>Ga0164293_10002097_pt1 | contig 16865 bp, 21 predicted proteins | sample GEODES118metaG_FD_111487 | JGI IMG/M metagenome (GOLD analysis project Ga0164293, IMG submission 111487) | Eutrophic lake water microbial communities from Lake Mendota, Wisconsin, USA - GEODES118 metaG | ecosystem: Environmental > Aquatic > Freshwater > Lake | place: USA: Lake Mendota...
AAGGATTCAACCGAAAAGACACGATTGCTGAATGCGATTGAAACCATTCCTTGTGTGGAGAAGAAGGCCAAATGGGCATTACAATGGATTGAAAGCGAAGAAGCTGATTTTGCAACTCGTTTGATGGCCTTTGCCATTGTAGAAGGCATCTTCTTTTCAGGAGCCTTCTGTGCCATCTTTTGGCTCAAGGAACGCGGTGTGATGCCTGGACTCACCACCTCAAACGAATTTATTTCTCGTGATGAAGGTATGCACACCAATTTTGCCTGTTTACTTTACAGTATATTGAAGCATAAGCTTTCTAAGACAAAGGCTCATTCTATTATGCGACAGGCCGTGATGATTGAAAAGGAATTTATTACCGAATCATTGCCTTGTGCCCTAATTGGCATGAATGCCAAGATGATGTCCTCTTACATTCAGTTTGTGGCTGATCGCCTTTTGGTTCAACTAGGCTATGAAAAGCTGTATGAAACGGCCAACCCCTTTCCCTTCATGGAACGCATTTCCTTGGAAGGAAAAACAAATTTCTTTGAGAAGCGAGTGGCCGAATATGCCAAGGCAGGGGTGGGGTGGTCGGTGGAGGATAAGAAATTCTCCACTGAAGAAGAATTCTAGGTCTAAACCCATTTCTCTTTTTAAGAAGTATACCATGGACTTTATTTTTCAGAAAGGCTCCACTCCTGATGATGTGATCTCCCTTCGTCGCCGTGATAAAAACTCTTACACGGTTGTCGTCAAGAATCGGACGGAGGGGTATACCTCCACGAGTGTTCTACAGGATTACGAAGTGAAGCAGTATCTCGAGGTTCTGTATCTCTCAGCTCTGGAGGATGAGCGTCCCTATGAGTATCTCCAGATGAACTTTCCCAATCTTCCAGGTATTCTTCGCAATCTCCAGAGTGATCGGTATGAGTATACTCAGCTAGGCTACGAGTTTCCTTTTCTGGATACATTTGCCTTTATGATTACTACCAGCCTACAACTAGAGGAATGGCCGACGATCACGAATCTGTAACTCCTGTTTGGTATGTCTACAAACTACGAGGGGAGAGTGGTAGAACCTATGTAGGAGCTTCTACGGATGTGGAACGACGGCTACGACAACATAATGGTGAACTTGCTGGAGGAGCCCGATCCACTCGCACGGATACATGTTGGAAAATTGAAAAAGTGTATGGACCGTTTGCCTGTCAAGGCGATGCCTTGAGTTTTGAAGCCAACTGGAAAATAAATAGAAAACGATTTGGATCTGATTTTTTACCTCTCTAAGCCTCTTCTCCATTTGGGGAAGAGGCTTCGTTTATTTACGTATTTTTAACAGTTTCATGACAAGTTTTATAACAGAAGAAGTAGACTGTACCCCTTTATAAATAATAAATAGAGATAAGAGTATAAGAATTGTAAAGAGTATTCTGGATATTATACACATAATATTGTAACCAGGATAGGCAGATTTATCAAGATTCAATAATTTCAGAAAAGATGACATTATTTGTGCTATAGATTTTGTTATAAATGAGGGTAATATTTGCGAGTTGGTTCCCCACGTTTGTTGATTTTCGGTTGCAGGAAATAATTGATAGGCTAATGGCATACAATAGGCATATTGTGTAGTAAAAAACTGTACATGTTCATCTATATCTTTAATAATAGATTGATCTCTAGTAAGTATAGATTGTCTTGCAGATTCTGATATAACATATGCATGTGTTCCAATGTATGCTCCATAGAAACAGTGTGTAAAAAATGGAATTGATACTATTGGAAGATATCCAATGCGATAGGTAAATGAAGTGTCTTTATGATTTATAAAAAATGTAGTCAGATCATTCAATACTTTTTTATCTTGAATCTTTTTATCAAAGAAACAATCATCTTCCAATATTAAAATATTTTTATAGTTCATTTGATTTGCATGTTTATAAATTTGCAATGTAGCATCCACAAGATCATGTGCTGAATTCAAAGATAAATTTTTTTTACATTTTTTAAATCCATCATTTAATACAATATAGACTATACGAGTGGGGGTATATTCATCTATTTCTTTTAAAATAGATTCATACCGTCCATTATTTCGTAAATTAATAACATAGGTTGCCTCTATACTTTTCTCCAACAATCCAGATGGATATTTATGTTCTTGAAAGGTATAACAATAACTATTCTCTTCCATCTATTCTATTGTAGATTTTTTAACAGCGATTCCCATACCCAGAAAGGTTCCACGAGTAGATCGTACGACTTCCTCATACTGATCAACAAATTCAAAAAAGGTGAACTGATCGGCTTCTTTCTGTTTTAGTTCATTCCAAAATTGTACAACACCAGGGCACATGCAGCTCACAATATCATGAAATACATAAATGGTTCCTTTTCCTTTGGTGACTTCATAATCATTTTTCACTCCTTCGTAAGAGTGATCACCGTCAATAAAAATAACATCAAAGGTTTGATCTTTCAAATACTCTTGAAACTCGGAACTCCGAGAGCTAAGTTTCAAGAAGGTGGCTTCTTTGTTCAAGGCCGTATAACTGGTAACAGGTGAATCAATAATATCGACAGCAACACTTTTCGTAATGGGTTGAAAACGTTTGAGATATTCGGTGGTGAGCACATAGGTTCCTCCCCAGCGACATCCGATCTCCAGATAGGAAGAGATGGGGTATTTTTGTAAGAGGGTGAGATACTTGGAAAACTGGTTGGGATATTGCCAAATAAGAAGTCCTCCTCCATTTCGTTTTACAATCTCAGGCTGCTCATGTAGCACTTCTTTGTTAAATCCCAATGTGGGAATAAAGGATTCTAGAAAGGCTGCATCCGTTAACGAGTCTTTCGGAGCTTCACGGATAAGGTTGACACGGGTGAGGTCCATCGATTCTAAAAATACGGTAGCCTTTTCTATCTAGAGTCTACTGCTGCAATAGAGGTAAAAATGGTCACCCTTTGCCTGAATATGATTGTGAAGAATGAGAGTAGAATCATTCAACGACTCTTACAGTCTGTGGTTGGTATTGTAGATACTTATTGTATTTGTGATACAGGGAGTACGGATGATACCAAGAAAATAATTACTGATTTTTTTAGTAGTCGTGGGATTTCAGGAGAAGTCTTTGACGAACCCTTTCAAACTTTTGGGTACAATCGAACGGTGGCCATGCAACGGGCGGCTGGAAAGGCTGATTATCTACTGTTGCTGGATGCGGATATGGTGTTGGTAGTCTCACCAGAGTTTAAGAAGGAGGATCTGAAGGAAGGCGCCTATCAAATCACCCAACAGGGCGGAACCTTAGTCTACTACAATACAAGATTGATCAAGAGTACGATAGGGGCCACTTGTGTCGGACCCACACATGAATATTATAATATTCCAGGAGGATATCAAACGGCAAAACTTCTAACATTGTCGATCCGTGATATTGGGGACGGAGGAGCGAAGAGTGATAAGTTTGAACGGGACATTCGATTATTGAAAGGGGGATTGGATGCAGAACCTCGTAACGGTCGTTATATGTTTTATCTAGCCAATAGTTATCGTGACAATGGTAGAAAGGAAGAAGCTATTGAATGGTATAAGAAACGCATTGCTGTGGGAGGATGGGCAGAAGAAATTTGGAACTCTGCATATCACATTGGAACTTGTTATAAGGATTTGAAGAGGGATGCAGAAGCGGTGTACTGGTGGTTAGAAGCCTATGGAATACGTCCTACCCGTGCAGAATCGATTTATCAACTGACCAAATATTATCGAGTCTCTGGAAAACATGCACTTGCATTGCACTTTTACAAAGTAGGAAAAGAGATTCCTTTTCCCAAGGATGATGTTCTCTTTATTGAAAAGGATGTGTATGAATATTTATTTGATTATGAATTGTTGGTGATTGCATATTATGTAAAACATCCGATAGACCATCGATCTATTTTAAAACTGATTGGAAATAATTTTTGTTATGAGAATGTTCTGTCCAATTATTTGTTTTATGCGCCCAAACTGAAACATATTACAAAAAGTCAACGGATTGGATTTACAAGAACTGTTTCGAAAGAGGTAGGAGGAGTTGTACGAGACTTTTACAGTTGCAATCCTTCGATTGTTGCAACAAAAGAGGGCTACTTGATGAATCTACGGATGGCAAATCACAAAATTACATCTACCGGCGGATATACAGTGGGAACCATGGACAATAAGATTGTAACCTATAATATTCGAATGAAATTGGACAAGGAGATGAAATGTCTAGAGGAGACTGAATTGCTACCAGTTGTAACGGATACACAGTATTTGGGATGCGAGGATATACGATTGTTAGAGGGGGAGAAGGTATTATATGCGGGTATGATACAGGATCCAGTTACAAAAGCGTTAGTTATGGGAAGTGGTATTTATTCTGATTTTATGGAGCTTCCGTATACATCTTGTAAATCTCCAATGGGTCGATCCTGTGAAAAGAATTGGCCTCTAGTGCGCAGAAGTGATGGATCTGTTGGATTTGTCTACGAATGGTCCCCTCTTACACTCCTAGATCAATCTGGATCGATTGTATCCAAAAATGCAACTGTTCCGAGTTGGTTTCGTCATCTTCGAGGTTCTTCCTGCGGGGTTCGATGGAAGAATGAACTTTGGTTTCTTACTCATGTGGTGGGCCATGTTAGCAACGCTCCTCGTATTTACTACCATATGATTGTTGTATTGAATGCAGACACCTTGGAGTATGTACGAAACTCTTACATGTTTCAGATGGAGGGTGAAACCACTGTGGAATATGCTCTTGGACTTATTATTCAAGAAGGGACTGTAATCATTAGCTACAGCAAGATGGATCGTGAAGCAATTGTTGGAATGTATCCCTATGGTGAGTTTTGCTTTATGGTAGGGCTGTAAAAAATTGATTCAGAAGGACTTATAGAAATCTATCTATTTATATTATAGAGAATGACGAAGAAAATTTCAGGAGCAAAACGGAAAGAGCTAAATAGTAGTCGTGCAGCAGAGGCTGTATCAGGCAGGGCAGAAGGAACTTTATTTGGTCGAGTGATCAAACTATTAGGAAATGGTCAGGTTCATGTAATGATTCCTACTAAATGTCATGGAATCAAAACACTGTTAGTACGTCTTCCTCGTCTCTTTGCAAAACGAGGATCCACTCCCCTATCAAATAACAATGTAGTTAGTTTCTTTGCTGGAAAAGAATTTGATCCTGATAAGGATTTAACAGGAGGAGAAGCAGTTGTTACTAAATATTTATTTGATATAACCTCTATTTTGGATGATAAATCGGCTCAAACATTATTTAAAGAGGGTATTATTCCAGAATGGATGATACGATCGGATGCAGCAGATGTTAGTAAAACAAAAGAAGAAGAAGCCTATCTATTTACAGAAGATGTAGAGGAGGAAGAGGATATAAAAAAGGAAGAGGAACCTCCCAAGGGAACTTCTGGACGTGAAAAAGCGGATCCTTTGAGTTCTCGCTTAATGCATGTAGATCATGAATTTAATTTTGAATAAACCAACCAATTCTCAGCCCTTATAATCCGAATGTCTCCATTCACTCGTAAAAAAGAATTTTAGTAAGTTAGAAATATGAAATCCCTATTTGTTGAAACTCATTTAATAACGATTGAATCTCAGAATACTCTTTCTTTAATTGTGTTATTTTTAGTTCCAACCCTGGAATTTCATCATCACGACCTTCCGTAGCACAGTCATAAATATTCTGTCGCAATAGATGAAGATCATCTATATAGGTATATTTGAGATCATAGTGAACCATCCAAAGAACTTTGCAAAGATGCTCCATTCGTTCATCTTGACATTTGACCGCCAACAGTAATTTAATATAGGCCATCAGGACTCTAACATCCTTTGGAATCTCAAATGGAATTTGTTTTAAAACTTGTTGAAAGACTCGATCTGAATAGGACATTCGATTTACAATTAAATAAACAAGGTACACGATTGATCAATTTTATTAAGAATAAAATTGATCATATTTTTTACAGATAGAACAATAGTTCTACACTATGATCTTTTACACGCAACTTTACCATTTTGCGGAGGAGAAGCCTGAGCTATTGAAGGCCTACCTTCTTCTTGCACTTGCAACGGAGTTGGCGATACCAAAAACACTGCAGAGACTTCATCAAGATCTCTGGTACGACTACATTGATATTGTCAAAGACCAAATTGAAAATGCAATCGAGGAGAGCGAACAGGATCGACTTCAGAAACGGCTCAATGCCTATGAATTGATCTGTAAAACAATCTGGGAAATTGATCCTAATTATACAAGGCCTGTTTAATTAATTGCTTTTTTTGCCAATTGAACCCAGACTACATCACTTTTTAGAAGTTGATCAGGGGACAATCGGAGCGCCCATTGAAATTGGGTGGACCGTTCCAAAGCTTCGCCATCCACCGCAATATAAACGACCGACGAATCGATGTGGAGTTTGGTACGTCCCCAGAAGTCTTCCAGGGTGAGAAGGGTTCCATCCGCTCTACGGGTTCCTTCCGGTTCCCTGAGAACGGTAGCACCGTTCTCCCGCTGATGCAACATAATTTCCTGATCCACACGTTGGGCCAGGGCAGAGGCATAGGAAGGAGCACCAGGAGCCACAACTGCGGACCATTCGTTGGCAGCCAACTCCCACGCGGGATGATGGGCATGACGAGACCAACCGATATAAGAGGAGGGACCGGGAGCCACCGCAGTGGTAGGAGAGACACGGGGTTCATCCGGATTCACTCCAAATAAGGCGGCCTCTGTATTTTTTACCCGTTCCATCATGGAAGGACCTGTAAACAGAACGGAATCGCCATCGACATACAATCCACCCTGCGAAGCTAAGAGAGCGGCCCTGGACCATCCTTTCCACAGTTTGGGAGGGAGTTGCTCGTATTGTAACGGAACAGGAAATGTAATTTTATCTGCGACAGCTTTGCGGCCCTCTAACACTTCAATACGAAAGGCTCCTTGTGTTTTAAAAGCTGCCTGAAGAGCTAGTTCTGGGTAGCCACGGTTACTTGCACGAGCATTGCGATCTTCAAAACTGATCCAGCGACGACTGTTGGCCTGATCATCTAAGACAAACCAAAGGATAGGGCGGGGATCAACCGCTTTTGGCAGGGTTTGAAAGACTTCCGACTTGTATCGAACAGCAACTCCTGCTGCCACTAGACAGGCAAGGATGGCACCATATACAATCATTGAACTCGTATTCATTCTATATTCTACATGGAATATAGAATGGATGCCTCCCAATATTTACGCTATAAAGTGCAATCCATGAATCAGTATATTAAACGGGGAGGACCCGTCGATGCCGGACTCCAAACGATGCGCTTGACCCAACGAGCCACCAGTCCAGGTGTCTTCTTCTCTCCTGTCAATCAGACGGGGCCGGTCGCAATTCCAGCCTGTTGTACAAAATCGCCTGGCTATTCGGATACCGAGTCTATGCCGGTCAAGATGCCCTGTGTAGGAGGCGCTTGTACAGAAGTCTCCAGTATTGCAGCCACGCCTTACTTGTATATTACCGGTTGCCCTATCCCGTACATGAGCACGAATACGGCTGTCATTGGTGGATGCGAATGCTATCAATCCGTTCCTTCTAGAGATAGATATGTATCACAGCAACAAGCCTGTAGGATTAAACAGTTGCATTAGCATCGCCCTAAAGGGCAATGCGAATACTATTTTTTATCGCTTTGTGATAAAAAATTGCACTGAATAGAATGAACACGCACACTCTCCTCCACATTGCCCATTTGTTAATCCTGGGTCCGTTTTTGCTTTATATTGGGTTCGGCTACCCTCTTCCATTACAAGCTGTTGCCGCTGTAGGCATTTTTGTAATCCTCTACCAAGCCTATAAAACATATCAAAAATATATTGGAAAAGAATCCATGTGGGTCAATCTCTTTCACGTGTTGATAGTCGGTCCGGCGTTACTGGCCTACGGGGTAAGTGGGCAACGCTACCTTCGTGAATTAATCTTAATGTTAGGGTTTGCGGCCATTGGGTACCATGGGTATTATTTAGTAAATTAGGGTTTTAGATGTCGTGTATAACCACTTGAACGACGTATAAAGTCGTTTAAGCGACTATAATAGTCTTGTTTCATATAACGTGGGAAATCATCCCACCCTGTAAGACTATCACGTATCCAACGAGTTTCATCGGTCAGTGTGTAAGACTTACGTCCAAAGACTTTCGGAAGAACGTATGCAATACGTTCTTCTGATGTTCGAAAGGAGTTGACCTGGAGACAGGGAATGCTCACAGCTCTAGATTTTTTGGGTTTTGCAGAACTCATTGTAGTATATATAGTATGTAGAACATAAAATGAATATTCAATTTTATACGGGGCGAGGCCTTCCTTTAGGGAGAAAGACTGCAGCAGCAATAATTTCCACGGCTTTGCCGTGGAAATTATTGCTGCTATAGTCTCGCCCCTACGGGGCGAGACTGCATGTTTGTTTACAAACGGGACAGGTGGAATGAGTCGTTAACCAACTTGCTATCGCATCTTGATCAAAGACATGATAACAACTTGTCACAGTTGCGGATTCTTTTGTAATTGGTTCCATCGTAATAGGACAATCTTGTTTTTTAGAAATCGCTTCTTCTACTAAAAGAGTTCGAACAAAGGCTGGAAGGGGAGGACTCACTGCTTTGGAGGAACTTGAATATGTGTAAGGAATTGGTTTTGCAAGATTCAAGGCAATTCGATAAATTGATTTATCGGTCGTTCGAACCTGAGCCGCCCATTCCAAAGCAGCAGGAGACTCGTACACTGAGGTAGAATAATATTTATTATAGTGACAATTTCTTGCACAATTTGTAAGTTTCATAACAGGAAAAATAGGGGACATTCCTGTTCCATTTCGTTTGCACAACCATGCCTGTTGAAACCAGATGCAAAAAGAAAATTGGGCCGGTGCCACATACACATCGGTAGGAGAATTGGCTGGATTTCCCATAGAATGCAAATAAAAAGGATCTGGTCGCTCTGATTTATACGGTTCAAGAATATGAAAGGATTCTGCCACTCTTACACGATATAAACAGAATCGATTCTGTTTTTCAAAATAAACTGCAAAAATAGGATATAAAAAAGATTTATAATTTCTTCCCCAAATGCCTGGATCTGATGTCATCGGATTCGGATAAACTCCTCGTTCTGTTGCATTATATAGTTCCATCGTATACTATAGTATACTATACGATAGAGTTTTAAGTATTTATAGTTCCAATGTTTCAGGGAGATATTTAATCGTAATTTTATAATGGGCTTCAATCTCTTCTTGGAGATGCTTGTCCCTAGGGGTCACAAAATTAATAGAGGTTCCCTTACGACCGTACCGACCAGTACGACCAATCCGATGAATATAATTCTCACGATCAGGGATCTCATAGTTAATAACAAGAGAAACCTGTTGCACGTCAATGCCTCTGGCCAATAGATCGGTTGAAATAAGAACGCGACAATCTCCATTTCGAAATCGCTGCATTCGTTCTGCCCGTTGATGGGTGGCCATATCACCATGAATACATTCCAATTCAAATCCATTTCGCTTCATTTCAGCAGCTAATTGCTCCGCTTTTCCACGGGTATTGCAATAAATCATGGCCTGAGTAATTTTAAGATTCTCATAAAGATCTATGAGGGTAGGTAGCTTGTGTCGCTCTTCCTCCAAGAAAATATGATATTGTGTAATTCCATCCAAGGAAACCTTTTCAGGAGGAAGAAGAATTTCTACAGGATTCCGTAGAAACTTCTTGGCGACTCTTACAATCTCTTCACTCATCGTGGCACTAAAGAGTGCACACTGAGTGGCGTCTGAGAATCCTTTCTCCATAATGCAATGAACCTGTTCCAAGAATCGCTCCTCTAACATCTGATCAGCTTCATCCAAGATAAGGACTCTTACATTTCCTGCTGAGAATGCCTTGCGCTCCAAAAGATCGTAAATACGTCCTGGGGTTCCTACCAAGAATTGGACACCACGTGAAATAGCCCGAATGTCCTCGTGGACCGGTTTTCCACCGGTTGCACAAAAGACAGAGACTCCCATCGGACCCCCTAGCGCAGTGGCGACCTTGGTGGTCTGCTCCGCCAATTCACGAACTGGTGCAATCACCAATACTTGAACTGTCTTTACAGCAGGATCTACTTGTGCCAAGGAGCCAATCGTAAAGGTACCGGTCTTCCCAGTCCCTGATTGAGCATGACCCAAAATATCACGCTTAGATGTCATGGGAACGATGGCTAATGATTGAATCTGCGATGGCTTCTCAAACCCATACGCATAAATGCCACGCAAAAGATCTTCAGGAAGTCCCATCGTATCAAAGGACTTGTATTCTTTTAGTTCTACGGGGGCTGCAGCCGAGGCTGCAGCGGAGGCTGCATCAGGTTTACTCGTTTCTGCCATTTTTCACTTACTGTAATATATACGATGTCCTCTTTAAGCTAACTTCTTCATTTTTATTCAATAAAAATGATAGTTTTTCTTTTTCTATAGGATTGTATAAAAAATGCCAATTCCCAAGTTTCCTCAACTATATGCGACTTCCTCTACCGGTAAGACCAAGGTGTGGTCCATTAAAGTAATTGATCGCTCTGGTGTGGGTGTCATTGTCACCAAACATGGCTATGAAGAGGGGAAGATGGTAGAGAATGAACGATTAGTCACAGTCGGTAAAAACATTGGAAAATCAAATGAAACGACTCCTGTGGAACAGGCTGTGAAGGAAGCCCAATCGGATTGGAACAAGAAACACGATGCTGGATACCGACCCGAGGAAGAAGAAGCCGTAGGGGGAGCGGGTGCACCCCCTGCAGCCTTTACACCGCCCTTGCCCATGTTGGCCTTGGATTATCACAAGCGAGGAAAGGACATTGCCTTTCCTTGCTATGCTCAACGCAAGTTAGACGGTGTTCGATGTCTCGCTATTTCTGGCAAAGGATTGTACAGTCGATTGGGAAAGAAGTTTCCCCATCTGGAAAATATTTTGAAAGAAATTGATACTCTCCCTGATGGAACCATTCTAGATGGAGAACTTTATTCTGATACCCTCACCTTTCAAGAAATTGTGGGTCTTGTGAAGAAGGAAACTCTTCTTCCCAAAGATCTTCCCAAGATGGAACAAATCTTTCTCTGGGTGTATGATACCATCCGTGGTGGAACGTATACTGATCGCAAAAAGTGGTTGGATACATTGTTTGAAAAGAAATTTAAACATCTTCGTCAACTTCCTACAGATGAATGCAAGGATGTTGAAGCAATTCCTCCTCTTCATGCAAAATATGTAGAGGAGGGCTACGAAGGATTAATGCTGCGAAACAAAGCAGGACCGTACAAGATTGGTTACCGTTCGAAGGATTTACAAAAATACAAAGAATTTCAAGATGATGAATTTGAAGTGATTGGATTTACCGAAGGAGATGGAGGCGAAAAGGGCTGCGTTATCTGGACCTGCCAAACAAAGGAGGGAACTGTATTCTCCGTTCGCCCTCGTGGAACTCATGAGGATCGTCAAGAACTCTTCAAGAAGGCTAAAACATTTGTAGGAAAGAATTTAACCGTTCGCTTTCAAGAACTAACCGATGATGGAATACCACGATTTCCTGTGGGCATAGCCTTTCGCGATTATGAGTAACGCTTTGCGTTACTCATAATGAAGAGCTCTACATTCATCGGCTTTGCCGATGAATGTAGAAGCTGGAATTATGAATAGGTGCGCATTGCACCTATTTTTAAAATTGATACATTTAATTAATCCAAGTAGATGTGTAAAATCATGATTTCTGCAGACACTCTAGCAGAGATGAAAGCAAGGGTCACTCCCTATGAAGCACAACTATACCGTGACTTATCCATTGGATTGCAACATGCCTATAATGATTTACATGAACATCGATCTTCATTATACAGTCAAGCTCCTTGTATAGCAACTCCGCGAATACATACGGATGAGGCTCGAATTACCTTTATTCAACGTGAAATAGCAACCTTGATAAGAGGTCTCTTAAAAACAGAAGATTCACATCTTATTGCAGTCTTAGATAAAAATCCTTGCCTACTCTTAGAGTATGAATCAGATATATTTCGTAAAAATTGATATAAATGATTTGATGTATAGTTAGATTTATAGAATGGAGAAGATCAATCGTGTCTTTGAACAAACATTTGGCCAGACGTATAACGACTGGCACAAAACAAAGTTTTGTGCAGCTGAGAAAGAATATTCCTATGCAAAACAACATTATCGACACGATCCTATACATCGTGAGAAATGGAAATGTGCAAAAGCACACTATCGACAAGCCATGTTTATTTTAGAAACGTATGAACGATTAGAATTAGAATTATCCTAAAAAGATTGCAAAAGTATTCTTCTAAAAAGATTGAACCATCTTTTTTTAAACTATATCAAATTTAAAAATGATAAAAACTAAAAATGCTCTGAAAGGCCCTTATTGGGTGGGAGAGGAAAAACATGAAGGAGAATTACCCAAAGGACTCTTTCCAGGAACCGGTCTTCCAATTTTAGTTTGTATTGTAGATTTAGTAAATCGAACCCGCCAAGGCACTTCTAAATCAGGAGTTCCTCTCTACTTAGCGCATCCATTGGATCCGTCCTATCCTCCTCTATTAGTTGGAAGTCGTGAAAAGGATTTGAGTCAGAATCGATTTGCAATGGTGAAAGTGAATGGGTATGAAGAGGCGTATCGATGGCCACGAGGAGAACTTCGCACATGGATGGGGCCGGTGGGGTCTGCAGAAGCTGAACAGGCTGCTTTGATCGCTGTAGGAGGGTTTCCCTCCATGCCGCCTCTCGTTTGTTTACCGGTTGCAGAATCGCTTCCTTTGCTACACTGGCCCACCTCTAACATAGATCCATTGGGGTGTAAGGATATTGATGATGTTATTTCTTGGAGAAATGAAAATGGAAAGGTGGTAGAAGTTGCAATTTCAATTGCTGACGTAAGTTCCTTTCTACGGTACGGAACTTCTGAAGATCTAGAAGCTGCAAAACGAGGACAGACCTTGTATGCAGCTGGAACAGTTGTTTGCCCTATGATTCACCCTATTATTAGTGAAGGGGCGGCTTCTTTGAAGGCGGATGGAATGGCAAGACCCGTTCTTTCCTTGCATCTTCCTTCCTTTGAATGGAAACGGCATCTCCTCATCAATCAAAAAACCTATACCTATGAAACAGCTCCCAAAGGATTAAAAGAAGTCTTTGCTTTCTGCGGGGCTAAAACCGATGATCCTCATGAATGGATTGAACGGGCCATGGTACTCTACAATGTAGAAGCGGCCAAACGATTAAAAGGGGTCGGAATATTTCGTACCCAAGCGGCTCCTGAGGCAGCCAAAGCTGCATTATGGGCCATGGCGGCTGAAGCTGCCAAAGAACCCTCCTTAGCCCTTCTGGGCTATTCTGCTGGACTGTATGCCAAAGAAGGGGCTCACTGGGCCTTAGGAGAAGAAGCCTATTGTCATGTTACCTCTCCCCTTCGTCGGTATGCCGATGTAGTCAATCAACGATGTTTAATCGCTTTGTTGCAAGGACTTACACCTCTACCATCGTCATCTGAATTAATTAATGGATTAAATGAACGGGGTCGCATTGCAAAGCAACTTAATCGCTCCCTCCTCTGCATCCCACTGGATACAATTATAGAAGGAGAAGGAATTGTAATTGATTATAAAGAATTAAAAGTAGGAGTCTATTTTATTCCTTGGCGCTGTCGCATTACGGTTCGAGTGTTAGAACCCTATAGCGGAGCTCTTGGAGATCGTCGCTTACTGAAAGGATTTTGTGATAATACGATACCCAATTTAAAACGACGAATGATCTGGAAACTGCAGTAATATTACATTCGTTTCTTTTTTCGCGTCGTAAATACGGAGCATCGATGGGAAGGAGCTACACGAGTTGCTTTCCAGTACATACAAGAGGGTATACGACATGTATCCAATGCACAATCCAAGGATGTATTTATACCAGGTAGATCTGCATACTTGAATTCACCTACATAGCGTACATCGGTCACTGTATCTTTTTCAATGGTAAACAAAAGTTCATGACATTCACAATTCTTTATTTCTGATAGAGATTTTCCTGATATTTTTTTTAAAAATTTTTTTATAAATCTTCCATGAGAAAGAAACAAAAAGAGTCTGGTGGGATCTTTTTTGGATAAAATAGACCAATGGTGTCCAAACCATTTCTTAAATTCACTAAAACTGTCCTTCTTATTTGAATTGTAATAATTAAAGTTTCTACGCAAAATGAGATCTTCTTGGCAAATTTCTTTTAAAATAGTATCTTGCTTTGCTTTTGATAAAGGAATTGTAGAGGCTCCAATACCAATTTCACAAATATGAGGAACAATGTAGATTGTATCAGCATGAGTTAATCCATACGCAGTTTGTTGGGCACGAAGCAAACCCGAGGCACATACAATGGGCCGTTCTCCTTTTAGTTTTTTGAGAAAGAACGGTCGCAACTGTTCGACTTGTTCGCGTCCCGAATGAGAGAGCTCGGGATCTGAGTAATATTGTCGTCGTAAATCAATCAAAGAAATAGAGGATGTCTCTTTCATAAGATTTGCACAAGAAGTTCCATGTCTTCCAAATATGACTCGTACAGTTACGCTCATTTCTACTTTGTTATTTAAAATAATAAAGTAGAATTATAGTATGTTTTGGGCTACCTCTGCAGGGCCAACGGCCTTGCAACTCTGGAATCCATTTGAAGCAGGGGATCGTATGTTACGAACCGATCCTGCCAAAGCTCCCGCGCCTTGGAACGAGTTAAAACAACCCGTTGTTTGCAATCGAACCGATGCTAGACGACTTACTGTTTTTTTAAACAACCATTACCGTGGAGAGGATTGGACTCTTCATTTATCCATAGAGAAAGCTCAATCGATTATTTCTACAAGTATTGTCTTATTGGCTGTACGAGAAGGAGAGATTCTAGGATGCATTTTAAGTCGTCCCTTGGGAGGAACGTTACAAGGTCTTTCAAGTCCTCTCCCTTATGTACAAGTGATTGAAGGACTTTGTGTTCGATCCGATCTGCGAGGACAGCATTTAGCAGGGTGGCTCATTGGTTGGATTGATTTTTATACCTCTCAACACCGCCCCAACATTTTGATTTGGTATCGAGAACTTCCTGTGGCTCCTTCTTCTTGGACTTCCACCGCTATGCAAGTAGAATCCTATTCCTACATTAAAACTAAATCAGTTATATTGGATACGACACCAATGATGTTAATTCCATTTGAAACATGGAGTTCTATTTGGAAAACAGAAATGATCTCCAGCGGACATATCTATAGTGATGATATCTTAGATGCGGAGGATTTACTTTGTTTTTCACCCAGTGATCGTCCGTCCCTCTTTTCAATGGTACTTGTGGTAAATACACATCGTAAAACTCTTGAAGGGGGTTCGGTATGGGAAGTCCTTTGGTGCTCTTCTACAGGAGCCTATCTACGTTTGAATGGAGTGGCCTTTCAGTTAGAAGCCTTCGGACAGGGAGGGTTGCTGTTTGCAACAAATGCAAAAGAACGAGGAGGGGCCACAGGAGGGTGGCCTTCTCCGTGGGTCTGCGGCCGTGCTGGTGTTCATTGCACTTATTTCTATAATTATATTCCTTCAAAACGTCCTTTGAGTCTTATAGCCCTTCGAGGTTGCATATAGTATTTAATTCATTCACAACATATTGATTTAGTTCTGTTGCGGATATAGCCTTATAGGGTAATACAATTGTACGAAAGAAGATCCATTCATAAAGTCCTAACAAAAGAACCATTGTAAGTTGTTCTGTTAGAAGTTTTTTCCAATTGGGAGATGATTTATTATAAAAGAGGACAGCGGTAAACAAAAGTGTGGATCCTGCCAACCCTCCTACATAGATCCAGGATCGTATAAAAAGTGTGTGATTGAAGTCTGCACGATACTGTGTTGCTGCATAGGCATCTTGTTGCAAAGTGCTTACATTAAGGACGGTATTAAGGATATCTAAGGCGAGGACTTTGTCCTCGCTAGTCCAATTCCAACATCCTTGTAAGAGTGGATTTACATAGTCTTGAATGGTACTCAAAATACCCTTATCTTCTAAACTACTGACATAGGTAAAAAAGAAGATCGATTCAAACAAACTGATTAAGGTAATATGAAAAAGGAAGGGGTAGAGAAAGTGGAGAAGTTGAAGAAAAAGGGGAGAAGGGGGAGGATCTTTTTCCACTTTTACAGGAGAAAGTATTCGTGCAGGTAATTCTGGAAGAGCTGTTAAATCAAAATAGGATCCTTTTTCATATAAAAAACTTTCACTCCTTGAAGGAGGTCGGTACATTCTATTGTAGACAATAGGATTTGGTTTATATTAAAATGGATTTGAATAAAAATGAATGTTGTTTTTTAAATTATAGACTACATCCTACCTACCATGGAATTAATCACTCTCACGCGTCCTACCTACGAAGAGGGTGAATCGGTCATGACCGTGGTCTCCTCTGACCACGATCGCACGGATGAGCTGTTTAAACACGCTGTCCTCCGCTTCTTCACTGTGAAGGAGCTACGAGAACTGCGTCTTGTTTGTCGCGAGTTCAAGGACAATGTGGAGGTTACACCGGTTGAGCTCTTAGATGATAAAATAATCTTTTGCAGTCCTATTTCTACGAGTCTATACTTCATGTGCGTGAGCTTTCCAAAGCTCACGCAGTTGGATTTGCATGGCAACATCATCTGCAGCGCAGAAGCCACCGTCCTCGCCGCGGCGCTGCCCTCATTGACGGCTCTCACGCAGTTGAATTTGAGCCACAACTTC
>Ga0164293_10002098_pt1 | contig 16863 bp, 15 predicted proteins | sample GEODES118metaG_FD_111487 | JGI IMG/M metagenome (GOLD analysis project Ga0164293, IMG submission 111487) | Eutrophic lake water microbial communities from Lake Mendota, Wisconsin, USA - GEODES118 metaG | ecosystem: Environmental > Aquatic > Freshwater > Lake | place: USA: Lake Mendota...
GCAGCGCCTCTTGTCCGTTATCAATAATCAATTTCTTAACTACATCAGCCATCATCTCCATTGGAAGAGCCGAGAGATTTGGCATTCCACCAGCGAGAGAGACAATTTCAGGACGAGAAGCGACCGCGAATAGGGAACGAATCTCACTAGGAATCATTCGTGCAGCGCGTTCAGCGTAACGCGCAGTGAGGTTCTCCTCGTGCGGGACCAACTTCGACATAGCTGAACTTTACCCTGTCAGGATGGTGAAATTTTCACTATTTTCGTAGGCCGGCCTTACGTAAATCAGCAATCGATAGCGTTCCAGTAGCGGCATCTTCTTCTACTGCGAGATACAGGCGCTGAATTGCCACAACGAGCGCTTCGGCGAGGGTATCTCGAAATGCCGCACGAGCTAATTTTGTAGCATCAGATTCATTAGTTAAATAACCAAGATCAACTCGAACTGCCGGCGCTTTTGTTAGTCGGAGCAGCTCCCAAGTTCTCGCATGCGTTCGACAATTTATTAAATCGGTTCGCGCTGAAATTTCGCGTTGCACCAGAGTTGCAAGTTTCTCTCCGACCACAGAATGAATCTCATGCGCATCACTTCCGTAATAGTAAGTAGCAATGCCGGAAGCAATCGAGTTCTTTTGTGCCTCTAGGTGTAGTGAAATAACCAAATCTGCACCACTTCTATTGGCAAAATCGATTCGATCCAACTCAGAAGGGTTAGTCTCTTTACCGCGTGTTAAAAAGGTGCGAACGCCAAGGGCAGACAATCGGCCTTCAAGTCTCTGCGCGACATCCAAGACGATTTGTGCTTCATTAAGGCCAAATGCTTCACATCCTTTAGCTTCGCCACCAAAACTTGGGTCTAAGACAATTACTTTGCCATTGAGAGCTGGTCCGCGCCGTCGCACCAGATATTCGTCTCGAAGATTCGCTGGCGCTCCACCTTTAACTGTGCCAACTAATCGGATCAAAGCCTTATACGTACCGACGCCAACGATGCCATCAGAGGTAAGGCCCACTTGTCGTTGAAAGTCTTTTACTGCACTTTCAGTGAGCGTGCCATAAAGTCCATCGATTCGACCACAATCAAAACCCATTTCAGTCAATCGTTGTTGCAAGGTTGTGACATCATCACCACGCATAAGCGCACCAGGGGTGACAGATAAGTTGCGATCACCCAATCGCCAACGCGCCTCTTCAAGTGCTCGATAAGTACTTCGCGTTAATACACCGGTGGCCGAAAGGCCGCGAGATTGTTGAAAATGTGCTAACGCAGCAACGACATCTTCATCAAATGAAGTTGGCGAATTGCGAAGTAAACCAAGTCGTGCAAGTGATGCGATTACTTCGGTGACAACTTGACTGCTATCACCAGGCTTTGCCAGCGCCTCGGCAATATTGTCCACGACTTAAATAAAACCTTCGAGTTCCTTCATAATTGCTGGCTTCGGACGCGCTCCGATGATGGTCTTTACGACCTCGCCATTGACAAAGAGATTCATAGTAGGAATAGAGGTAATTCCATACTTAATTGCGATTGCGCTCTCTTCATCGGTATTTAGCTTCACGATTTTGATTTTTGCAGAGTGCTCATTGGCGATTTCTTCAAGAATTGGTGCAACCGCTCGGCATGGCCCACACCATTCAGCCCAAAAATCTACGAGTACTGGAGTACTGCTCTTCAATACCTCTGCATCAAAAGTTGCGGTGGTAACTGGTTTAGTTGCGCCCATTTTCTCTCCTCTTATCTATGGTGAAAACTCTAGTGCCCGGCAAGGAAACGTTCAGCATCCAGCGCTGCCGCACATCCTGAGCCAGCGGCGGTAATTGCCTGTCGATAGGTATGGTCGACCAAATCGCCACAAGCGAATACCCCTCTGATGTTGGTGGCAGTTCCGGCACGGCCAGCTCCGCCTACGAGAACGTAGCCTTCGTCATCGAGCTCAATCTGTCCCTTTACAAGTTCACTTCGTGGATCGTGACCGATAGCGACAAACAAGCCCGTGACATCAAGGGTTCCCTCTTTGCCATCGACGGTGCTCTTAATTTTCAACCCCATTACTTTCTCATCGCCCAGGACATCAATTACCTCGGTGTTCCACAAAAATTCAATTTTTGGATTTGCTTTAGCGCGGTCAGCCATAATTTTTGATGCACGCAAAGAATCTCGTCGATGGACAAGGATCACTTTCTCGGCAAATCGTGTGAGGAAATTTGCCTCCTCCATAGCGCTATCGCCACCACCGACTACGGCAATTATTTGATTACGAAAGAAGAAACCATCGCAAGTTGCGCACCAAGAAACGCCACGTCCAGAGAGTCGTTTCTCATTCTCTAAACCAATCTCGCGATATGCAGAGCCAGTTGCAAGAATCACTGCTTTTGCCCGAATTTCGTTCCCGCTGCCATCTTTAAGGATTTTTAGATCGCCATCGAGTTTCATCTCGACAATGTCATCGGTGACGATATCTACATCGAAACGCGCACTCTGTTTCCGCATTGCATCCATGAGATCTGGTCCCATAATGCCTTCCGGAAATCCAGGAAAATTCTCAACATCAGTAGTGTTCATCAGCGCACCACCGGCAGTAACAGAGCCTTCGTAGAGAAGTGGCTTTAATTGTGCCCGCCCTGCATATATGCCTGCGGTGTAACCAGCTGGTCCTGATCCAACGATAACTAAATCTCGGATATCCGTTACGTTATTCACATCCGCCATACTATCGAGAACGCTATTTAATCTTGGCCTATTCCTTTATTTCCGCTATTCACGCCGAAACCGCGCACGTATTTGGCGATAAAGCGTTGTGATTTCCTCCACCTTGCCAGCCCGCCCACCATATATATAGGTAAGTGCAAAGAGTGAGCCGCCAACGGCAAGCGCACAGAAGGTCGCTAACAATCCGGTGCCAGCCCAACTCTTAATCAATGTGAAAAGCAAGAAGGCTGGAACCATGGCGATCGAGGAGAGAGCTAGGAGCTTAAGGTGCGTTAGCAGAAGGGTTCGCTTCGGGAACTTTCCTATTCGTCTTTCAAGAGCTCGCATAGAGAGTGCAGTGCCAAGGAGATTGCTCGCGCCAAGAATGACAGCGAGAGCAATGGTCACATATTGGAATGGGATGAGGCTCTCGGCAACGATAGCAAGAGCCATCATTGCTCCAGTAGCAAAGAGATTAATAATGACAGGGCTCTTCGTATCTTCGTAAGCGTAAAAGCCACGGAGTAAGAGTGGCATTGTGCTAAACGGAATTAATCCAATAGCAAATCCTGCAAGTACGAGACCAATCTGCCGCGAGTCTGCTGCACTACTTCCTGCGTAGAGAAGCGAAGCGATTGATGTTCCGAAAGCGATGAAAAGAACTGTGCTTGGCGCAGTAACAACGGCAATATTTCGAATTGAATCAACTAAATTTTTCTTTACTGCTTCACTCTCACCCTCATGCGCTAGGCGTGAGATCTTTGGAAGCAGCGCTGTAATGACAGAAACTGTGATGATTGAGTGCGGCAGGATAAAGATGAAATAGGCATATGAATATGGGGTAAAGCCAACACCAGTTGTGATTCCTTCAAGCTTGGCTTGTACAGCTGCAGAGGTCGCAACTTTGACAATTATCAAGTAGCCAATTTGATTGATTAAGACGAATAGAAGCGTCCATCCACCAAGGCGAAATGATTTTCCTAAGTTAGAATTTCGCCAGTCAAAACGTAGTGAAAGCTTCAAACCAGAATTTCTCACTACAGGTATTAAAACAAGCGCTTGAATTACAAAACCTAATGTGGTTCCGATGCCAAGTAAGGCGCTCTGTCCTGGTGTTATGGTTGCGGCGCTAATGTCAGGTGCAACGCGTAAGAAAATGAGTAAAACTGCTATTCCAACGAGGTTATTGAGTACTGGTGCCCACATCATCGGGCCAAATTTTCCGCGGGCATTTCCAATTTGAGAGAGAATGACAAAGATTCCCATCATCAAGATTTGCGGCAGGCAATAGCGCATAAAAGTTATTGTTAGCGATCGCTCAGTCTCGAAACCGGGTAGTGAGAATTTAGGAGCATAGATCCGCGTTATCAATGGAGCTAGAACCATGCCAAGAGCTGTAATGAAGAAGAGCAACGTAGTGACAGAGGTGAGTAATCGAGAGGCAAAAGCAGAGCCGCCATCGTCATCCTCGCGCATAGAGCGTACTAATTGAGGAACAAAGACGGCATTTAGCGCTCCACCGGCAAGCAAGATGTAGAGAATGGTGGGAATGGTGTTTGCCACATTGAAGGTATCCGCAAATAGCGCCGTGCCAAGCGCTGCCACTGTTAAGAGATTTCGAATGAGTCCAGTGAAGCGCGAGACAACTGTGCCCGCTGCCATTACTGCAGATGACTTGATGAAGTCTGAATTATCTTCGCTCATCAGCGCCTCCTGCTTCGCACCCGACGAGAAATTTGGATGCCGCTAGCTCCTATCAGAAGTATTCCAGCCGCAACCATTACCCAGGTGATAACCGGGCCAATCATCGAGATAGTAAATTGTAAAGAGCTTGATTCGCCATAGCGCGCTCCCTTAACTGTCTCAAGCCTCGCCTCTACTTGCACCTTGCCATTAGCTACTGCTTTAGCTGTAATAAGTACCTGTTTCCGAGAATTCTCGGCAAGGGTCACTTTCTTTGCAGTATCAATAACTATTCGTGCATTTTCCGCGTTAAGAATCAATACAACTTCTGCTGGTTCAGAAAATTCATTAACGATAGTGACCGGAATTTCTTCATTTGTAGAGGTAAGTGTGTATTTGCCAGGTAGAACTCTAACTTTTTTCTCGAGCCGATCAACCGTACCGTTTAGAGAAATTGCAAGGTACTGCGCTTTCGCTCGTGAAAGTTGCGGGTTTAGTAGGGCGTTACTCCGAAGTGCAACCTCCGAAACCTCGCCATCTGCGGTTATCGTTTCAATCTTGTTGAGGGTTTTATTGAGCACTGAAAAAGCGCTCTTTGCTCGGTTAGATACCGGTTTATTACTCAGCGCAAGCCCTTCCGGTAACCCAGCAGATACGGGAATATCTAAAGCGCGCGCTAGTCGAAGGGCGCTTATGCTCTGAATTCGCGCAAGTTCAACATCTGAAATTTTCTTCCGCACCATTAGATCTGGTGATCCATAAGGCAGTGCGAACACTTGATTGTCACCAATTGATATACGGATTAAATCAAGAAAAGCTTTTGCTGCATCTGAGAATTTGCCTGGTTCGTTCGGTAGCACGGTATATCCATCGGACATGTCGATTATCTCTTCGATAAGTTGAGGATCGATTACCCAAGAACTCTTCTTTGGAGCGTCACTTACTTTCTGATAGAGCTCACCAAAGTAAGAGATTGATTCGCCAAGAACCTCGTCAGAGAATTTTCCATTCACTTCACGATGAAAGGTATCTGAGATGACGGTGATGGAAGGATTTTTGGCGTTGGCACTCAATCCATTAAAGGTGAACGGAGAGCTAATAAAGAAAACTAGGAGGGGGAGTAAGTAGCGGAGAATCTTCTTTCGTCTCATGCGCGAAGATCCCCAGAACGTTGGATTAATTTTCTTTCATCGGGGTAGGCAAGTGTCTTGGCTATATCATCAAGTGGGAACCATTTCACATCATCAACTTCACTGACCTGTGGTTCGAGCGTTCCGGAGATTTCTGAAAAGAGGAAGTGATGAACAGTCTTATGAATTCGCTTACCCTCTGCCATGAACCAAAAATCAATTACTCCAAGCGAGCGCGTAATTGAACTCTTGATTCCTGTCTCTTCGAGAACTTCGCGCAGCGCCGCCTCTTCAGGGCTTTCACCATCTTCGATATGACCTTTTGGAAGTGACCAGAGCATTCGTCCGCGCTTATCAATTCTTCCAATTAACAATCCTTGTTCGCCGCTTTTATCAACGACTAAACCACCGGCGCTAACCTCTTCTACTCTCTTGCTCGAGCCTTGGTTCTTGTGGACTCGCTTCTTCGTTGGATGAGGTTTGTTTGCTGGACGCTCTGGACGGCCGGAATTGTTCGATCCAGATTTTTTTGTCGTGCGTGGTCGCTTCGATCGTGACTTTCGTGAAGGTTCGGCAGAGCTAGGCCTGCTCGGCGCACCTGAAGCGCGCGAACCTGAAGATGGTGAAGGGTTAGGTGAGGAAGGCGAAGAGACAGGTGCAATAAAAACCGGCTCGAGCCCGCCCTCACCCGAGGTCCGGGACATACCCCTACCTTACCCGCGTACCCTTGCTGCCCATGAGCGCAATTTCGCCAGAACAGGCAAAAGCGGCCGCGAACCTCATCACACTCCCCAAGGCCGCGGTTGATTTGGCGCGCGCATTCCGCGCTGCGGGCTTTCGACTCGCCCTAGTGGGTGGGCCCGTTCGCGATGCGCTCCTTGGGCGTAATGGAAATGATCTTGATTTCACCACTGATGCTCGCCCCGAAGAGTCGATGAAAATTCTCAAAGGTTGGACTGATGCAACATGGGATACCGGAATTGCCTACGGAACTGTTGCCGGCAAGAAAGGTGATGTGACCGCAGAGATAACAACTTTCCGAAAAGATTCGTATTCGGAGAAAAGTCGTAAGCCAGAAGTTGAATACGGCGATAGCTTGGAAGGAGATTTACGACGACGCGATTTTACTGTCAATGCTATGGCGTTAGAGATTGGGGAAAAAGAGAACTCATTCGTTGATCCTTTTGGTGGCTTGAAAGATCTTGTCGCAAAAAGAATTCGTACGCCGATATCTGCCGAAGAACTCTTCTCGGAAGATCCACTTCGAATGATGCGTGCTGCTCGCTTTGCGGCACAACTTGGATTTGATGTTGATGATGAAGTAATAAGCGCTATCAAAACGATGAGAGAACGCTTAACCATAATCTCCGCAGAGCGTATCCGAGATGAGTTCGTAAAAACATTGATGTCAGCTGATCCACGTCGAGGTTTGATACTGATGGTTGAAAGTGGTCTCTGCGAATTTTTCTTACCTGAACTTCCAATGCTTCGCCTTGAAATTGACGAGCATCATCGCCACAAGGATGTTTATGAACACTCGCTGATAGTCCTTGAACAAGCAATTGAGATGGAAAAGCGACTTGGTGGACCAAATCTCACAATACGTCTTGCTGCGTTACTACATGACATCGGTAAACCTAAGACTCGTGCGCTTATTGAGGGTGGCGGAGTTTCATTCCATCACCATGAGGTTGTTGGTTCAAAGATGACTAAGAAACGTTTGAAAGAATTGCGTTTTGATCGAGAAACTATCGATGACGTTTCAACGTTGGTGGCGCTCCACCTTCGCTTTCATGGATATGGCAGTGGGGAATGGACCGATAGCGCGGTCCGTAGGTATGTTCGGGATGCCGGGGATTTATTAGTTCATTTGCACGTTTTAACCCGGGCAGATTGCACTACGCGAAATGTTCGTAAAGCCCAGGCGCTTGCCGCAACGTACGATCAATTGGAATCGCGTATTGAGCAGCTTGCGCAAGAAGAGGAATTGGCGGCCATTAGACCCGATCTCAACGGAAACGAAATTATTGAGATCCTTGGCATCAAACCTGGACCATTAGTTGGTAAAGCTTATGACTACCTTCTTGAACTTCGGATGGAACATGGCCCACTTGGACGTGAGCGCGCGATTGAAGAGCTACTTAAGTGGCACTCTGAGCGCTCTAATTGAGACGTGGAACTTTTGGAATAATTATGTTGAATAACTTGCTACATGCTATCGCCTCTGAACCATACATATTTGTATCGTAAGAGTCTGTAACCAGCTTTCGATATTTCTCCCAGCCTCCCGGAGGAATCCAAAAATCAATCCAAGATCCCAATGCATCACTTTCAGACAAACTATCTATTTCTTCTGTATATCTACGCGCTTCAATTTTTAAGGATTCGTAATACTCGCTCTGCGCGGGGTTTGAAGCGACGTAGTCACCAAACCAGATTCCGCCCTGGATATTACGTGTAGTAGGAACCAATTCCATTTTATTTCGCACCGCGTCACGAAGCGCTGCAAGCTGTAATACCTTATTTACTTGAACGAGAAAACTACTACATGCATCACGAGTTAGACGAGATTGATAATCCTCAAGAGCAGCTTCTAAAGGTTTTGCTTTCAATGCTTTTAGGTCGATACTTTTCTTCGCAGCAAGGAGTATGTTCCAAAGGCAACTTTCTGCACTTGCAATCTCCTTTTTGCTCTTTCCTGAACCTGGTATCTTGCAAGAACCTGAGATTTGAATATTTGAGCCAAGCAGAATGGAACCGCGTACGGCACCGGGTACAGAGTTAAACGCCGTGGAAAGAAAAATCTCTTGAAAGTCACGAGAGCTCTTTAGCGGACCAAACTTATTTCCTAACGATCTACTTTTTTTGTTCAGTACATCCCAGGCACCCGAACCAAAATCTTCCACGCTCGCAGTGCTTCCACAACGAAAATCGACGCTAAGCCACATTGGGGAGAAAGTCTTTGGATTTTTTCGATTATTTTGAAAGTAGAAGTCGACGTAAGCCCAACCCGAGAACACTTCTCCTGGGTATTGTTCATCAGATCCATCACGGCAGAGCAATTGATCCATGGAACTTTGCAGATAAATCGGAGTTTTAACTTTGCTCATATTTGAATAAAAGAGGCGCTCGTCGATGTAATCCCGCCAAGATGCTCCCTCATCAGCTATGGCGGGGGCCACATGAGCTTGAGATAAGACAAAGAAGAGAGCTACAAGAAGACGTATTATCCGCACACAAAGGAGAATAGAGTCGGAAATTGTAAAAGTCGAGAACCACACGGGATACGAGATACGGGAATGGGGAATGAATGTATGAATAGATTATTGTTCATCCCTTTTGATCACCTTCACCGAAACTATGGCGTGCTAACGGGGGCCGATCCAAAACGAGACCAGATTCTCTTCGTGGAAAGTGCGCGGATGCGCTCTGGGCGAAACTGGCACCCTGAACGTCTCTTCTTTCTTATCTCGAGCGCTCGGCACTTTGTAGAAGATCTTCGCAATGAAGGATTTGAAGTTGATTACATAAAGGCGCCAACTACTCGTGATGGTATTTCTCAATTTCTTAAGAAGAATCCTAATCTAACGTTACATGCTACGAAACAATCGTCATTCCGTTTACAACGAACGTTAGAGGAATTAGGAGCACAATTTGTTGAGAACGATTTCTTTTTAACATCCCATAAAGTTTTTGAAGAATGGGCTTCACGCCAAAAGAGTTATTTAATGGAGAACTTCTATCGAGAACAACGTAAACGTTTAAATATTTTAATGGTTAATGGAAAACCAGAAGGCGGCGCATGGAATTTCGATAAGGAAAATCGGTTACCGCCGCCGAAAGAATATAGCTGGCCTGAGTATCAAGGATTTGATCGAGATGAAATTGATAATGAAGTAGCAACCGAACTCAATATGGCTCCAACTCGCATCTGGGCAACCACACGAAAAGGCGCCCTGATACAACTTAGCTATTTTATTGATAAACACTTTGCCCAATTTGGGCCGTACGAAGATGCGATGGCCCTTGATAGCTGGTCGCTCCACCACTCTGTGATCAGTCCATACATAAACAATGGGCTGCTCCATCCCAGCGAAGTTCTCTCTGCGGCAGTCGAAGCCTTTGAATCGAAGAAAATTCCGATTGAATCAGCAGAAGGCTTTATTAGACAAGTAATTGGCTGGCGTGAATATGTAAATGGCATGTATTGGCATTTAGGCGAGGAATATCGGAACCGAAATGGATTAAATGCCATCCGTCCATTACTTCCGCTATTTACATCAAGTGACAAAACTGAGATGAATTGCGTTCGTTCAATCGTGCATGACATTGAAGAACGAGCATGGGTCCATCACATTCCACGTCTTATGGTTCTTAGTAATTTAGCGCTCATAACAGGTACCAATCCACAGCAGTTCCTCGATTGGATGCGCGAACGCTTTATTGATGCCTCTGATTGGGTAATGGTTCCTAATGTGATTGGTATGGGTGTCCATGCAGATGGTGGCCAGATGATGACCAAACCATATGCCGCGGGTGGTGCATATATATCCCGAATGTCGCACTACTGCAAAGGCTGTGTTTACGATCCAAAGTTGCGTGTAGGTGAAAAAGCTTGTCCGTTTACCACTTTATATTGGGATTTTCTTGACCGAAATCGAGAGATCTTCTCCAAAAACCATCGAATGTTCCAACAAATTAATGGATTAAAACGCCTTAATGATCTACCAGAGTTGCGAGAGAGAGCAAAGGAAGTTCTAGCAGGCTTAGATCTTGGAGAAATCTAGATTGATTTTTTAAATCCACTTGGACATTTTGGTGATAACCCTGTTACTACGCGTTTCACTTTACCTTTTACACAAGTAATTGATTTTTTACTCGAAACTTTAGGGGCAGCTGCAGTGGTAGTTGTGGATTTAACCTCTGGCTTGCTTTCAATGACTTTCTCTTGCGTTAATTTGATTCTGATCGTTGGCGAAGAAAAGGTGAAATTCTTTGCGCTTAAGTTCATCCAACCATCTTTGATAGAGAGCGTTTCTGTTGAAATTTCCTGTTCGCCTCCATTTGATCCCAAAACAGATACCGACGCTTTGATTGGTGCGTTCGTGAAACCATAGATACATCTCGCGGAATCAGCGCTCATTGCCAGGTCGTACGTACCTTTATATACGGAACCATCAACATCATGATGCGCACCTGCAACCTTGTAGCTCATCACGCCCTCTTTAAATGCAGGAGGACTCCAGCTATAAGCCATTGCATTCGTTGTCATCATTCCGTGCAACTTGGTGTTATCGCGCACTGTGCACTCCCACACTCGATTTCCTACGCTCTGGTCCATTCCCCAGAAGGATGATGGATCCATTCCTTGAAAACGCCAGGTCGGTAGAACGCTTGCGGTCTGCAACCACTTTTCACTGGCTTGGAAGTAACCACTTCCTTTAAGTGCTGGATTTGGAGTATGGACACCTCCGCCCGCCATACCAAACCTTGGAAATTCAAAGAGATCTGGGTGGTTTGAGAATTTACCCCACATAAGCCCGAATCCAGATGTATCGCTCTCCACTCGCCCGTCGTAGTTCATCTCTTGTAGCGCTGGTGATTTGGCAAATTCACTTTTTGGAATCCATGCAACACCACTTGGTACATTGATTGATGAGCCACTGACAACGAGCGTGCTAGTAGTTGGTGAAAGTGGCGTAACTGAGGCGCGGGTATCTTTCATTCGCCCAAACAACCAGCCAGTAATCTTGTTATCCATCTGCATAGTCAATTCGATAGGTTGATCGGCAAAAAATGGTGTAGCCATCCCACAGCGACCGAGATCGGTCCAGATGCACTCTCGATAACTCTGGTCGACCTCTCTGTTATTTGGATTATCTATCGTTTCATAGCCATTTCGCCAAATGATGGGATAGAAATTTCCGCTTTTTGTGGTGGTGGGGAGAATCTGCGCGCTAAACCCAATCACAGCTATCGATGAGGAAGGCGAGGAAGGCGAACTTCGGTAATAGTTGATTTGAATATCTACCGCTACTGAGTACTCCAAAGTACTTCCCTTAATGGAATTTCCGCGCCAGACGCTAATCCCACCCCCTGCAGGAATTCGATTTGCAGCATCTCGAGGAAATTTGAAGGTATCTATCTCGTAAAGCAATTGGGCATCTTTAAGAGCTCCACTTGAATCAGCTGTTCGCAGCGATTTAATACATACATCCGCGGCATCAGACTTTGAAGTACAGGGCGGAACTATTGCAGAAATCCTTAGGTTATCGGCCGATGAACATTTTGGATCAGTTACCGATTGACAAGCAAGATTAGTGACAAAAGTACCTCGACTCGCCCCAGATATAGCTGACACTTGGGTGAGCACTCGGTCATCAGTGATTGTCAGAGCAGCCGCTGGGAAACTAGGTTTGAGCCTCATAGCATCATCTTGATTAGTGAAAAAAACTATCGCGCTACTACTTTGTGGAATTGTTATCGCCAATAAGAGAGCGAAAATAACAATTAATTTTCTCATTCTTTAGCGCCATAAACGTCATTAAGAGTAACGAGATTTAACTCTCGATCAGATATCAATTTCAACATAGGTTTAAATACCTGTGCCGAGGTCAAATTATTTGCGTGTGCTAACACGATTGATCTGTCATAAAAGCTCTCTTTAGCAAGTGTCATAATCCGAGACGCGCGAATATTGCTGGCATCACCTAAAGAGCCAGACCAAAGCATCGGTTTGGTGTAACCGATGTCGGCTGCAGCTTCGACAACTTTTGCGTTGATACTTCCATAAGGAGGACGATAAAAAGGACGAGCATCTACCCCAAAATTACGCTCGATGAAGTTATGCGCCCCCTTCAATTCTTTTTGAATTCCTTTGGTGGACAATGTGGTTAGCGCTGGATGGTGCGCAGTGTGGTTGGCTAGTTGGATTTGCCCGTTATCTACAAGCGGTTGGAGTTCTTTTTTATTTGCTAACCATGAACCCATAGCTGAATACACAAAGAAAGTTATCCGAAGATCGTTTTCTGCTACTAACCTGATGTATCGCTTCACTGACTCGATACTGGTGCCGTCATCGACTGTCCACGCAAGCTGTTTCACATCTGATTTAGGTAGCTCACGAATTATGCGCGTACTGCTCCCATATGCTGTTGAAGGTGCAAAGTTGGAAAGCGTTGCACTAACTGCGCCGCTACCGAGAAGCGTGAGAAACGAGCGGCGATCCATAATTCTCCTTAACTAGGGGATTAAACCTAGTGGAGAGCCATAGACTTTATATATGAGAGCCAAAACACTCCACGTCGGAGAGCGAAAAACCCGCTCGCGCCTCATGCGTTTTCTTGGACCTGGGCTAATAACGGGCGCTGCTGACGATGATCCCTCTGGGATTGCTACCTATTCGCAAGCGGGAGCGGCTTATGGGTTCGGACAGCTTTGGACCATTGTTTTATGTTTACCATTGATGATTGCCGTGCAGGAAGCATGTGCCCGAATAGGTTCTGCCACATCGCAAGGATTGGTTAAAGTCACATCACGGGTTTATTCGAAGAAGGTTCTCTTTTTAGTTGTCGCACTCGTAGTCATAGCAAATGTTATAAATATCGGAGCTGACTTTGCAGCGGTGGGTGCTTCGCTCAATCTCTTGATTCCACTACCAATTTGGCTGCTATCCACAATTTTTATGTTGATTGTTTTAGCCTTGGAAATCTTTATTGGGTACCACACTTATGCAAAATTCTTAAAAATTCTTGCGCTTTCATTGATTTCATACGTCATTGTTGCATTGATAGTCACAAGTAATTGGCTTGCTGTCTTCAAAGCAACTTTTATTCCGCAGCTCGAATGGAGCGCCGCTTACTGGTATGTAATCGTGGCCATTTTAGGTACAACAATCAGTCCGTATATGTTTTTTTGGCAAACCGCTGAAGAGGTAGAAGAAGCAAATTATGCAAATAACCATAGTGGGACACCGAGGGGTATAAGAGAGATTAGGCAAGATACAAGTATCGGTATGAGCATCTCGCAAATTGGTAGTTGGTTCATGATCATTACCGCAGCAGTTGTCTTACATGAGAATGGTGTAGTAAACATTGGAACAGCAGCTGATGCTGCGAAAGCTCTAGAGCCTTTGGTAGAAGGGTTTCCACATGCAGGAACATTTGCGAAAATTCTCTTTGCTATCGGCGTAATAGGAATGGGACTTCTGGGCATCCCAGTTCTAGCAGGCTCTGTTGCCTATGCTGTGAGCGATGCATTCAATTGGCGCGAGGGTTTAGATTATAAATTAAAGGAAGCAAAACAATTTTACGGTGTAATAATCTTTTCAACGTTGGCAGGTTGGCTAATCACTCTTATTGGAATTGATCCAATCAAAGCTTTAGTTTTCGCTGCCGTAATCAATGGACTGGTTGCGGTCCCCTTAATCTTCCTTATATCAAGAATCTCGAGCAACAAGGAGGTCATGGGCGAACTAGTTGGCCGAGGCTTATCAAAAGCTATGTTGAATGTTGCTTTTGTAGTGATGTTACTCTGTGCACTTATGCTGATTGGAACGACGATTTTAAATTAGGCAATTCACTTTGATTAGTTAATCAGGAGTATTAGGGGCGAATTCTTGCCCCAAGCGATCGTGCCTCTTCAAGATTTTTCGCACCACATAATGCCATCGTGTTTACAAACTCTTTTCGTAGAATATCAACCACGCGCTGCACTCCGTACTGACCACCAGCCATAATTCCGTAAAGATACGCACGACCAACTAAAACTCCCTTTGCCCCACGAGCGATTGCCCCATACACATCTTGTCCACTCATGACTGCTCCATCAATGTAAACATCGAAATCGCGACCAACTGCCGCAACTACATCAGGGAGAATTTCTAAAGGAACGGTCCCGCGATCAAGTTGCCGGCCACCATGGTTGGAAAGAACTATCGCATCGACGCCAACCTCTTTGCATTTAATGGCATCTTCAACTGACTGAATCCCCTTGATAACTATCCGGCCATTCCAAACTGATTTAACCCACGCCAAATCATCAAAAGTCATAGAAGAATCGAAGATATGCGAGGCAAGTTCCGCAAGAGGTTTATCCCAGCCTCGAAATGCTGCAAATTCCAATTTCTTGGTTGTCAATAAATTAATCCACCATCTTGGTTTTGCAACAACGTAAGCAATAGTTTTCAATCCCAATCGTGGTGGGATTGTTAGCCCATTGCGAATATCACGAGGCCGATGACCAGAGACTGGCGTATCTACAGTGATCACCAAAGTCTCAAATCCATTTTTCTTCGCATTATTTATCATGGCGAGACTTTGCTCTCGATTTTGCATCATATAGAGCTGGAACCAACGTCGTGCCCCAGGAACCGCCTCGGCCAATTCGTCTGGAGCGGTTGTGCCCATGGTAGATAAGCAGTAGATCATGTTGTTTGCTTCAGCTACCGCAGCGACAGCGGGTTCTCCAACGTGATACATGAAACGCGTATAGCCGGTCGGTGCAAAAATAATTGGTAGATCTACTTTCTGGCCAAAAACTTCGGTACTAGCATCAATCTCAGAAATATTTTTGAGTACACGAACGTTGAACTCAAGATTTTTAAATGCTTCGAGCGATCTCTCGTAACTTAGCTCTCGTTGAGCACCGCCCTCAACATAATCGTAGGTAGCTCGCGGAACCCGCTTCTTAGCTAATTTCTGTAAATCATAAATAGTGACCGCTTTGTCAATCTTTCGCTTTGTGCGCTTGAAGGTGGGAAGGTGCCAATCAATTAAACCAATAAAATGCGGAACGTCAGGAAATTGACGCTTACTTTTAATTCTTCGCATTAGGTGATGTTATCTTGGAACTAATTCAACAACAACTATCAGTCAGTATGGAATATCTCTGGAATATCCATCCACCATTCTCCCTCATTCCGCTCAGGAACAGGCTGTTGTAGTGGTTCATTTATCTCCCACCATTTTTGGGTCATAGGATCCGCTGCCATTCGCGCCATGTCCCCCTCATAGTCATCTCCAACATATTCAAAGTAAGAGAAGAGAAGTTCTCCATAACGATAAATGGAATAATTTCGAATATTCGACCTTTTAATCTGTTCTAGAACGGCAGGCCAAACGTCTGCATGAAGCTCTTCGTATCGCTCGCGGTTCTCTTTTGGAATTCCAAGTACCTTGGCAAATCGCTGCACCATTATTCCTCCATATTATTTCTCTCTAGATTGCGTATGCGGTCCTTGCATTTTTTGCCCAGAATTTATTTCTTTCAGATTCACTCAACTCTGATACTAGATATTCGGCTATCTCTACTACTTGTTGGTATGAAGCGGCGAGATTGCAAACCGGCCAATCAGAACCAAACATAATGCGGTCTATTCCGAAAGCATTTAGCACTACTTCAAAATAGGGACGAAAATCCTCAACTTGCCAATTTTTCCAGTTGGCTTCAGTTGCCATACCTGAAATCTTGCAATAGATATTCTCGAGTTTAGCCAATTCTTTGATAACTGTTGACCATTCCGAAATTTCACCAGTAGCAATATTGGGTTTTCCAATATGGTCCAAGATAAAAGTAACTTCTGGAACTTGCTTAACAAGCAAGATGCTGGCAGGAAGATGAGGTGGATCGACTAGTAGATCGAAAGCCAAATTTTTACTAGCTAACTTCATTACATTTCGCACGACGTTTTCACTATTGAGCCAACCTATGTCGACCCTTCCCTGTGCACCATCACGAATTCCGACGAGCCGTTCTGCACCAGGGAGATCGAGATATGAATCTAAAAGATCAATGCAGTCCATAGAGCTCATATCAATCCAGGCTACGAGACCTGCAATACTTCTGTGTTCTTGGGCCAAATCGAACATTTCTCGAATCTCGGCGTAAGAAGTAGCGCTTTGCACCAAAATACTTAGGTCGATACTAGAACTTGCACGATCTTCTTGAAATTCCTCCATTGCAAAGGTGCGCTTTATTGGCGCTAGCTTCTCACCAATAATCCACTCTCGGTCCAGGGTTTTCAAATCCCATAAGTGGTGGTGTGAGTCAATTCTTTGAGGTTCGGAAGCTTCAGTTATTGCCATTCAGCACCACCGGGGAACTGAAATTTCTCAATGGATTCGGGGAAAATTTCTCCGCCAGCACCAGGGGCTGTAGGGGCCAGATATCGACCTTGCTTGATGTTGACTGGAGTTACAAAATGTTCATGGAGATGATCTACAAATTCGATAACACGAGCATCATTCTCCCCCGCAACTGCTACATAATCGAACATCGAGAGGTGTTGTACCAATTCACAGAGACCAACGCCTCCAGCATGTGGGCAGACGGGTATTCCAAATTTTGCAGCCATCAAAA
>Ga0164293_10002100_pt1 | contig 16859 bp, 3 predicted proteins | sample GEODES118metaG_FD_111487 | JGI IMG/M metagenome (GOLD analysis project Ga0164293, IMG submission 111487) | Eutrophic lake water microbial communities from Lake Mendota, Wisconsin, USA - GEODES118 metaG | ecosystem: Environmental > Aquatic > Freshwater > Lake | place: USA: Lake Mendota, Wisconsin...
AGCTACCAAGCCAACAAAGATCTTGCTAGCAGTTGCCCACCAGTACGTATGGCACACAAATAAATTTGCATACAACACCAAAACCTTTGCGACCCGGACGGGACTTGAACCCGCGACCTCCGCTGGCCTGTCGCTAACCAACTGCGCTACCGGGCCTTAAGAGAGTGATAAACATAAGTGGCTCTTATGTCACCGCTAAGACCCTGATCTCCCCCCAGTCATCCACGGTCATACCTATTCATTCACCTATTCGTGACCTCAATACCTTGTTTTCTGTCTGTGTGGGCTGGGACACTTCTCGCATAAGCCTCCGCGCTATGAGCACCCATAGATGCGGTCTAAGTAAGTACGGAGAAATCATGAATAAGTTTTCAGGTAGATCTATACGTTTGATCATTGTTGCGTTAGTGGCGGGATTGTTAACGCCGGTAACAGCAGCTGTGTCTGTCGATACGATCACGAAGACGTTTACTGTGAAAGCGGCAGATGACAGTCCCCTTGTTGACGCAAAGGTGATGCTGTCCTACAGCAATGGTGCAGGTGGTAAGACGCGAGCAACTGAGGTGAGTACCAATTCATCGGGTGTTGCAGCAGTGACAGTGCCTAAAGATGTTTTTAGTTTGACATACGACATTATTCCTGTCGTTGGTGATGTTACTAATGCTGCAGTTCAGGGAAATCTCAGCTCAACTGCAAATGAAAGTCTTGCAATCAAACTCGAGACTGCAAACTTTGTCGTTGATATTCAAGGTGCAGGCGGCGGTGCTGCACCAGCAGGTGCGATTGTTTCTTTCCCCTCAGGAGATGGCGGGGCCCAGCGCTCGATCACACCTTTCCGCACCGGGGCGTTCGGTCTTAAAATTGCCACTAACTTAAATACTTCTGGTGTTTATGTAATTGCACTTCGGCAGTGGGCTGGCCAATATGCTGCTGGAGAATTTAGCGTTAATTATGGATTGAAAGCGAGTGGTGCATCTGGTGCTCAGACCTACACGGTATATACAGATACGAGAGCTGTAACGGTAGTTTCCCCTACAAGCGGTGTTTATGTTCTAAAGTATGATGCAGCCACTGTAACTGGAACTATAAAGAGATCTGACGGTTCAGCATTTATATTGCCTAGTGGTTCTACCTTTGGAAATGTTTCCTTACGTCCAGTTGCTATAGGCGCTATACCAGCTGAGGCATCAAGCAGTTTTCCAATTTCTCCAACAGGCAGCCAACTGCAATGGTCGGGGCGCTCTAGAGGAACACCCGGAAAGTACGTTTTATCTGCCACTTTCCCGGGGCAGCTAACAACTCCATCTTTCTATTTTGAACCATGGAAAAACTCAAGTAACGCATTCGGACTTAGTGAAAGCGGTCCGTTTACAACCGATCCGCTTGATGTCAGAATTCCAGCAAGAGGCGTCAACTTTGCCTTTAAGTATGTTGTGTCAGGCACTACAACTCCAGCCAGTCACAACTGGATGTTACTAAAAGACGAAGTTATTTCTGGCCAAACATATAGTTTGATGAAGATGTCTTCATTTGGTGGGTCAACAGGAGAATCTGCGCTTTCATTGGCAGACGGCACATATAAATTTCAAGTAGATGTTTATGACAGTAATAGTGGAAGTTCACAGACATTCATTTACGCGATTGAGGTTGTAAGTGGAGTCTCAACACTCAAGAACGCTTCAGGAACGGTGATTGCAAAACCAACTGACGGTGTTTATGTGCAATCACCAACGCCTGCAAATTTAAAGATCAAAGCAGTTAGTGCAGCAAATAGTGCAACAGTGATTCAAAATGCATATGTTGATTTGTATAATGGTGCTGATGGAAAGAGTGGCTTTGTTGCCGGTCGCAGTACAGGCACAACAACTGCTGATGCATCACTGCCAGACGGCACATACATGATTCGCGTGAACCCAAGTAATGATTGGGCTAATTACACTTTCGCAGAAAAAGTTGTTACTGTTTCTGGTGGTGTAGCAACCATTGCTGGTCTAACTAAAGATTCAAATGGTGTATATAGCATTCCGCTACCTGTAAAGAATTTTAAGTTCACCTTGCTTGAAGCTGGAGATTCAACATCGCCGATGTTGGGATGGATAAATTACTGTCCACTTGATTCAAGCGGAAACCAAATTACTTGTTATGGAGAAGGTACAAATTCGAGCGGTGAAGGTGGCGCTCCACTCCAAAACAGCACTTCATACACAATTAGGGTATATCCACCATCTTCTAGCGCTTCTTCTCAGAGTAGCTATACAGCCACGGTAAACGCATCAGGTGTGGTTTCACTCTCACCTGCAGCAACTGTGGCCAATTCTCGATTTGTTTTGAGACCACAGAGTGCAAACGTTTCAGGAACCTTGGTTACTGAAGCTAATGGAGCGATCACATTTGGTAACAACCAAGGTATTTCTGTGCAGGTCCAGAAGAAAGTTAACAACAACTGGAACTGGTACCCACTAGGCATCTGGCGTAACAGCGGAACCTGGGGCTTTAACATCACCGAAAATGGTGAGTACAGAATTCTTGCAAATCCTCAAGGCTTTGCAGATTATGCATGGTCATACAGCTCTGTTTTCTATGTGTCCGGCGCAGATGGATCTCCAAAGGTCTTTTCTATGGCATCTGATAATTCCAGCCCAACATCTTCAATCACTGGATTGGTAATTCAAGTCAAGGAATCTAACTTGAAGTTAAGAATTATAGATCCTCGAACCAATGAACTCATGAAATATGGTTGGGCTGCGATCTTTAAGAAAGAAACAGATCGCGAAACATGGCTCATGAACTCAGACCTCAATAGCAATATGCCTGGACTGACGGGTGCAAAACTTGATAATGGTGATTACCGCATTGAGATCAATCCTCAATACAACGGAAGCAACATTGCTGGCTTAACTAAGAAGAATTACGATCTTAATGTTAACGGCTCTACGCTCACTGTTTCTTACAAGGGCACAGCGATTGCCGCTACTAGTGGACGTGTGACACTCACTCCATCCACATCAAACATCACCGCAAAAATTGTTGATGCTGCAGGTGTAGCGCTAAAGCCTGGTGTTAACCAGTGGGTCAGCGTTAACTTGCAAAAGCTAAATACTGCTACTAATAATTACGATTGGACCGACTGGGCCAATACTGACAAAGATGGCTTTATTTCAATGACTGTTACAGATGCTGGAAAGTATCGCTTGCGCATTGAGCCAAATGGCTATGCAAGCAGCACAATCACGACAACAGAGCCATTTACAGTTGAAGCTGGTTCTGAAGCAACCTTCAACAAAGCCTTTGGCGATGTTGCTCTGAGTGCACCTAGCCTTCGGGTAAAAGTTGCCGTAGACGGATCTACGACTCCAATTAATTTCATTGGTGTAGAAATCCGAAAGAACAACAACTGGCTAGATTGGTCAGGAACTGGACCTACAGGAATTGCAAATATTGCATTTACTGAAGAAGGCACTTACCAAGTTGTTGTACACCCACGCCAAGAAGATTTGGGAGTTGGTGCAACTCGCAAGAGCTATACCGTTACGGTAACCAAGAACACTGCAGGTGCATTTGTTGGTGTGGTTACAGGTGTGACCGCTACTGATGGTATCTACATGCTTAATTTAGGTTCAGGAAACGTTCGCGGAACTGTCATGACACCGACTCCAAATACGGGGTCTGCCACACCTGTCAGAGATTCTCAGGTTGTTGCAATTAACACGGTGACTAAGCAAGAGATGTGGGAGTACAGCACTAACACAAACGTTGACGGTAAGTTCACAATGAATCTTCCAGTGGGAACATACACAATCATGGCCAGATCTCCATGGGGAAGTAACTCATATGGAAACTCAGATTCGATTGGAACCGTTAACGTAACTTCTTCGGGAGCTACAACTGCAGATACTTTCGTATCTGTGGCCGCTACTGCTCTGGTCCTTCAACTCAAAGATCCAACCTGGAAGGGAACTGTCATGGTTCCTGGAACAGACAACACGGTTGTTCCTTATGCACAGGTTTGCTTGTGGGATGAAGTCAGATGGAATTGCTCCACAGCAAATGCTCAAGGGCAATGGGCACTAAGTGCACCAACAGGATTTGACGCTACCGCAGCAAACCCATTTGCCGCAGGTGCTGCTTTTGAAATTGGCGATGTTCGTAACCGTGTGTATCCAAGCATCCGCAAAAATGGTGCAGCAGCTGTTTTGGCATATATCGGTAAAGGCGGCAGCAGTGTTCCAAGTGATGCCACTTCAACAACTTCTACAACATTAGTAAACCGATTCAGTGCACCTAACGTCACTGTTACTGTTACTGCTGGCGGAGTTGCTCAGCCAAACGTTTGGGTAAATCTAGATGGTCCTGGTGTTGGTTGGCTCGGTGGTAACTCAACAAATTCACTAGGTGTTGCATCATTCACTGTACCTGATAACACCGTGGCGATGAATGCACGAGCTGAGTTCAATGGAAACCAAACTTTGACGGGTCGATACGCCCCAACAATGATTGAGTTCACCAGTACACAAGTTATCGCTTCCAAATCTGGAGGCACAACAGCAGCTCTAACGGTTGCGCTATTGACACCTAACTTCAATGGTGTGGTTACTCAAACTGCGACAAATCTTGCTCCAGTTCAGTGGAGCTGGATTGAGTTGTTTGATGATGCAAACAATCAGTGGAAGGGTGGAAGCAATACTGATGTAGGTGGTCTATTTGCAATGAATATCACTCGTCCAACATCTGGTGATCCATACCAGTACACGATGGTTGTTAATCCACCATGGAATGCAACTGGTTCTGTAAGCAAGAGAACGTACACAGTTACTGTGCCTGTCTCAGGTGACATCACTGTTAAAGACAAGAACACAAGCACCTCAATTGCTAAGACTGGTGTTTCTCCAAATACTTACTTCCCAATGACATTGGGAACACCTTCAATCACAGGAACTGTTGTGTCAGGTGTTGGTGAAACAGCGGTGCGCGATAGCCGTGTTACACCAATTAATGCAAGCGGTGAATGGCTATGGCAACAGGGACAAAACTCAAAGGCAGATGGTGCCTTTGGTCTTGGAGTCTCTGATGGAAATTACAAGATTCAGGCTGACGTCCCATGGGGCGTTGCTGGCTTGACGCGTTCTGCGCAGTGCGCAGTAACCGTTACCGGCGGTGCAATTACTAGCGCGGGAGCAAACTGTAATCTCAGTGGAGGCGCTATCAAGCTTGCACTACGTGAGCCGAACTTGAAGATGAAACTAGTTCTGAATGGTTCAGCTGTTCCGTATGCACATGTTGGAATTGGTGTGGGTAACTGGAACACCGGTTCACAAGCTGATGCACAAGGAAATGTTTCACTCTTTGTAGATCGTGCCGCAATCCTTGCTGCAAATCCTGGATTAACTGGCACTACAGATATCCGCGTGTGGGTAGATCCACCGTGGGGAAACAGCGGCATGGTTCGTTGGGATTGTAATTCAGGTGATACCACTAAGCCTGTTTGTGCAACTATGGCAGATTTCAATACTGCTTCTGATTACACACCACTTGATCTTGGAAATGTGACGGTTCTTGGACCAAATACAAAGTTCAAGGTCGTGTTGCCAAATACAAACGCGGCCCCTGCTGGTTCATGGGTCGCTTTGTTCTCATTTGTTCCATCCTCAGGTGGCTCTAACTGGATCACTGGTGGTAACACTGATGCAAGCGGAAATGTTTCATTCAATGTTGAAACAGCAACTGTTGCTTCAAATGTTCGATACAAGGTTGAGGTAAACCCTCGCTGGGAAGATCGAGCAACCTATTCTCGAAAGGTTTATGACAATGGTGGAGCTGGCTTCACAATTGCTGAATTGAATGCAGTTGACCGCTCATTCGCAGTCGGGTCACCGAATGCGACTGTGACTGTGAGGGGCTCCGATGCAGGAGCCACCCTTAACAAGAATGGTTACTTCAATATCTATGAAGCTGATCCAACAACCAACAATCTAATTGCTTGGGTTGGTGGTTATGGCTTAGATAACTTAGGCAAGGTTGCTCTGATTTTGGCACCTAATAAGAGGTATCGAATTGACTCCTTCCCCGGTGGAGGCATTACTGGTTCACGCACAGAGTGTTTTGTTGGCACAAGTAACGCCAGCGAATCCAGCACCGTCCTCTCTGTCATCACAGGCTTGTGTGGAAGCGCAACGGTCGGAGCAAATAATGCTCTAACTATCACCTTAAATGCAGGTAACGTCACGGGAACTGTAAAGACCTCCGGCGTTGCTGTTGAAGGTGCCATTGTTTATGCAAACATTGTTGGAGCTACCAATCAAGACAATGCCGTAACAACTACTACTAACTCACTTGGAAATTTTGGTTTAATGCTTGATCCTGCAAAGGGCAACTGGCAAATCAGTATTTTCCCAATTAATAAACCGGGAGCAACCGCGTTGAAAACCAAAATACTTGATGCCTTAACACCACCAGCGCTATCTAGCAATCGCAATCTTGGCGATATTGCGTTGGTTCCATAATGAGAGTACGTCAATTATTTGTTGCCATATTTTTAGTTGCTTCCTCGTTGGCACCAGTGGCCGCACAAGCTGCGCCATTGGCACCAACTGGGTTAAACGTTTCGAGCGCATCAACAGCTGACACGGCAGTTGATGCTGCAGCGGTTAATGTTTCGTGGACTGCGCTCGCAATAAAACCTGCTGCTTACGTTGTATCAGCGTTAGCTTCTGGTCAAACCACTCCACTTTATTGTCCGTATGGAGCAACAGATGCACCGAACTTTCCATTCTGTCAAGCACTACAAGGTGGAACAAGTTACGCCTTTACCGTTTACGCAAAGGATACAAGTGGAGATGATGGTCCACAATCGACAGTTTTTAACTTCATTCCCCAATCAATTCCAGGAGCACCAACTGCTGTATCAGCTGTTGCAGGTGTTGGGCAGGTAACTCTTACATGGAGCGCACCTACTAATGCAGGTGGCCTAGCACTCTCTGATTACAGAATCTCTGCTACCGGTGTTGAGGAAATTACTGTGGCAAACAACCTAACAACTCGAGTTGTCACTGGTTTAACTGCGGGATCGGAATACACATTCTTGATTAAGGCTCGCAATGATTTGGGCAAGTCGTTATCTGCATCATTTTCTGCTGTAACTGTCCCAAATACGCCGGGCGTGCCAACATCGGTCACAACATCAGTAACAGGAACTTCAGTCAGTGCAAACTGGGTTGCACCAGCAAGTAATGGTGGAAGTGCTATTACTGGATACAAGGCATACCTCATTAATGCTGCAGGTAGCGATGTAACAAGTACAACCCCAAGTACAACAAGTACCGAATTTACGACTGTTGCACCAGGCACATACACAGTCAAGGTAATTGCAAGTAACTTAGTTGGAGATAGTGCACGCTCTGATGCATCTAGCTCTGCCACAGTTGCTGCAGCATCTTCAAAGTTGGCAAATGATCCAGTTATCTCCCCTGGAACTATTCCAGACTTAGTTATCGATGGCACTGTTGATGTTTCGACAACAACGCCTTCGACTGGCTCTGTTTCGGTAACTGTCACTGGTAACCCATCGGGTGCCTGTACCTATGACTCTTCAACAAAGAAGATCACTGCGATTGCAGCTGGTACTTGCACAATTAGCGCATCAGCAGATGAAACAACTACTTATGCTGCAGGTCTTGCAACTAAGACATTTAATATTGTTAAGGTTCCTCAGACAATTACCTTTGCTTCCATAGCAAATCAGGTAATGCCTGGACCATTAACAGGACTTAGCCCAACTGCTACATCTACTTTGACAGTGACTCTTACTGCATCAGGTACCTGCTCAGTTACCGGTTTCACTGTTTCATTTACTGGTGCTGGCACATGTACTGTGACAGCAAATCAGGCTGGTAATACTCGTTATGCAGCAGCTCCAGCAATTGCTCGCCAATTTCAAATCACTGCTGCAGCATCATCAGGCGGCGGAGATTCAGGTGGCGGTGGCGGTGGTGGCGGCGGTGGTGCACCAAAGCAGACCGCTCTTTACTTCCAAGTTGTAGATCCAACTAATGCTGCAACTAAATACACTAAGGGTGCATGCGTTGAGATTTACTCTCGTACATTGATTCCACAATTCTTAGGCTCGGGATGTTCTGATGCAGAAGGCCGTATCAATATTTTGAGCGCTGATGCAAAAGTCACAATCCGTGTCTTTGCACTTGGTAGCGGCGCCGTCTATAAGGAGTATCTAGGCGAAGTTGCAAACGATGTATTTACTATGGAAGGCACAACATTCTTCCCTGGTACAACTCGCTTTACAGTTACTTTGCCAGGTGCAACTACAACTACACCAACGCCGGTAACGCCAACGCCTAGCCCAACACCAGTTGCTCCAACACCAACTGCAACTCCAACGGCTACGCCAACTCCAACTCCAACGGCTACGCCAACTCCAACCCCTACGGCTACGCCGACTCCAACACCTACGCCAACACCATCTCCAACCGCGTCGGCAAAGAGCACTTTCTACAGCACAACAACTTCGACAAAGAACTTAACTAAGGTGTCATTGACTAAGTCAACAACTTCATTAACTTCTAAAGTTGCAAAGAGTGTGCAATTGTCCCTAAAGACAATTGGAACTAAGACCGCAGCAGTTAAGTTGGTTGTGAAAACTCCTGACGGCAAGAGCTATACATTGAGTAGTTCAACAATTGCCAAGAACAAGGGTTTTGTTGGACCAGTCATCAAATTTGCGAAGCCAGGAACCTATGTTTTCACCCTATCTACAGGTAGCACGAAGAAGTTGGTCACGGTTAAAGTTAGCAAGTGATCACTAAGCCCCGCCTAATCAAAGTATTGATTGCGGGGCTTTGTGCTGTCTTCTTTCCAGTAATACAAGCACCGGTTGCTGTGGCTAACACTTGTACGACTTACTCTGTTGGCTATCAAGGTCCATTAACTGGTCCAGAAGCAGGCCTTGGAACCTCGCAACTAAATGCGGTGAAGTTTGCACTTACTAAATTTAAAGCTGCAAATGCAAGTTCAATGCTTTCCACAACCGTTGCAACCGCTGATGATCAAGGCGATCCAGCACTTTCAGCAAATGCTGCTAATTCTTTAATCAACAACCCTTGTGTTATCGCAGTGGTTGGTCCTGCTTATTCTGGTGCCAGCAGAGTCGCTCTCCCTTTGTATTTGGCTGCTGGTATGCCAATGATTACGCCATCGGCAACGAATGAAACAATTGCACAAGCTGGTGGCAATATTTTTCACAGGTCTGCTCGCCTACAAAAAGATGTAAATCTAGACATCATGCGCGATGTTGCAGCTGCATCACCAGGTGCGACGATTGCCTATTTCTATGATGATAATTACTACTCCCCAAACTGGATTACATCTGGCTTTGCTGGCATTTCTGTTACGAGGAACTCTCTTTCATCAGAGTTGCGTGCTGAGAATGCCATAAAGATTAAGAGTGCTTATGACGCCGGAGCTCGATATTTCCTATATGACGGATTGAGGGACAAGCAAAACATTCAAGATTTTGCACAAGATGTGAATACTCTTTCTAGTTCAAATAGAATAATTTTTTCAAGTGATATTGATCCGGCAGAGATTAAGGATATTTATACAACTTCTCTGAATGGGTCTTGGTTTTACCCAACATCCCTAAGTTTCTCGGTTCTTAATTCAACTTTAGGAACCGAGTTTGCTATTGCTTACCCGAACGCTAACAAGGTGTATGTAACAGAAGCTTTTGATGCAGCCTATTTCGTCTTTCAGGCCATTGCCTCCGGTGCTGATACCCGCTCCAAGGTAAATACATATATTTCCGGTAAGAAAATGGCTGGTTTGGGCGGAAATCTTGAGTTCAAGGCAGATGGAGACAGGGATGGATATCGGACTCCACAGGTAGTTCTTTCAAGTGGAAGCCTCTCTATAACTGACGCTAGCGCACTGGGGATTAATGGAAATTATCAAGTTACCGATCGAGTTTTAACCACTAACTTTAAATTGAAAGTAATTGATTGGAATGATCAAGCAGTTACCAGTAAGAGACATGTTGTTTATCAAAATTATGTTCAGAGCTTTGCAAGCGATGCAATTTCAAGCATCAGACTGCCCAACGGGGATACAAATATTGAACTCTTGCCAGATTCTGATAGTCAAGGATATTTGAACCGAAGAGTGGTGCTTAAAGTAACCGTGACATCTGGAGAAGTAACGGCGGTTAGCGATGTAACGATTTCCGGTTCCCCAATTTCTTACTCAATCACCGGCGATACATATGTTGTTAAGTTACGTGGTTATAACTTCACTGGAACGATTACCGATTCGGGTGACTTTACCGGCGCTACTGCTGTTTTCTCATCAGTATCAGGCTCAACAGTCTCCGGACTCTACAAAATTCCAATCACCTCAACTAATAAAATTCTTGCAAATCTAGATACTTCAAAAACTTATCAAATTGATATTTATCCAAACCAAAACAACTTCCAATACAATTGGAAAACTACTTGGAGTAATATTTCTTTTGCTGGGACAAGTACTCTGACCTATTCGGGAGCCCTGCAGGCTTCAAATATTTTTGGAAAAGTGTCAAGCATTCCATCCAGTGGCGCATCAGTTAAAGTTTTGAAGAAGGATTCAAGCAATAATTGGGTTACTGATTTTTCACGAAGCATCTCCAGCGACAGAGATTTTGGTTTTTATTTACCTCCGGGTACCGAATACAAGGTACAAGCCGTTCCGAATAGTAATGATGTTGGGCCAGTGACTTCGGGGGTACTTGTTTCACCTGCCACTGGGACGGTTACTCTGACTGACTTAACTTTCGCCACACCAAATGTTTCCGGAACAATGGCATTTGGCAGCACAAAATTTTCAGGAAAAGGTGTTTATGCCTATCGCGAGGACGATGATTCTGAAGCTTTCAATGGAAAAACAGACAGTAATGGTGTTTACAGAGCATTTCTAACCCCTGGCTCATATTACATTTATACAGAACAACCAAGTTACCTTTACCAATCAGGATCAGTAAGGTGCGTAGTTGTTTCAACATCTACTCCGGTTGTCTGTGATCTACCAGTTACTAGGAAAAACATTAGTGGCCAACTTACGGTCGGAGGCGTTGGCTACAGATCTCTAATTTCGGGTTATAAGTATCAAACCGATACTGATGGCAATTACGGCAATTATATTGATGACTATTCCAATGACGATGGTACGTACGCCTTTGATTTGAAGCAAGCAGGTACTTACCAATTCTTTGCTAAGAGAATAGTTACATCAGATAATGGAAAAGATAGTTACGTTCCATTGGGCTTCGCTGACAAATGCATCGTCAGTACCTCACCAACAACTTGTAACATCGCTATAACTCCAAATTTTAAACTATTCATGTCTGACTCTGCTGGTAATGCACTTTCATCTTCAGCATCAATTTCATTTATCGTTCCGATCATCGAAACGGGAGTTGTGCAAGAAAGATTTGATGAAGTTCTGTGGACGGCTGAGAACAACATGGGCACTGCGGGCCTTGCGATTCCTAATGGAACACATTATTTCGTCCTGAATACATCGATGAGATACGGATCACGTACTGATTTCAGTACAAGAAATTTCTACAAATTAGTTGTTGAAAATAATCAGATAAGCTCATTAACTACACTTGAAGGTCTGGCGATTACTCCGGTAAGTGGCGTCTATCCGGTGAAGACCAAAGCTCCAAACTTTGTGATCAAATCTTTCAACGGTTCTAGCGCTTTCACCAATGCAACAGTTCTCTTGATAAGTCGTGATGGTCTGGGTAGTTCTTATTATTCAACAGGAGCCACCGGCACTTTGGATCTCAAATTACCTGTTGGCATTTATGACCTACAACTGCGCCCTAATGGCACAGAAGACCCGCCAAAGGGTGTTGGCAAATATGTCGTTACCGTCAATTCACAAGGTGTTGCATCGGTGGCAAACTCAGGTGGCTCCTCTATTTCAGCTGTAAACCGCGCGTTTGAAATTGGTCTTGGCACTCCGAATCTAACCGGAACCCTAACGACAGGGGGCGTTGCTTGGACAGGCTGGATTCAATGGATGAAGAAAAATTCTGATGGCTATTGGGATTACACCGACCAATATGCGGAAGTAAAAAGCAATGGAAAGTTTGGTGGCACTTTTGAACCAGGAACTTACAGAGCAGTCGTAGATGTCTATAACGATTATAGAAGCAAAGTAATTCTGAGCCAACAGTGCGTAGTTCCGACTACTGGTTCAATCATTTGTGACATAGCTGTTCCAAATGATAATTTGAAGCTTCGTATCAAAAACAGTGCGGGAGTTGTGCAGACTGGAGCTTATGCGCAAGTTAAGTTCACCGCTACTGACGGAAGTACCATTGATTACGGAGTTGGTCGTCCAAACACATCTACCGGCTATTTCAATCTAGCTTTCATAGATGGTAATTACGAAATTAATTTAGTCGATAAGTCAGGTAATACCTCCAAAAAGTTTACTTTCACAGTTTCCAGTGGTGTAGTCAGTAGTTTTTATGACACGGTAGTTAAGCAAAATGTTTCCTTAACTGCTGACGCATATGAGCTGGAATACCAAGCGCCGAATATCAAGGGGTCGATACTGGATTCAACCGGTAATGCTCTTGCGATGTCTGGCAAAGGGCTCGACGTTTCAATTCAAAAATACACTAGCTCCAGCTGGAACTGGTACAAGAATTTTTGGTTAAATGACCCAGCATTTGCAGTGCGAATCGATGACCCAGGAACATACCGATTTGTTGTTAATCCTTACGATTTTGAAAACTATAGCGTGACAACCTCAAGCACTTTTTACGTGAATAGTTCACTAGAAGCTTCTACCAATGAATCCTCCGGATTTGCTACTCAGCTGACCGGATTTAATGTGCAACTCAAGAGTAACAATTTTAATTTCAAGGTGCTCAACCCAATTGATGAGAAGCCAATAGCATTTACAAGAGTATCTTTTTATAAGCAAGACAACTCCTCTAGTGAGAGTTACTACTCAGATAGATATGTATACGCCAAGGGTGATTCACTTGGCGGCCAATACTTGGCTCCAGGCTCGTATCGGGTCGTTGTAGATCCAATAAATCAATCCAATTTAGATCAAAGAGTGTATTTCGCGACAGTTGATGCAAATGAAGCTGTAACCCTTACTTATGGCGGCACGACCATTAGTAAAGTAAGTGATCGGTATGTCTTGTACCCAAACAAGGCAAATGTATTTGGACGACTTTACGATTCAGCAAATAATGTGGTTACAAATCGCCTCGGCTGGATCAACATTCAGCTGCAAAAGAAATCTTCAGAAGGCGTATGGAACTACATGGGTAAGAACACCCAAGTCTCGCAAGATGGCTACTTTGGTATGCGTGTAACAGAAGTTGGTACTTACAGATTGGCTATCCAGCCCTATGAAAGAAGTGATATTGGATTAACGTTCTCAAGCGCTTTTGACATTACAACTGAAAACCTAGCCACCTTCTCTAAAGAGTTCTCAGCACTCGTCTTAAACGCTCCAAACATCAAAATCACAGTTGGTGTAAGTGCAATTGCGGGCTCATTAGTTGGTGCTCAAGTAAACGTGACTCGACTTGCGGATAAAGCGAAGGGCGATTACTTATGGTGGGATGGTTATTCATCAACACCAGAAAGTGGCGTTGCCGGCTTCTATTTACCGTATGCAGGTGATTATCAGATTGTTGTAAAGCCCAACACAGCAGCAGCAACTGCGGGTGCTACATCAAAGACTTATCGCGCAACCGCAATAGAAGGTAGTGACGGCAAAGTCACAGTTGCAGTTACAGCAGCCGATGGCGCTTCAACAACCAATGGAGTTACACGCCTAGTACTAGGTGTTGCGAATATAAAGGGAACGGTCACTCAGCCAGATACCGCAACGGCTGTTACCGGAACCACTGTTGTGCCAATAAAGGTCGAAATTGGCAGCCAGTATGAGCTCTGGGAAAAGGCAACCAATACAGACCCGAATGGAAATTTCTCGCTCACTCTTGGAGAAGGTACATACAAAATTTATGCTCGTGCGCCATGGAGTTCGATCATTTATGGAGATTCTAAGATTTTAGGCGACATAGTTGTTGATTCATCAGGAAATGTAACTGCAGTACCTACGGGCAAACAGGCATTGAATTTCACTATTCCGTTGTCTACACCGACGTGGAGTGGCGTAGTCAAGAATCCAGCAGGAACGGAAGTAGTTTCAAATGCCTACATTTGTCTAACGTACAGAGTTTCAGCAAATAATTATACGGGAAATTGCAAGAGCTCAGACCAACTTGGTCGTTTCGCATTAACTCTTCCTGATGGAGTCACATTAGATTCTGAAGCTACCTTGGAGATGTATTCCCCAAATAATGTGCTCCCTAATCGACGCCTAAAGGGTCAAGCAGAAATTGAAGCCTTCCTTGGATCACCAGGCTCTGGAAAAGTACTTTTGTTCCCATCTGCCAATGTGAAGATCAATGTAACTGCTGATGGTGCTGCTTTACCTGACACAAGAGTTGAAGTAACTCAAAGTGGAGAGTGGCTTGGAAGTCAATTAACAAATGTAAATGGTCAAGCTGAGTTTTATTCAAAAGAAATGACTGCAGCATTAATGGCCCAGGCCTGGGTCGGCAACTCTGCCTCAGCACTTAATGCACGGTTTGTCACAACGAAGAAAGATTTCTCTGCTACAGAAGTTGCAAATGCAACAACTAGCAGTGTGTTCACTGGAAATATCGCACTTGCAACACCTAACATAAAAGGTGTCGTTCGCCTTCCATCTGTAAATGGCGTTGCGGGTGCTCAGAGCCGTCAGGCATACATCAATATCTATGATAAATCTGCCGGTGCCTGGGTTTCTTGGACGAATGTCTCTGAAGATGGGACTTTCGCTTTGTTCTTAAAGGGTGGATGCTGTGAATCAAAGAGCTACACGCTGGTATTAGAGCCATATTGGGATGCATCATCAAGTAACGACTTAGTCCGCAAAGAGTTCGATGTTTCGGTGAGCACAACAAATGTTGCAACGATTACGGACAGAGCAACTGGATTAGCTATACCAACAGAAACTTTAAGCACCGTTTTAGTTTCAACCTTTGTTATGGGAACACCAAATGTTGTGGGTTCAGTTGTTAATCCAACAGGTGCGAAGGTAAGTAATGTCGGTGTTCAGATCTATGGAGAAAAGGGTGGCATCGGTACCTTCACCAATTCATCTGGTGATATCAAAGCTTCCCTCCAAAACGGAACATATACAGCCCAGGCTGGTATGTGGGGAAACAACACAGGATTTGCTGCTTCAGCACAGTGTGAGATTGAGATTGCAGAGAATAAAGTTAAGACACCGGGAGCTGGTTGCGTTAATTCAGATGGAACGCTTCGTTTGGCGCTACGCGGTGCGAACTTTACTTTCACATTGAAAAATAGTGGAGAGCCTATTCAAAACGCGCATGTTTCCATCAGTATCGGTGGTTTTCATACCTGGGCTTACCCAGATACAACCGGAAAGGTTTCTCTATTTGTTGATGACTCCGTGATCGCTGCTCAATCTCAGAATTATGGATCAACCACCTTCACGCCACACATCTATGTCTATCCATATGGTCAAACAAATGGTGCAATCCAATGGTCTTGTAATGCTGGGGATGCAAAGCCAATCTGTTCACAGCTTGGTACATACACAATCGGGACTCCTTGGGCAGATAAACACCTTGGAGATATTCAGGTTCTTACCTCAAACATAAAAATCAAGATCATGAAGCCAAACGGCACTGAAGTTATTGGTGAATACGCCTATGCAGAGTTGATCAGAATTGATCGTGGATACGATGAATGGGTCGGATGGGGCCAAACTGATTCGCTAGGGTTTGCTGGTTTCTATGTTGAAACAGGTACTGCGCTAGTTGGTGCTAAGTACAAGATTCGCGTGAATCCACCGTGGCAATACAGAAGTATCTACACAGCCAAAGTCTGGGATAACAGCACAAACGGTTATACCTACGAGCAACTCAACAACTTACAACTTGCCTTGGGCACACCAAACCTAAAGGTTTCAGTTGTCTCCCCTAATGGTTCAACACCAAATAAGTGGGGTTGGGCTTACATCGAAGAAGTAGATAGCAGTAATCGTGGAATCAAATGGGTTGATTCAACAGGACTAGATGAGTATGGAAAGACTGCATACATTCTTGAAGCAAGTAAGCGCTATCGCCTGGTTGCATACCCTGCTGGTGGTCGCTCAGGCTCGGTTACAAGTTGTCTCATTCAGAGCGATTCAACAACGGCATTGACCTTTGTTTCAGGTGGCTGTGTTGGTGGAACCTTTAATACAAGCTCTGAAATGACCTTGGTCTTGGCGCGTGGAAACGTCATTGGAACCGTGTACTCAACAAATGGCACAACACCTGTTGAAGGTGCCATCATTTATGCAAATATCGTTGGGGCAACCGATGAAAAGATGGCGGTCACAAGTTGCACCCTTGCAAATGGAACCTATGGAATTACCTTGGATCCGAGTTATCAGTGGAACATAAAGATCTTCCCGGTTAACAAACCTGGTGTGGCGATACAGCATGCAAATAAGAATGACTTGGCAGCGATAACACCGCCTGCAATTGGTGATTCAACGACTTTGAATGTGACTCTGAGCGCTAAACCGTAGTTAGATCTGCGCACGTGGGTTGCTAGCAAACTCAAGACCCCTTTATGCATGAATCGTGGGTTTGTCAGTGGTGAGTGAAAAGGTCTCACCATGACTGCGAAATGGAGTATCCAGTTTTACGAAGACACACAAGGACGAAGGCCTGTCGAAAAGTGGATTGATGGATTGAGCGATCAGAAAGCCGA
>Ga0164293_10002101_pt1 | contig 16853 bp, 16 predicted proteins | sample GEODES118metaG_FD_111487 | JGI IMG/M metagenome (GOLD analysis project Ga0164293, IMG submission 111487) | Eutrophic lake water microbial communities from Lake Mendota, Wisconsin, USA - GEODES118 metaG | ecosystem: Environmental > Aquatic > Freshwater > Lake | place: USA: Lake Mendota...
AGCGGCGCGCGCGTGCTGCCTAGACTCCATACCCCACCCGATCATGAGCACCACCCACTTCGGATTTGAATCGGTCGACGAGCGCGACAAGGCCCGTCGCGTGCGCGGCGTCTTTGACTCGGTGGCCTCGCGCTACGACCTGATGAACGACCTGATGTCGGCTGGCCTGCACCGCGCCTGGAAGGCCTACACCGTGATGGTGGCCGACGTCAAACCCGGCATGTCGGTGCTCGACATTGCCGGCGGCACGGGTGACCTGGCCATGGCGTTTGCGCCCAAAGTGGGCCCCATCGGCACCGTGGTGCACACCGACATCAATGCGGCCATGCTTGGGGAAGGTCGCAACCGCCTGATCGATGCCGGGCTGGCCCTGCCCACCGTCGTCTGCGATGCCGAGGCCTTGCCGTTCCCCGATGCGCACTTCGACCGGGTCACGGTGGCGTTTGGTTTGCGCAACATGACCCACAAGGACCGCGCGCTGGCGCAAATGCACCGCGTCATCAAGCCGGGCGGCAAGCTGCTGGTGCTCGAGTTCTCCAAGGTGGCCAAGCCGCTCGAGAAGGTTTACGACTGGTACAGTTTTGAGGTTCTGCCCCGAATGGGCAAGCTGGTGGCTGGCGACGACGCGAGCTACCGTTACCTGGCCGAGTCCATCCGTATGCACCCTGATCAGGAGTCGCTTAAGACCCTGATGCAACAAGGCGGTTTCGGCCATGTGGACTATCACAACCTCACTGGCGGTGTGGTTGCCTTGCATGTTGCAATCAAGTGCTGAAACAATGGGTCGGTACAAAGGGAGTGCATCCCCGGTTGCCCCCCTGGAGTTCACAGTGTTTTTTACAGAGGAACAAGCATGAAAATCTGGTCCGCCCTGATGGCCGGCGTCCTGACGGTGACCCTGGCCCTGGTGTCTGCCGACGCGCAGGCCAAACGCCTGGCCGGTGGCAAATCGACAGGCAAGCAGTCGTCCAACGTGACCCAGCGTGAGGCCACACCGCCGGCCGCTGCACCTGCGGCAGCGGCCGCACCGGCAGCCGCACCCGCTGCTACCGCCGCTGGCAAAAAGCCCTGGGGCGCCATGCTCGGCGGTCTGGCCGCTGGCTTGGGCCTGGCTTGGCTGGCCCACAGCCTGGGTTTTGGCGAGGGTCTGGCCCAGTTCATGATGTTTGCCTTGCTCGCCCTGGCCGTGATGGTCGTGGTCAGTCTGGTGATGCGCAAGATGCGCGCCGGCCGCCAGGCTCAGAGCTCGCCCTTCGCCTTTGAAGGCGCCGGCGCGCCAGCCACCCCGCGCCAGTACAGCCCCAGCCATGTCGGAAACGACGCCTCCGCCCGCCCTTGGGAGCGCCAAGCGACCCAGTTCGACGGCTCGGCCGCAGCCGGCAGCACCGGCTCGATGATCGGCTCGGGATTGGCGGGACCACAGGCCTCCTGGGGCGTGCCCGCTGACTTTGACGTCTCGGGCTTCCTGGGCGCTGCCAAAGCCAACTTCGTGTCGCTGCAGGGCGCTTGGGACCGCTCTGACATTGCGGCCTTGCGGGTCATGATGACCGATGACATGCTCGAGCAGATCCGTGCCCAGCTGGCCGAGCGTGAAACCCACACCGGCGGAGCCTCCAACACGACCGAGGTGCTTTCCCTTGATGCGCAGCTGCTGGGCATCGAGGAGCTGGAAGACGTCTACATGGCCAGTGTCGAGTTCTCCGGCATGATCCGTGAAGACCAATCTGCCGGCCCGAGCCCCTTCCGCGAGGTCTGGAACATGACCAAGCCGCGCCACCGCGCTGGCGGCTGGCTGGTTGCCGGCGTGCAGGCCCTGCAGTAAGGTCTGATGACGCGTTAAATCATCCCGGCTGCGCCTTGCGGCCGGGTTTATCCGTCAAAATCGGGGACGTATGAACCACACGTCCCCTTTTTCTTTTCTGCAACCGTTTGTGCAGGCTGCGGCCGCCCGGGCCCAGTCGCCGCAGTGGCTGGCCGATGAGGCGCGTCAGCGCCTCGTGCTGCTGCTCAACCATGTGCTGATGCAAGAGCCGCAGGCTCAGGCTCGGCTTGCCCGGCGTCAGGCCAGCGTGATCCAAGTCCGCTGGGCCCTGTTCGAGCTGCACTGGCTCATTACGCCGGCGGGCCTGCTCGAGCGGGCCGATCCGCAGCGCACGCCCGACCTGGTGCTCTCACTGGACGGCCACACGCCGCTGCAGGTGCTGCGCCGCGTGCTCGAGGGCGAGCGCCCACCGGTTCAGATCGAGGGCGATGTGCAGTTGGCCGCGGAAGTGGCCTGGCTGGCCGACAACCTGCGCTGGGATATCGAGGAAGACCTCTCGCGCGTGCTTGGCGACGTGCCCGCCCATGCGCTGGCGCAGGCTGCACGTCGGGTGATGCAGGGTTTGCGGCCGCTGCTGTCCCGTGCGCTCCACCCAGGCCAGGGCCTGGGGGCTGGCACATGAGGCGCTTGCTGCGCGGCCTGTTCATCGTCTGGACCGTGCTGCGCTACGGTCTCGACGAGCTGGTGCTGGCCAGTTTTGAGCGCCCCGCCTTGCGCTTGCTCACCCGCCTGGTCTCGCTTGGCCGCGACCTGCGCGCCCCGCGCGGTGAGCGCCTGCGGCTGGCGCTTGAAAGCCTGGGCCCGATTTTTGTCAAGTTCGGGCAGGTTCTCTCCACCCGGCGCGATCTGCTGCCGGCCGATCTGGCCGATCAGCTGGCCCGGCTGCAGGACCGCGTGCCACCCTTCCCGTCGGAGCAAGCGGTGGCCATGATCGAGAAATCCTTTGGCCGCCCGATTGACCAGATCTTTGCCAGCTTCGAGCGCGAACCCGTGGCCAGTGCATCGATCGCGCAGGTGCACTTTGCCACCTTGCCCGGCGGCCGCGAGGTGGCCGTCAAGGTGCTGCGCCCCGGCATGCTCAAGGTGATTGAAAAGGACCTGGCGCTGATGCACATGATGGCCGGCTGGGTCGAGCGCCTGTCGGCCGATGGCAAACGGCTCAAGCCGCGCGAGGTGGTGGCCGAATTCGACACTTATCTGCACGACGAGCTCGACATGTTGCGCGAGGCCTCCAACGCCGCCCAGCTGCGGCGCAACATGCAGGGCATGGATCTGGTGCTCATCCCGGAGATGATCTGGGATTTCTGCACGCCCGAGGTGCTGGTCATGCAGCGCATGAAGGGTGTGCCGATCAACCAGGTGCAGCGCCTGCGCGAGGCCGGCGTCGACATCAAGAAGCTCGCCCGTGACGGCGTGACGATTTTCTTTACGCAGGTGTTTCGCGACGGGTTTTTCCACGCCGACATGCATCCGGGCAATATCCAGGTCAGTCTGGAGCCAGAGACCTTCGGGCGCTACATCTCGCTGGACTTTGGCATCGTGGGCACACTGACCGAGGTGGACAAGGAATACCTGGCGCAAAACTTCACCGCCTTTTTCCGCCGCGACTACAAGCGCGTGGCCGAGTTGCATCTGGAGTCGGGCTGGGTGCCCCCCAACACCCGGGTTGACGCGCTTGAGGCGGCGATCCGCTCGGTCTGTGAGCCTTATTTCGACCGCCCGCTCAAGGAAATTTCTTTGGGCATGGTGCTCATGCGCCTGTTTCAGACCTCGCGGCGCTTTCATGTGGAGATTCAGCCGCAACTGGTGCTGCTGCAAAAAACCTTGCTCAATATCGAGGGCCTGGGACGCGACCTGGACCCCGACCTCGATCTGTGGAGCACGGCCAAACCTTTCCTGGAAAAGTGGATGGTCGAGCAGGTGGGGCCGGCCAAGCTGTGGGCCCAACTCAAGGCCGAGGCGCCGCTTTACGCCAAGCTCTTGCCGGCCTTGCCGCGCCTGTTGCACCAATACCTGGGCCGGCCCTCGCCGGGTACCGTGCGCGGGCTCGACGTGCTGCTGGCCGAGCAGCGGCGCACCAACCGCCTGCTGCAGGGCCTGGCCTATGGCGCCATCGGCTTTGTCTTGGGCCTGCTCGTCATGGTCATCTTGGAGATGGGCGCGCACGGCTGAGTGCGCGGCCTGGCTCGCGCCGGGCCGCGTCCGACGGCCGTTTCTAGGATAATTGCGGGTTTTTGCCCCGAGGGCGCGCTTGCGCGGCTTTCGGCATTGTTTGCCTCGACCCCCCAGCTATTGAACGTCATGCCCATCTATGCCTACAAATGCGAGTCCTGCGGGCATACCAAGGACGTCTTGCAAAAAATCTCCGACGCCCCCTTGACCGTCTGCCCCCAGTGCGGTGCGGCGCATTTCCAGAAGCAGGTGACCGCTGCCGGCTTTCAACTCAAGGGCTCGGGCTGGTATGTGACCGACTTTCGCGGCGGCTCTTCGGCAGCGCCTGACGAGACCGCCAAGGCGCCGGCCAAGGACGGCGCTGCAAGCGACACGAGCGCGGCAACTGCGGCAAGTTCTCCTGCACCGGCTCCCGCTCCCGCACCTGCACCGGCTGCTTCCACGACGCCAGCGGCTACGCCGGCCAAGTCCGCATGATGGCCGCCCTGCGTCGCTGGCTGCTGGCCGGCTTGCTGGTCCTGGTGCCCCTGATGATCACCGTCTGGGTGCTCAACTGGATCATTGGCACCCTCGACCAGACCTTGCAAATCCTGCCCGAGCAGTGGCACCCCGACCGGCTGCTGGGCATCCACATCCCGGGCTTTGGCGTGGTGCTGGCCCTGGCGATTGTTTTGGTCATCGGTGCGGCAGTGAGCAACTTTTTGGGCCGCCGGCTGATGGCCTGGTGGGACGCGCTGCTTGGCCGCATTCCCATCGTGCGCTCCATTTACTCGAGCGTCAAGCAGGTCTCGGACACGCTGTTTTCTGAAAACGGCAACGCCTTTCGCAAGGCCTTGCTCGTGCAGTGGCCCCGACCAGGCGTCTGGACGGTCGCCTTTCAGACGGGCACGCCCGGCGGCGATGTGGCCCATCACCTGGGCGAAGATTACCTGAGCGTTTATGTGCCCACCACACCCAATCCCACGGGTGGCTACTTCGTCATGCTCAAAAGAAGCGACTGCATCGAGCTGGCCATGACGGTCGACGAGGCCTTGACCTACGTCATCTCGATGGGAGTGGTGGCACCCGGCTCGGCCAGTAAGTCCAAGTAAATCCGTTTCATTTTCATGTGCCCTTGAGGGCGCACCAACTTTGCGAGTGTTTATGTCCCAGGTCTCCAGCGCCTCTCAGATGAGGTCTCATTACTGTGGTCTGGTGACCGAGCAGCTGCTCGGTCAGAGCGTGAGCCTGTGTGGCTGGGTCAACCGGCGGCGCGACCACGGCGGCGTGATCTTTGTCGATCTGCGCGACCGCGAGGGCTATGTGCAGGTGGTCTGCGATCCGGACCGCGAGCAGATGTTCAAGACGGCCGAGGCGCTGCGCAACGAGTTCTGCGTGCAGATCAAAGGGGTGGTGCGCCAGCGCCCCGCCGGCACCGAAAACGACCATCTCAAAAGCGGCAAGATCGAGGTGCTCTGTCATGAGCTGGTGGTGCTCAACCCCTCGGTCACGCCGCCCTTCCAGCTCGATGACGACAACCTGTCGGAGACGACCCGCTTGACGCATCGGGTGCTCGATCTGCGCCGCCCTTACATGCAAAACAACCTGATGCTGCGCTACCGCGTGGCCATGGGCGTGCGAAAGTTCCTCGACGAGCACGGCTTTGTCGACATCGAGACGCCCATGCTCACCAAGAGCACGCCCGAGGGCGCGCGCGACTACCTGGTGCCCAGCCGCGTGCATGACGGCCAGTTTTTTGCATTGCCGCAGTCGCCCCAGCTGTTCAAGCAGCTGCTCATGGTGGCTGGCTTCGATCGCTACTACCAAATCACCAAGTGCTTTCGCGACGAAGACCTGCGCGCCGACCGCCAGCCTGAGTTCACGCAGATCGACATCGAGACCTCCTTCATGGCCGAGCAGGACATCCGGGCCTTGTTCGAGGGGATGATCAGCAGCATCTTCAAATCCACCATGGCGGTGGACCTGGGCCACTTCCCGGTCATGCCCTACAGCCAGGCCATGGCCCGGTTCGGCTCGGACAAGCCCGATCTGCGCGTCAAGCTCGAATTTACCGAACTGACCGAACAGATGAAGGATGTGGATTTCAAGGTCTTCAGCGGGCCGGCGACCACGCCCGGCGGCCGGGTGGTGGCTCTGCGCGTGCCCCAGGGCGCTGAGATCAGCCGCGGCGAGATCGACAGCTACACCGAGTTCGTCAAGATTTACGGTGCCAAGGGCTTGGCCTGGATCAAGGTCAATGACATCACCAAGGGCCGCGAGGGTCTGCAAAGCCCCATCGTCAAGAACCTGCACGACCAGGCCATCGCCGAGATCTTGCAGCGCACGGGCGCACAAAACGGCGACCTGATCTTTTTCGGTGCCGACAAGGCCAAGATCGTCAACGACAGCATCGGCGCCCTGCGTCTGAAGGTCGGCCACAGTGAGTTTGGCAAAAAGACGGGCCTGTTCGAGGCCGGCTGGCGACCGCTGTGGGTGGTCGACTTTCCCATGTTCGAGTTTGACGAAGAAGGCCAGCGCTGGAGCGCGGTGCATCATCCCTTTACCGCGCCGAAGGATGGGCATGAGGATTTCATGGACACCGACCCAGGGCGTTGTGTGGCCAAGGCCTACGACATGGTGCTCAACGGCTGGGAGCTCGGGGGCGGCTCGGTGCGTATCCACCGGGCCGACGTCCAGAGCAAGGTGTTCACCGCGCTCAAGATCGGCCCGCAGGAGGCTCAGCTCAAGTTTGGCTTCCTGCTCGATGCGCTGCAGTACGGCGCCCCGCCGCACGGTGGCCTGGCTTTCGGTCTGGATCGCCTTGTCACACTCATGACCGGTGCCGAATCGATACGCGATGTGATCGCTTTCCCCAAGACGCAGCGCGCGCAATGCCTGCTGACCCAGGCACCCAGCCCGGTCGACGAGAAGCAGTTGCGCGAGCTGCACATTCGTCTGCGCAACCTCCAGCCTTCCTGAAGTTGGGCTGCGTTAGACCCTGCAGGCGGCCCAGCCAGTGCCCTTGCCGGCTACAGCGCAGCGCACAAGCGGTCTGCCATCCATGCCTTACAAGCGGCCGGTCTCGGTTTTGGTGGTGGTGCACGACCCGCATGGGCAGGTGCTGCTGATCGAGCGTGCCGATCAGCCCGGCTTCTGGCAAAGCGTGACCGGCTCGCAGGACGATGGCGATGCCAGTTTGCGTGAGACGGCCCGGCGCGAGGTGCGCGAAGAAACCGGCATCGAGGCGGCGGCCCAAGAGCTGCGAGATTGGCAGCTGAGCAACGTCTATGAGATCTACCCGACCTGGCGCCACCGCTATGCGCCGGGCGTGACGCACAACACCGAGCACGTGTTCAGCCTGTGCGTGCCCCAAGCCCAGCCGGTGGTGCTCAGTCCGGCTGAGCACCGGGCCTGGCAGTGGCTGGACTGGCGGGCGGCGGCCGATGCCTGTTTTTCGCCGTCCAACGCCGAGGCGATCTTGCTGCTGCCGCGCTTGGCTTGCCTTGCAGGGCAGCCGGCGACCAACGCGGGCCTGTAGCATGCCAGGTCCCGTGGGACTTGACACGCCAACGTGCAGAGCGATTGCTGCTGGACGCGGTTTTAGACGCTGGACAAACGCCCCATGTCTGCCGATCATCAAGGCGTGAGCTCTTCCCCTCGTCCGCGCGCCGATCTGCAGACGCCCTTGTGCCTGTTGCAAGGTGGGCGCGAGTTCTTTCCCGCCCTTATTGCTGCCATCGATACGGCCCAGCGGTCGGTGCAGATGGAAACCTATATCTTCGATGCCCACGGCGCCGGCGCTGAGGTGGCCCAGGCCCTGATGCGGGCGGCTCAGCGGGGCTTGAGCGTGCAGTTGCTGATCGACGGGCTTGGCGCCGATGGGCTCGATTTGCCCTGGCGTGAGCGTTTGCAGCAGGCCGGCGTGCAGTGGCAGCTGTTCGCGCCGCTGGGGCGCGTGTGGGCTTCGGTGCGGCTGGTGCTAGCGCCTGCCCACTGGCGCCGCCTGCACCGCAAGCTGTGCGTGATCGATGAACAGCTGCTGTTTTGCGGCGGCATCAATATCTTGGACGACCACTACGACCCCAACCATGGCACGCTGACGGCGCCGCGCTTTGATTTCACCGTCAGTGTGCAGGGGCCGGTGGCGCGGCAGGCGGCCGTCGCGATGGCCCTGCTGTGGACCCGCGTGCAAGTGGGCGACAGTGTGCGCCAGCGGCAGTTGGGCCAGGCCTGGGAAGCCTGGCGCGAAGGGCTGGCGCAGCGCAGCGCCGCCCGCCAGCCTGGCGCCGGGCAGGCCGATGCGGCGGGCACGGCCCGTGCCCACCTGCTGCTACGCGATAACCTGCGCTTTCGCAACAGCATCGAGCGCGCTTATCGCAAGGCCATCGGCCGGGCCAGGCGCGAGGTGCTGATTTCCAACGCCTATTTCTTGCCTGGCGGTCGCTTGCGAAGGGCCCTCATTGAGGCCGCCGGCCGCGGTGTGCGGGTGCGGCTGCTGCTGCAGGGGCGATACGAGTACTTCATGCAATACCATGCGGCGCGATCGGTCTACCTTGATTTGCTGCAGGCGGGCGTGGAGGTGCACGAGTACGCCACCAGCTTTTTGCACGCCAAGGTGGCGGTGATCGACGGACGCTGGAGCACGGTCGGCTCGTCCAACCTCGATCCGCTGAGCCTGCTGCTGGCGCGCGAGGCCAACGTGGTGATCGAGGACGAGCGCTTTGCCCACATCTTGCAAGATCGCCTGGAGCAGGCCATCACCGGGCACGGGCGGGCGGTGCATTTGCACGACTACAGCCGGCGCCCATGGCGCGAGCGCCTGATGAACAAGCTGGCCTACGCGCTCATGCGCATGGCCCTGTTCATCACCGGACACCGGTATTGAGGCGCAGCGCGATGTCGCAGACAAACGACTTGGTCGTGCAGCGCCCCGAGGGCTTGTATTGCCCGCCGGGCGATTTTTACATCGACCCCTGGCGACCGGTGTCGCGGGCGGTGATCACGCATGCCCATGCCGACCACGCGCGCCGCGGCCATGCGCATTACCTGGCCGCCACCGCTGCGCAGGGGCTGATTCGGGCGCGTCTGGGCGATGTGACGCTGCAGTGCCTCGATTACGGCCAGTCCATCGTCCATCATGGCGTCCGGTTGTCCCTGCATCCGGCCGGTCATGTGCTGGGCTCGGCTCAGGTGCGGCTTGAATACGGCGGGCAGGTCTGGGTTGCCAGCGGCGACTACAAGGTCAGCCCCGACCCGACCTGCACACCCTTTGAGCCGGTGCGCTGCGATGTGTTTATCACCGAGTCGACCTTTGGCTTGCCGATCTACCGCTGGCACAGTGACGAGGTGCTGTTTGGACAGATCAATGCCTGGTGGTCGGCCAACGCCGCGCAAGGCCGAGCCAGCGTTTTGACGGCTTATAGCCTGGGCAAGGCGCAGCGCCTGCTCAGCGGCCTGGATCCGGCCATTGCGCCGATTCTGGTGCATCCGGCGGTCGAGGCGATCAATCAGGTCTATCGCGACGCTGCGGTGGCCTTGCCTGCCACCGCAGCGCTGCCGCCATCGATTGCTGCGGCCAAGGCCGCCGGTTTGAGCGGTGCGCTGGTGCTGTGCCCGCCCAACGCTTTGACGCCGGCGCTGCTGCGGCGCCTGGGTGATGTGAGCACGGCCTTTGCCAGTGGCTGGATGCAATTGCGCGGGGCCAGGCGGCGGGCCGCCTACGACCGTGGCTTTGCGCTGAGCGACCACGCCGACTGGCCCGGTTTGCAGGGTGCCATCGCCGCCACCGGCGCGCAGCGGGTCATCGTCACGCATGGCAGTGTGGCGGTGATGGTGCGCCACCTGCTCGAGCGCGGCTTGCAGGCCCAGGCCTTCGAGACGCAGTACGGTGGCGAGCCGGTGGACGAGGCCGAGCCGCAGGAGCAGGGTGCATGAAGCAGTTTGCCGCCTTGTACGCCGAGCTCGACGCCACGACTTCGACGGCGGCCAAGCTGGCCGCGCTGCAGCGCCACCTGGCGCAGGCCGATCCGGCCGATGCCGCCTGGGCCGTCTATGTGTTGGCCGGTGGCCGCCCCAAGCGGGTGGTTCGCTTGGGCCTGCTGCGCGCGTTAGCCTGCGAGATGGCCGGCATGGCCGACTGGCTGTTTGAGGCGTGTTACCAGGCCGTTGGTGATCTGGCCGAGACCCTGGCCCATGTGCTGCCCGGGGCGGGCTTGCAAACCGACGAGGCCGGCTTGAGCGTGTGGCTGCACGATCGCATCTTGCCCCTGCGCGCGCTCGACGAGGCCCAGGCACGCGATTGGGTGCAGGCCCAGTGGCTTCAACTGGACCCCCTGGGGCGCATGCTCTGGGTCAAGCTGGCCACGGGCGGCTTTCGTGTGGGTGTGAGTCGGCAGCTGGTGCAGCGTGCGCTGGCTGCGCACGCTGGGCTGCCGGTGGCGTGCGTGGCCGAGCGCATGATGGGCTACACCGACTCGACCCGCTTGCCCACGGCGCAGGCCTATGCCGAGCTGATCGCGCCGCTGGCCGATGGCGTGTCGGCGCAGCGTGGTGGTCAGCCCTATCCGTTTTTCCTCGCCCATGCCTTGGCACCGCAGGAGCGGCTCGAAGACCTCGGTGCCATCCAAGACTGGCAGATCGAGTGCAAGTACGACGGCATTCGGGCCCAGCTGGTCAAGCGCGCCGGCCAGGTCTTGCTCTGGTCGCGTGGCGAGGAGTTGATCACGTCCTCCTTTCCCGAGGTGCCGCCCCTGGCGGCGCGCCTGCCCGAGGGCACCGTGCTCGATGGCGAGCTGCTGGCCTGGGGCGACGGTGCGCCGGCGCCGTTTGCCCAGCTGCAGCAGCGACTGGGCCGCAAGCGGCTGCCGGCTGCGTTGCTCGCCCGTGTGCCGGTGGCCTTTGTGGCTTACGACCTGCTTGAGCAAGATGGACAGGACATTCGTGCTTTGACTCAGGCGCAGCGGCGCGAGCGGCTCGAGCGCTTGCTCGCCGACCAGCCCATCGCCCTCGCGCCTCGATTGGTCGTGGCCAGCTGGACCGATGCCCAGCATTTGCGCCAGACGCTCGAGCATGCCGAAGGCCTGATGCTCAAGCGCCTGGACAGCTCCTACGGCAGCGGCCGCACCCGCAGCGCGGGCCTGTGGGTCAAATACAAGCGCGAGCCCCGGGTGATTGATGGGGTGCTGATTTATGCCCAGGCCGGCCACGGACGCCGCGCATCGCTCTACAGCGACTACACCTTTGCGGTTTGGAATCGGCCGCCGCTTGATGCCGCGCAGGCGCAGGCCGTGATCGAGGCCATCGCACGGCGCGAGCCCCTGGCGCGGCGGGTCGATCTGCCGCTGGCCGCGCAAGCCTTGCAGCTCGTGCCCTTTACCAAGGCGTATTCGGGGCTGAGCGAGCAGGAGCTGCGCCAGGTCGATGCCCACATCAAGCGCACCTTGGTCGACAAGTTCGGTCCGGTGCGCAGCGTGCGGCCCAGCCTGGTCTTTGAGATCGCCTTTGAGGGCATTGGGGCCAGTGCGCGCCACAAAAGTGGCGTGGCCCTGCGCTTTCCGCGGATCAAGCGCCTGCGGCCCGACAAGCCTGTGCACGAGGTGTCGAGTCTGGCCGATCTGCTCGCGCTCCTGCCCGGGGGCAAGAGCGGTTGACACCAAAGCTTGTTAACATCACGCATGCGCATGAAGTCCGATTCCAGCCCGCTTGCCGCCTCGAACACCGACGAAGGTCTGCCTTTGTCGGTCAAGATCCGCGAGCGCATTGTGGCCGCGCGTCGGCGCTTCAATGCCAATGACAATATTGCCGATTTCATTGAGCCCGGTGAGCTCGAGCGTTTGCTCGATGAGGTGGCCGACAAGATGCAAGGCGTGCTGCAAAGCCTGGTGATCGACACCGAGCACGACCACAACACCCAGGATACGGCCCGGCGGGTGGCCAAGATGTACATCCAGGAGGTGTTCAAGGGCCGCTACGTCAAGGCTCCGACCATCACGGAATTTCCCAACGCTGAGCACCTCAATGAGCTGATGATCGTCGGGCCGATCAAGGTGCGCAGCGCCTGCTCGCACCACTTCTGCCCGGTCATCGGACAGGTGTGGATCGGCGTGATGCCCAACGAGCGCACCAACGTCATTGGCTTGTCCAAGTATGCGCGCCTGGCCGAATGGGTGATGGGGCGGCCCCAGATCCAGGAGGAGGCGGTGGTGCAGCTGGCCGACCTGATCCAGGAAAAGACCCAGCCCGACGGCCTGGCCATCGTGATGGAGGCGACCCACTTTTGCATGGGCTGGCGCGGCGTCAAAGACCTTGACAGCAAGATGATCAACTCCGTCATGCGGGGCGTGTTCCTCAAGGATCCGAACCTGCGCCGCGAGTTCCTGTCCTTGATTCCGAAGAAGACCTCTGAATAAACGGCCGCAGGCTTGGGCCCGGCTGCGCGTCGGCCTCGGGCTCCTCGGCGGCCACGATTTGACAACTCCCAGGGCATATCGACATGTTGGTTCGTCTGATTTACGCCAGCCGTGCGGCCGACCCCCAATCGGGCGAGGCCACTGAAGCCATCTTGGCGCGCTCGCGCAGCCACAACCCGGCCTGCGGCATCACCGGCATCTTGTGCCACGGCGGCGGTGTGTTCTTGCAGGCCCTCGAAGGCGGACGCGCGCCGATCAACGAGCTTTACGGACACATCTTGCGCGACCCCCGGCACAAAGATGTGGTGCTGCTCAATTACCAAGAAATCAGTGAACGCAGTTTCGGCGGCTGGACCATGGGACATGTGAACCTGGCCAAGCTCAACGCCTCCATCGTGCTCAAGTACTGCGAACGGCCTGAGCTTGACCCCTATGCCATCTCGGGCAGCGTTGCCCTGGCTTTGCTGCAGGAGTTGATGGTCACCGCCTCCATCATGGGGCGGGCCTGATCGGTTTGGGCGCTGGCGGCCTCGGGCGCCGGTTTTCCTTAAGGGGGTGAGCCTTGAGCGCATTGCTGGCCGGCTGTGATTTCTCCAGCAGCCCAAGTCGGCGCAAGCCCATCGTGTTTGCCACCGGCTCCCTCGAGCGCGGCCGCGTGCAGTTGTCGGGCCTGGAGACGGCCGAGAACCTGGCGGACTACGCCCATTGGCTCGAATCGGACCGACCCTGGGTCTGCGGTTTCGATTTCCCTTTTGGGCTGCCGCGTGAATTGATCGAGACGCTGGGCTGGCCGCTCGACTGGCTGGCCTGCATGCGCCATTACGCCGGCCTGAGCCGGCCCCAGATACGCGAGGCTTTTGCCGGCTTTTGCCAGGCCCGACCCACGGGTCGCAAGTTTGCGCACCGGGCCACCGACCCCGGCGCTGGCTCGAGTCCGTCGATGAAATGGGTCAACCCGCCGGTGGCCTATATGCTGCACGCCGGCGTGCCGCCCTTGATCGAGGCCGGGGTGCAACTGCCGGGCTTGCTCGGCGCGCAGCAGGCCCGTGCGGCAGCGCCGCACCTGGCGCACCTGGCACCGCGGGTGGCGCTGGAGGCCTACCCCGGTTTGCTCGCGCGCGAGCTGCTTGGCCCCAATGGGCAGCGGCGCAGCTACAAGAGCGACGATCGCGCCAAGCAGACCGCCGATCGCCTGATTGCCCGCAAGGACCTGATCACCGCGCTCGAAAACGGCCAGACGCGCCTGGGTCTGCGCATCAAGCTCACCCATGCCCAGCGCGATGCCCTCATCGACGACGCCAGCGGCGACCGGCTCGATGCGGTGCTGTGCCTGGTGCAGGCCGCCTGGGCCTGGCAGCAGCATGACCAGGGCCATCCCTGCTACGGCCTGCCGGCCCAGATCGATCCGCTCGAGGGCTGGATCGTCAGCGCCTGAAGGCGATCGCTCATGGCCGCTTGTCTGGTTCGGCCGCTTGGACGTACAAGCTGGAGCGTCGGCTGGCCTGCCCGGTGGTGCGTGGGCGCCGCACTGCTGTGCACGATCGGCGCGCCGGTGCGGGCCCAGGTCGATGCCGTTGTCACCTATGTCGGAGACGGCGACACCCTGTATGTGCAAGGGGCGCAGGATCCGGGGCGCCAGCGGGCGGTGCGGCTGTATGGCATCGATGCCCCCGAGATCTGCCAGGACGGCGGGCCCGCTGCCCGTGAGGCCCTGCAAGCGCGTGTGCTGGGCCAGCCGGTGCGCGTGCAGCAGCTGGGCACCGACAGTTATGGGCGCGAGCTGGCCGTCGTGACCTTGCGTGGCCTGGACTTGGGCCGCTGGCTGGTCGAGCAGGGTCTGGCCTGGTCTTATGCCGTTGGTTCGCAGCCCGCGCCGTATGCCGCCGAGCAAGGCCAGGCGCGCGATGAAAAGCGTGGCCTGTTTGCGCAGCCCACGCCCGAACCGCCTTGGCGTTTTCGCCGGCGGCATGGCAGCTGCAGAGCCATGCCCTGAGGCGCTGCGGCCGCAGTTCAGTCAGAACGCCGAGACCCTTGGTCGCCGCCCTGGTCGTGGGTTTGTTCGTAGCGCCGCTCGTGGCCCCGTTCGTGGCGCCGTTCGTGGGCTTGCTCTGAGCCGGCTTGCCCTTGCTGCGCTCGATGCAACCAAGCCGACAGCAGCTGCGCCAGCGGCACGGTGCGTGCGGCCGTCATCAGCACGGCGCCCAGGGGCAGCAGCCGCCAGGGGCGCAGCAGCATCACAGCGCCCCCGAGCAGGCCAGACAGCGCCAGCACCTGCCAGGGGTGCCGTCTCGTGTGCTCGCGCAGCAGGGGCGCGAGCGCTTGCACCGCCAGCCAGGCGGGGTGGTTCTGCCAAGCCTGCTGCAACCATGACCACGGGCCACCCTGGCCATCATCGTCGGGCGACCGATCCGCTTGGGCGTTGCCGGCGCCGCCGATGCGCATCTGCTCGATCAACGCCTGCCGTGACCGGGCCAGGCGCTGGCGGGCACGCGCAAGTGCCGCATCGCAATGCTCGTTGGCCGTCATCGGGCTCAGGCCAGCGCCCGCAGCGCGCGCAGATCGTCTTCGAGCTCGGTTTGCAACTGCAGCCAGCCTTGCACCGGCATCGGGCGTCGGGCGTGCAATGCCGCCAGCAGGGCCACGAGTGCGCACATGCCAGGCAGCAGCCACAGGACGGGGTGATGGCGCTCGAGCAGCAGACCCAGCATCAAGGCCATGCCAGCGAACAGCAGGGTCAGCACTGCGCCGAGCACGGCAGCCACGGCAGCCCAGGCGCGTGATCGCAGGGCGCGGCCAGCACCGCGTGCCTGCGCTTGCACCAGCTCGGCGTAGGCCAGGCCATGTTCGAGCAGCAGATCGGGTCGCTGCAGCAGGGCAGCATAAAGAGGATGCAGCATAGGCTTGGAGCGGGTCAGGGGGGCACAGAGAAATTAGCCCCCAGCATCGCCGGATTTGCTTGCGTCAGTCGTCGGCTCGCAACGCCCACAGCTGTCGGGCGTCCGCGCAGCCCAGCGTAGGCAGCCCACCGGCCAGGCCCTGGCGTCATCGCGAGGCACGAAGCGATCCATGGGCGTTGGTGTGGAGACGTGGATTGCCACGGCCTGCGGCCTCGCAATGACAAAGTGCGGGCAGCCTCGCAATGACAAAGTGAGGGCGACCGCGCAGTGGCAAAGTGCGGGCGGCCTCGAAATGACGAGGTGAGGGCGGCTTCGCAATGACGGCGGTGGAGCGGCCTTGTGACGATAACTCGGTCATCCCTCCTGTGCTGCGTCATCGCGAGGCACGAAGCGATCCAGGGGCGTTGGTGTGGAGACGTGGATTGCCACGGCCTGCGGCCTCGCAATGACAAAGTGCGGCCGGTCTTGCAATGACAAAGTGCGGGAGGTCTTGCAATGACCGATGCAGACTTTGTGTACGGCTGAGGTGTGCCAAACGCGTTTATTTGTCAATAATGATCGATCAGTTGTCACGAAGTTAAATCGCTAAGGCCAGGCTGCTTTTTTTGATCCAAATCGCTTTTGGCTGGGCGTCAACGGAGGAATAGGAAATGATCAGAATCGGCATCGTCGACGACCATGCCATCGTGCGTTCGGGACTCAAGCAGTTCTTTTCGGACCAGGTGGATCTGCGCGTGGTGGGTGAGGCCGGCAGTGGGCGCGAGGCCATCGATCTGGTGCGCAAGGCCGAGCTCGATGTGTTGTTGATGGATTTGTCCATGCCGGGGCAAAGCGGCATCGATGCGCTGGCCATGATCCGCGCCAAGGCGCCTGATGTGGGCATCCTCATTCTCAGCGGCTATCCCGAGGAGCATTACGCGGTCAACCTGATTCGGCAGGGGGCCAGTGGCTACCTCAACAAGGAGTGTGACCCGACCGAGATCGTCAAGGCCATCCGCGTGATCGCGCTGGGCAAGCGTTACATCACGCCGGGCGTGGCCGATCTGTTGGCCCAGCAGTTAAACCGCCCGACGGATATGGCCACCCACGAGCAGCTGTCCGAGCGCGAGTTTCAGGTTTTCCTCAAACTGGCCAAGGGCGAGACGGCGGGCGACATTGCGCGTGCGCTGTCCTTGAGCGTCAAGACGGTGAGCACCTACCGCACGCGTGTCATGGAAAAGATGAGCCTCAATTCCAACAGCGATCTGACGTACTACGCGCTCAAGAACAAGCTTATCGATTGAGTCTGACGCCCGCAGCGATTGCAGGCTGCGCAAAGATCGCGTGCACTGAAATCGCTAGCGCCCGTGGCACACCTGACACTGCCGCTCGCGTGTCAGCGCAATCGTGCTGGGCTGAAGGTTGCGCGCATCGAGCATCAACAAGCGGCCGGCCAGAGACTGACCGGTGCCAGTGATCAGCTTGATCGCTTCGGCCGCCTGTATGCTGCCGACGATGCCCACCAGCGGCGCAAACACCCCCATGGTGGCACAGCGCACCTCCTCGGGCGGCGCATCGGGCGGGAACAGGCAGGCG
>Ga0164293_10002102_pt1 | contig 16851 bp, 16 predicted proteins | sample GEODES118metaG_FD_111487 | JGI IMG/M metagenome (GOLD analysis project Ga0164293, IMG submission 111487) | Eutrophic lake water microbial communities from Lake Mendota, Wisconsin, USA - GEODES118 metaG | ecosystem: Environmental > Aquatic > Freshwater > Lake | place: USA: Lake Mendota...
ATCTTCGAAGGAAACGATCTGTGCGGCGATGAATCCGCGCTCGAAGTCGCTATGGATGACGCCTGCAGCGGCAGGGGCTTTGTCGCCTGCATTGATCGTCCATGCGCGGGTTTCCTTGGGGCCGGTTGTGAGGTAGGTGCGCAGGCCGAGCAGATGGTAGGCGGCGCGGATGAGTTGGCTTACGCCGCTGTCCTTGACACCCAAGCCAGCGAGAAACTCAGCGGCCTCTTCGGCGGGAAGTTCGGCGAGCTCGCTCTCGATCTGTGCACTGATGACTACAGCTTCACAGCCCAGATGCTTGGAGGCGTATTCACGCACGGCCTTCACGTGCTTGGCGGCTGGTGAGTCGCCATCAAGGTTTGAGAGATCGTTTTCTCCCACGTTGCAGGCAAAGAGTGTCGGCTTCGATGTGAGCAGGAAGAATCCTCGCAGGAGTTCTTTTTCGTCAGTGCTGAGGTCGGCCGTGAGAGCGGGTTTGCCGGAGTCGAGATGGGGAATCAGTTTTTCAGCCAGGGCGAGTTCAGCTTTTGCTGCCTTGTCTCCGCTGCGGGCGCCTTTTTGGTTTCGCTCGGCACGTTTTTTTATTGCCCCGAGATCGGCAAGTATGAGTTCCGTGTTGATCACTTCGATGTCGCGCACGGGATCCACTCCGCCGGAGACATGGTGGATGTCTTCGCTTTCAAAACAACGCACGACTTGAATGATGGCATCGACCTCTCGGATATGGCTCAGAAACTGGTTTCCAAGCCCCTCTCCCTCGCTCGCGCCGGCCACAAGCCCTGCGATATCCACAAACTCAATCGCCGCTGGCAGGACTTTTTCGGACTTTGAGAGATCCGCAAGTTTCTGCAAGCGGTCATCAGGCACGTTCACGATACCGACATTCGGCTCGATGGTGCAGAATGGAAAATTGGCCGCTTGGGCCTTACGCGTGCGGGTGACGGCATTGAAGAGAGTGGATTTTCCCACATTCGGGAGCCCGACGATTCCTGTTTTGAGCATAGGTGCGGGAGGTTAGACAGGCCTGTGCAAAAAGGAAAAAACTTCTTTTTGCAGTGCAGGTGAGCTCCCAAGAGAAATTTCCTTTGGTTTCGTCATTTTGATTGTCTCTGGGAGGTCTAAAATAATTGTGGCAATGGTTGCGAAGTCTAGAAGGAGGTGTAGATTTTGTCATGATCCTCCATGTTTTCATCCTCGCTGTCTTTTCTATTTTAGCCCTCAGCTGCGTCGTTGCGCCTTTCCTCAAGCCGCTCCGCTGAGGTCTGAGAGGTGCTATTTTTTAAAATTCCGGGCGGGCCTGAATCCGGTGTTTTGTGATGCGCGTTCAGGAATGGTGAAGTCGGTGCTTGTGATCGTGCAAGAGAAGGAGTCGTCTTTAATACTTCCTCCACGCACGCGGCGGTAGTTTTTGTGGGAATCCCAGCACCACTCTTGCACATTGCCGCTCATATCTTGGATTCCAAGCTCATTAGCCAGCTTGGCGCCCACAGGGTGAGTCTCACCGGAGGAAGAGTTGCCCGCATGCCAGGCTACGGCGTCGAGTTCGTTGGCTCCACTGAAGTTTAAGGCCTTAGAAGAAACGCCACCTCGTGCAGCCCATTCCCACTCGATTTCGGTGGGAAGGCGGTAACCATTTGCCTGGGGATTCGCATCTGGAGACTTATTGCCAGCTTTGTAGGTGACGCCTCCAATCGTATAGACGGGTGTGAGTCCCTCGTTCTCGCTTTTCAGATTGCACCATTTGACAGCATCATACCATGTTACGTTTTGAACAGGGTGGTCATCTGCGACTCCCTTTCCCGATTCCGTGATGTCATAGCCCTTTGCGGAAGCCGTTGCGTTTGTCTTTTTCCATTCGCCCCAGGTGAGCTCGTAGCGGCCTATATAAAAATCGGCGACAACTTTTTCACCAAATGGGGAGATCGCTGGTAGTTTTCCCCCAAGCACAAAAATCATACCGGGGTTGAACTCGGTGCTCACCGTGATCAGGAAGAGTTGGGTGCTGGTGTTGCCGACTGAGTCCTCCACTTTGGCAACAATCTCCTCGGTGCATGCTTGTGTTGGCCTTCCCGAGATCTCGCCTGTTGTCTCGTTCAATGCCAGCCCGGGTGGAAGCTTTCCGGATGCGATAGTCCATTTCAGTGACTTCAAGTTGCCCCCTTTGGCAGTGGGTTTAGCGCCATAGGGTGTGTTGAGTATCGCAGTTGGCAAGGTTTTTTCTACGATAGTCAGTGGCTCGCCAGCGTTGATGGTGAAGGCAAAGAGCCCTCCGGCTGCCTGCGCTTTCGCATCGGTCACTTGCACGGCCACAGAGTGGTTGCCAGCACTGCCTTTGCCTGGCTGCCCAGAGAGCACACCAGTGGATGCATTCAGTGTGAGTCCTGCCGGAAGTGGATCTCGGTTTGACCATTTGTAGGGAGCTTTTCCGCCATTCACCCGGAGCTCGGCGTTGAATGGTTTGAACTCCTCTCCTTTGGCGTTTTTTGGGCCGGCGATTTGCATCGGTTTCTCGCTAACCACGAGCGTGAATGTTGCTTCCGCGCTTGAGCCCTGAATGTCTCTTGCTGTGAGAGTGAAGGTATAGTTTCCAATGACGGACGGTGTTCCAGTGAGTTTGTCTTTAACAAGAAGGATACCCGGAGGAAGTTGGCTTCCAGGTTTCAGGGAAAGTTTTAGCGGCGGCAGACCACCCGAGGTCTCGATGGCCTGGCTGTATGTCGTGCCTAAGCAAGCTGGCGGCAGGGACTGTGTGGTGATTGCTACTGGTAGGGGACCTTCAGTGACTTCTAGCGGGGTGGAGGGTATGACAAGGAGTAAATCCTTTTTCACCATTTCTGATCCTGCATCTTCCGCAATAAGCGTGAAGTTGAATGTTCCCTCGCTGCGAGGTTTACCTTGGATGCGAGCGGTGTTGCCATTGAAACTTAGATAAAGTCCAGGCGGCAGGATGCTCCCTGGTGCCACCCTGATCGGGCGTGGTGAGAGTCCACCTTTCAGTTGAAAGGGCCATTTAAAATCGGCTCCAAGACGCACCTCTGGTGCTTGGTTGTTGATGATTTCTAATGGATCGGTAATAATTGAAATCGGAACAGAGCGTGTGCATGGGAACCCTGTGGCATCCGAAACTCGGATCATGATTGAACCTATTTTCACCTCGATCGGCACACCCGCCAGGGTGCCCGTGTTGGCATCAATCGAAAGCCCTTTTGGTAGGCCGCCGGTCGCTGACCATGTGTACGGAGCTTCTCCTCCCGTGGCATTGAAAGTTGCTGAAAGAGGTTCTCTGACCTTGCCCGAAATCAAGGCGGGTTCCGGGGCGATCTCCATTCCGTAGGATGCAATTTCAAGACTGAATGTTTGCTCGACTTGGGATTTGCTGTAGCGATTCGAGTCCTGTGACACAATGGTGAATGAGAAACTTCCTGCAGCCGATGGAGTGCCGGAAATTTTGCCTTTGGCAAGAGTGAGGCCGGGAGGGAGTTTGTTCCCAGACTTTAAGGAAATAGTGACTGGATGCACTCCTCCGGTGGTTGGTATTTCGACTGCGTAGGGTGTTCCGGCCTTAGCGGGAGGGAGGCTGGAGATCGTTATTGCAAGCGGATTCACTGCGATGAGGAGAGTTGTGTTTTTTGTGACTGATTTGAAGTTCGAGTCGGTAACTTTGAAGACGGTGTCGAACGATCCTGCGGTGATCGGTGTGCCCTGAATCAAGCCGGTGGTTGCGTTCAAAGTGATACCGCTGGGAAGGCTTGATAAGGCACTCCAAGTGAGTGGAGGCACGCCGCCTGTGGCATTCAGTTTTTGAGAGATTGCTTCGCCATATTTTCCTTTGATAGGTAAGGCAATGTCTGAGATAGCAAGATTGTAGGGGAGTGTCTGCAAGGTGAACTCCTGTTCGGCGGATTGCGTGAGGGAGTCCGTCACGAGGATTTTGAAAGTGTGTAAACCCTCTGAATTGGATTTTCCAACGATGCGACCGGGGGGATTGTAGGTGCTGAGATAGAGACCGGAAGGTAGCGTGGAGCCGGGGGCGAGTGAGAATTTGTAGGGGGCCATGCCGCCTTTTGCTTCAATTCGCCAGAGAAATTCAACTCCGGTCATAGCAGGAGGCGGGGGAGTTTGAGAAATCTGAATCGGGTCGGTGGTGAAGGAAAACGGAATCGATCGCATTGCCTGGAAGCCTTTGGAGTCTGTAATACGGATATTGATGGAACTGTTTTCGGGTCGGCTTGGCGTTCCGCTGAGTACGCCTGTGCTGGCGTCGAGGCTGAGTCCGCGAGGAAGACTTTCCGGTGTGGACCATTTGAATGGAGGCTCCCCGCCGGTAGCGGTGAAAGTGATCGTGAGAGGCTCTTGAACCTTGGCGGAAATCATCGTCGGCTCGGAGCTAATTCCTAGGCCATAGGATGCGATATCCATGGTGAAGATCTGCTCCGTTGTGCTCCGGAGCGAGGGGTTAGAATCCTCCGCCAACAAGATGAACGAAAACGAGCCCGAGGTAGTCGGGATACCAGATATTTTGCCGTTTGCCAGTGTTAGGCCAGCGGGGAGACGTGTGTTTTTCTTAACAGCAAAATAGACCGGTCCCACGCCGCCTTGAGCTTGAAGTTCGGCGTTGTAAGGCGTGCCAGTTTTTCCGCTTGGCAGCGCCGGTGCGCTTGCAAAGACGAGTTGGGGATTTGCTGCATTTGGTTGAATCTTTCCGCCTCGTGCAGTCCGGAATCCGATAAAATAATAGCCAAGTTCCGCGCTGCTGAAGTTTGTTTGGTTCACTGCGCAATCGGAAGCTGCTCCATGCCAAGCGCCGCCACGGATTCCTCGAAAGGAGCCGTTGGCTTCATCGCCCGACCACTCGGCGACATTACCGCTCATGTCATGGAAACCGAGTTCATTTGGTTCCTTTTGCGAGACAGGCCACGTGCCGCGTCCATCCGACATATCCAGCCTTGCTCCAACGGAGTTATTCCAGTTCCACGCGACTTTATTCACATCATTGCCGCCACTGTAGGTGAATCCCTTGTTTTTGGATCCGCCCCGAGCCGCCCATTCCCACTCTGCACCGCTTGGAAGTCGGTAGCCGTTGGCTTGAGGGTTGACTCCGGGGATGACATTTCCTTTTTTGAAAATGTCGCCATTCTTTGTGTAGACTGGCTCTAGGCCTTCCATTTCACTTTTTGCGTTGCACCATTTCAAAGCATCGAACCAGCTGATGCCTTGCACCGGATGATCGGAGAGCGCGTTTGCAGGGGCCTTTTTCAACTCGTATCCATGATCTTCCGCATAGGCACGCACGGCCTGCCACTCGGCCCATGTTATCTCGGTTTGGCTCAGGAAAAATGAAGCCACCGTTGTGTCTTTGAAGCGCGAATCTGCTGGAAGGACACCACCTTCCACTGAAATCATTGCAGATTGAGGGGAGGTCTTTTTTTCTGCTGAATAAGATTCGTCGCGGTCGTTTTCGCTATAAGCCGTAAAGTTTAGACCGGCTATGAGGAGAAGGAATGGCCATGTGATACGCATGGCGCTTGCTTAATGACATGCCGAACTTCCCTCAAGATTTTAAGCTGCATCTTTTCAGGCTGGGAGGTGAAGAAGCCTGCCGCATTGGGGGCAGGAGATAACGGATTTTTCGGAGCGCAGTGCCAGACTGGTCTGGGCAGTGATTTTCATGTGGCAACCCGTGCAGACATCGTGCTCAACGGAAACGACAGCGCGCGCATTTTTGGTTTCGAATAGACGCTCGTAGCGCTCGAGAAGTTCCTCATCGATTCCCTCCAAAGCGGCAACGCGGCTTTGTTGGACTTCTTCGATGCGCATTTTTAAGTTTCCTTCCTTCACCTGAAGAAGACCGATCTGGCCTTCAAGACGGGCTTTTTCCTCGGCGTGGATTTTATCCGCTGCGGCGATTTCAGGTGCCAGGCTGTCTGCCTCCTCCATGAGGGTGAGTTCCTTGTCTTCGATTCCTGAGATGAGCTTTTCGACTGTCGAGATTTCGTGGGCCAGAGCTGTGTATTCCTCGTTTTTGCGAGTCTGGAGTTGCTGGGTTCTGTAACGATTGAGTTGGTCCCTCTTGGAAGCAGCATCAATCTGGAGGGATTTTTTTTCGACTTCGATAGCTTTGGCTCGTGTGCGGGCGAGTTCAAGTCTGGCAGCGGAATCTGCGATGAGTTTTTGTTTTGATGCGATCTCGCTGGGCACAGCCTGAAGTTCGAGTCGGAGGGTGCGGAGCTTTTGATCCCGGTCTTGGAGGGCGAGAAGTTTTTCGATGGCTTCGAGCATCCTTGCAGCATGGTGTGCTCGTGCGAAATTATCCAGCAATCAAAAGGATTTCTTCACGACTCAGAAGCTGGCAGGGTTTTATCCAACATGTCTCAAGGAATTTGTTTTCTGGTGGGCGCCGGTCCCGGTGATCCTCTTCTTCTCACGCTGAAAGGCCGTGCATGCATCGAGCGGGCCGATGTGATCGTTTATGACTATCTTTGCAATCCCCAACTTCTCCACCACGCGCGCTCTGGTGTTGAAAAAATCTATGTCGGCAAAAAAGCTGGCGCACACACTTTAAGGCAGGAAGAAATCAATTCTTTGATAGTCGCAAAGACCCTTGAGGGAAAAATAGTGACCCGCCTCAAGGGAGGAGATCCTTTTTTATTCGGACGCGGCGGAGAAGAGGCTGAGATGCTTCAGGAGGCCGGTTGCCGATTTGAAATTGTGCCGGGAGTCACATCAGCCATCTCCGGCCCAGCTTACGCGGGGATTCCTGTGACACATAGGGCACACAACGCCATGCTTACGATTTTCGCAGGGCATGAGGATCCTACCAAGGCTGAAACCTCGATTGATTACAGGGCACTTGCATCAACGCCGGGAACCAAGGTCATGCTCATGGGAATCGACCGACTGGCGGCGATCACCGCTGGTTTGCACGAGGCTGGCATGAAGGCCGAGACTCCGGTTGCCTTGGTGCGATGGGCCACAACAGCGAGGCAGGAAACGCTTGTTGGCAATCTCGCTAATATCGCGGAAAAAGCCACCGGTGCCTCATTCAAAGCACCGGCCGTGGCCGTCTTTGGCGATGTGGTGTCGCTTCGCGGCAAGCTTAACTGGTTCGAAACCCTGCCGCTTTTTGGAAAGCGCATCGCTGTGACCCGTACGCGCCAGCAAGCTGGTGAGCTTGTGACGCGCCTCCGAGAACTTGGCGCCGATGCCTTTGAAATGCCGACGATTCGTATCGAACCTGCTCCCAACAAAAAAGAGTTCTACGAATCCGTCGCCTATGCACATGGCTACGATTGGCTCATTTTTACAAGCCCGAATGGCGTGGATGCCTTCTTCAACGCCTTTTTCGAAATTTACCGCGATGCCCGTGATCTCGGTGGAGTGCGCATCGCTGCCATAGGGCCTGCCACCGCTGCGCGTGTGAATTCTTTCCATTTCCAAGTGGATGTCCAACCGGAGAAATATGTGGCTGAAGAAATCATTGCCGCCCTTCAAAAGGAAACGAGCCTCGACAATGTCAAAATTCTTCTTGCTCGAGCCGAAGGTGCGCGGGATGTCCTGCCGAGGGAGCTGAATCGTCTTGGAGCTATTATTGACGAGGTAATTGCCTATCGCACGGTCCCCGAAACTTCTGACGAGTCGGGAGGCGTAGAACGTTACAAAGCGGAGGGGGCGGATATGGTCACTTTCACCAGTTCTTCAACGGCAGAGAATTTTCACGCACTCCAGTTGCCCCCTTGCGAAGGTGTAAAATTTGCAAGCATCGGACCGGTCACCTCAAAAACAATGTGCGAGTTAAAAATGCCCGTCGATTTAGAGGCTAAAGTTCACGACATCCCCGGGCTGGTTGCAGGAATTTTAGATTTTTACTCAAAAAAATAACCTCGTTCGCATCTTCGATAGGTTGAAGTGCGTAATATTATAAAATTTTGCTTAAATGATTTCTGATATCTCAGACTCTTTCTTCTCAACTAACAAATCAAAGCCAGCCCGTTTGACGCCGTTTGCAGCCGACCGTATTTTTCAAAATCTTCTGTGCCGGATCTCAAACGAGCCTGCGCGAGTTCAAACTGACGCTGATGGTCGTGTTGTAAAGATAAATCCTTCATTTTCTGAACTTTGTGGATACACCTTTGAAGAAATTCGAGGGCGGAAGCCTGGTTCACTTCTTCAAGGGCCAGAAACCACACCGCAATCCGTGCTCGCGTTGCGAAATGCGATTCGGTCGAGGCAGGGGTGCACAGTCGAGATGGTGAACTATCACAAAAACCAAACCACCTACCGTGTCCAAATCGAGCTTACGCCTCAATTCAATGCCCTTGGTGAGCTTGAGGGGTTTGAGGCTGTAGAGCGTAAGCTCTAAACCTTAACAGACGGTTTTAAGGAACCCCCCTTCAAGTGCGATGCTGGAAATGGTGATGTAAGATGAGGGATCGAGAAGAAAAAACAGGGCTGCTTTTCCGAACTCTGAAGTTAGTGCATAAATTCGTCTGTAAATTACAGACATTCCCCCCAATCATTTTTGACTTACGGAAAACTCCGCTCCGCTACCTCTCATAACTTCTGGTTCAGTTTTGGGGAGCACTCCACGAGTTCTTGTGCGACTCCATATTCTCGTCCGTGATTGAATGCGGCGCTATGGCAACTTTACCTTGAAGCATCAAATTGATAGCTAAGCTTTGAAGAGATCAGGCTGAGAGGAGGCGTCTGGAGCGGATTTAGGCGCAGGCAGGCCGAGTTTTTTGTAGGCCTTTGGCATGGCGACGCGGCCTTGGGCGGTGCGTTTGATGTAACCCTGCATGATCAGGTAGGGCTCGTGGACTTCTTCAATCGTTCCGGATTCTTCTCCGATAGCCACGGCAAGGCTGTTCACGCCTACTGGTCCTCCATCGAAAAGGCCGATGATCGCCTCCAAGATGCGCTTGTCCATTTCGTCAAAGCCCTCGGCGTCTATGTCGAGCATTGTAAGGGCGTCGTTGGCGCTCTGGGCGGTGATTCGGCCTCCAGCGCGAACCAAGGAGTAGTCGCGCACCCAGCGTAGAAGGTTATTTGCAATGCGCGGTGTGCCTCGGGCGCGGCGGGCTATTTCCAAGTCGGCTCCTGCTTCCAACTCGCTGCCGAGAAGGCCTGCGCTACGGCTCACAATGGCGGCGAGGGTCTCTGGAGCGTAGTAGTCGAGGCGGCAGTTCATGCCAAATCGCGAGCGCAGCGGATCGCTGATCATGCCAGACCGGGTCGTGGCTCCGATGAGCGTGAAGGGCGCGAGGTTGAGCCTTACAGTTCTAGCGCTGGGGCCTTGGTCGATGACGATATCGAGTTTGAAATCCTCCATCGCGGGATACAAATACTCCTCGATCGCTGGTTGCAGGCGGTGGATTTCATCGATGAAAAGGACTCCACCTCGTTCGATGTTTGTGAGGAGTCCTGCGAGGTCGCCTGCCTTCTCGATCATCGGTCCGCTGGTGGTGCGGACTTCGGCATTCATGGCATTGCCTATGATGTAGGCGAGTGTGGTTTTGCCGAGTCCAGGCGGGCCGCTGAGCAGGATGTGCTGGAGCGTATCGCCGCGCTGCTTGGCCGCCTCGACCATGACTTGCAGGCGCTCCACGGTTTTTTCCTGACCCGCAAATTCCTCGAAAAGCGGTGGCCTGAGGGAAATCTCAAAAGCCGAATCTAGGGGCTCGAGGTCATGGGATTTGGGGTCTGGCGTGCTCATGGGAATCTTAAATTGTGAGTCACTTGCACACGCGTAAAGGAGTCATCGCAAAAAGTGCTAAGCTTGAATCTCACAAAACGAATGTAAAGTTGCCACCGCTGAGGGGAACACAAAGAATGTAATATCAGCAAGCGGGAAGGGCGGAAAACAAAGCGATGCAGCCCACTCATGTGCTTCCCGCTTCTCCCTTACCAATTGGGCTTGTTCAAGCATGGCTGCTGTTGGAGGGTTCGTGCCTCGCCTCCGCTACACCCTTAAATTTTTAGGCACCTTGTTTTTGTTCTTCAGGGGTCTCATGGGCCACGCGGGAACCAGTCTTCGGCTGGTAAGCTACAATAAACAAGGTCGTGATGGCGCAGCAAACCAGAATAGGAATGATAAACCAATGGTCTCCGGGCGCAGATAATACGATGGATGCGGCGATGATGGCACTAATCCAGGTGATGCCTTGGGAGACAAGTTGTGTTCGTTTGGCTCTCGGTTCCGGGTGCGCGTTCATAATGTTTCGTTATACAGGATGCGCGTAGCATCGCCAACCTCAGAACGGAATATCGTCGTCCGGCGCATCGCTCGGAGGTGGCACAACCTGACGCTGAGATTGTGGTGGCGCGGAGCGGCGAGGAGCGGATTCGTAGCCCTCATGCTCTCCTCCACTGGAAGGGCCGGGCCCTCCGGCGCGACCGCCCAAAAGCTGCAGGTTCTCACCCACCACCTTCATGCGGCTCCGCTTTTGCCCACTGGCCTTGTCTTCCCAGGTGTCCATACGCAGGCGGCCTTCAATGTAAACGGGACGGCCTTTCTTGGCATATTCACCCGCTATCTCGGCGAGGCGTCCCCAGAGTTCGACATCAACAAATGTCGTCTCCTCGCGTTTCTCACCGTTGTCTAGGGTGTAATTGCGGTTGATGGCTAGGCCAATGTCCGTAACGGCGCTGCCTTTCGAGGTAAACTTGACTTCGGGGTCGCGTGTGACGTTTCCGATGAGGATGACTTTGTTGACGTTGGCCATGGCTTCCTTATGGGGTCAGGCTGCGGCAGGAGCCGAAGCTTTTTTAGTAGGGAGTTTAAGGTAGTTCTGGAGGAGAATGTCGTTATCGAGTTTGAGCTTGGAGCGCAGTTTGTCGATAGTGGTCGGGGCGGCTTCAAACACGACATTCACGAAGTAGGCACTTTTGTGATGGTCTGTTTCATATGAGAGTTCGCGTTTTTCGAGGCGCTGAACTTGCTCGATGGCGGCTCCCTCTGTTTTGAGCGTGTTTTCAAGGCGCTCGATGGTTTCTTTGATGGTTTCTTCTTTGCCTCGCGTATTGATTGCGAGGAGTGCTTCGTATCTGTTCATTGTTCTTGGTTTTTTTGGTTGAATTGATTCATTGCAGCTTCGATGCCATGGGCATTGGCGTATTCAAAAGCGTCCGACGCCCTGCTTACAGATTTCTGAAGCAGAGCGAGTTCCTCTTGGCGGAATCCGCCTAGTACATGATTATGGAGAGTGCTTTGAGGTTTTCCGATTCCAACGCGGATTCGGGGTACAGCTTCTGTTCCCATATGAACAAGAACGGATTCCAGTCCATTATGACCGCCAGCGCTGCCCGACTTGCGAAGCCTCAGCATGCCAAGTGGCAGAGAGGTGTCATCAAGGATTACCATGATTTCAACAGCCGTAATTTTATAATATCGTGAAAATTCGCCTACTGCTTCGCCGCTCAGGTTCATGAAGGTTTGTGGCTTCATAAGAGTGCGTCCGCCAGTGTGTGCAGTTTGGGAATTCCACTTCTGGTCGAATGAGAACGTGGTGGCTCCCCGCCGAGCCAGCTCGTCACCTACCATGAACCCAACGTTGTGGCGGGTGTTTTGGTATTGAGTGCCCGGATTTCCGAGACAGGCTACGAGCCGATATACAGCGGTTGATTCCACTTCGGCGGAAATTACTTTTTGTCTGAGGATGCTTCGGCTTTCTTCTCCTTTAGGACTTCCGGAGCGGATGCAGCGGTTGCGGCAGTCGTTTCAGAGGCAACTGTAGGCTCTGCAACGATAAAGACTGTAAGGTCTGCATCGACGTCGGCGTCCACGCCTTTTGGAAGCGGGAGATCACGGACATGGATGGAGTCGCCGACTTTGAGGGCGCTGACATCGACTTTGATGATCTCTGGAAGATCTTGCGGGAGGCATTTAATGGCAATCGAGCGCATGCTTTGCTCAAGAAGACCTCCATAGTTTTTCACGCCGTCCGCTTCTCCGTAAGGTTCGATTGTGATGTCCGCAGAGATTTTTTCTGTCATGGACACTGCTTGAAAATCGACATGCAAAATTTGATGGCGAAGCGTGTGGCGCTGCACTTCCTGAATGAGAGAGAGCTGGTTTGATTTATTCGATCCGTCTTGGATTTCCAGATCAACAAGGATATTTTCTCCAACGGCGTGGGAGAGCAAAATTTCCAGTTCGCGGTGTGAGACTTCGAGATTTGCAGGCGTCGTGTGGTGTCCGTAGATAACGGCTGGTACGGATCCACGGACGCGAATGCTCTTGACGGCATTTCGGCCGCTTTCGGAGCGTGGACGGGCGGTGAGTTTAACTTGCTTGGCCATAGGTTTAGTTTACTTGATTTGTTTTACTTCAAAGAGCGAACTTACGGACTCGTCGTCGTGAATGCGCCTGATCCCCTCACCGAGAAGCTCGGCAACTGAGAGTGCTGTGACTCTGCTGCCGGTCGTGAGACGAGCTGGAACGCTGTTCGTAGATATCAACTCCTTCAAATCGGAGTCCCTCAAACGCTCGACTGCCAAATCTGTCAGTATGGTGTGGGAAATGCCAGCATAAATATCGAGGGCCCCGTGTTTCTTAAGAATCCTTGCAGCGCTGGTGATTGTGCCGGCGGTTTCGGTAAGGTCGTCGACGATGAGAATATTTTTTCCGGCTACCTCACCGATGATGTGCGAGGCTTCGGTCTCTGTAGCGCTTTTGCGTTGCTTGACAACAATGGCTATACGGGTGCCGAGAGCGGATGCATATGCTGATGCCATTTTCACTCCGCCGACATCTGGCGAGACCACGATGAGATTTTCGATGCCCATGGAGCGTATGTGCTCGACCATCACAGGCATGGCATGCAGGTGGTCCACTGGTATGTCAAAAAAGCCCTGCAATTGTTGTGCGTGGAGATCCATCGCCAGCACCCTGTTTACGCCTGCGGCCACAAGGAGATTGGCAACGAGTTTTGCGGTAATGGGCACGCGTGGCTGGTCTTTGCGGTCCTGGCGGGCGTAGCCAAAGAATGGCAGGACTGCTGTGATGCGGGCGGCACTGGCACGCCGCGCTGCATCAACCATGATGAGAAGCTCCATCAGGTTCTGGTTTGTCGGCGGGCATGTGGGCTGAATGATAAAAACATCCCGGCCTCGGATATTGTCGTTTATTTTTACAAACGTCTCACCATCGGGGAAGGAAGTTACTGTGGCATTGCCAAGCGGAACTCCGAGGTAAGTGCAGATATCCCTAGCCAGCGCCGGATTAGCGTTGCCTGTGAAGATTTTCATTTCCGGATTGCTGGAAAGAGTCATGGGATGTCGGGTTTTAGCTTTGGTGTGAGATGTGATGGACTCAAGGTTGGTGGGCAAGAGGTTCTGGTTTCGGGGGAGGTTCGAGGGGGATTGTAGGCTCCACACGCGTTTGCGCGAGTCGTGCGAGATATGCCTTTTCCATGAGGTCACATTTTTTAGAAAGAGAACTGTCTAACGTCCTCATTTTTTTGAAGAGTAATTCGTAGTATTTACGATAAGCCGCGCGCTCGCCTTCGAATGTGTTCGCGGCTTTGGCTTTTGCGAGAAGGCTTGAAACGTCGGAATCCTGCTCGGCTTTTGCTCTGACCTGTTGGTAACGGATTTTGACCTTACGCTCCTGCTCTTCACCGGATGCTGCGAGCGTGCGTGGATCTATGGGAGCAGGTGCGCCGTCCGTGGGCATGAGCTGGTTCGGATCCACATAATCCTTGTCAGACTCTGTTGCAGGCAAGGCGTCTCCTGTTAAGGAAATCTGTGTCTCCGAAATGATGTCCGTAGCTGGAACCGCTGAGTCGTTCGGAAGGTTGATAAAATCCTGATCGCTTGGAGTGGCCTGCGGGGCGGGGATTGCTTGAGCCTCCACCGTCGAGGCATCTTGGGCCATGGCTAGGCAGGTGAGCGTGGAGGCAATAAAAAGGGAAGTGATGAATCGCTTGAGAAGCATGGCGCGGTCGGCAGACTTGAAATCACAGCAATTTTGGGCTGACTTGGCAAGAGCATGAATCCAAAGACGCGTTACCCAGCCGAGGGGCCTGTGGAAGCCGCACGAGCTATGAAGCACGAGCCGGGCTTTGTTTTTTTGGATTCCGCCCTCCCCGGCGATGGCTCTGTTTCAGTCCTGGCCTGCAAGCCGGATCTTGTGTTGCGTGGTCGGGATTGGGAGATGCTTGAACAGGAGTTGGAGGGTCGCCGTCGAAACAATGGGGTCTCTGGAATTCCCGATGGAGCTGCAATCGGTTGGATTGGATACGATGGAGACTTTTATTTTTCATTTTATGATCGGCTTCATGTTTATTCGCATGATGCTGGGGAGTGGATCCTCCGCCCGAAAAAATTTGTGTGGCATTCGAATCCTTCGGTCTCTGCGAATCTTGATTTCAAGCCGCTGCTTGGCAGGGATGAGTTTTTAGGGATGGTCGATTCTGCGCAGGAGTTCATTGCTGCTGGCGACATTTATCAAGTCTGTCTGAGTCACCCCTTCGTTGCTGCCGGAGGGGCTGACCCATGGGCTTTTTATGAGATGCTGAGAAAACATTCTCCCGCTCCACATGCGGCGTTTTTGGACTGCGGAGATTTACAAATCGCCTCAGCTTCGCCGGAGAGTTTTTTGAATATGTCGGGTAGGCACATTCAAACCAGGCCGATTAAGGGCACGCGGCCTCGCAATCCCGATCGGGCGGGGGATAGATTACGTTCGCAGGAGTTACTGACATCCTCAAAGGAAATCGCGGAGTTGGTCATGATTACCGACCTTGAGCGCAATGATCTGGGCCGCGTTTGCCGCTACGGTACAGTCCAGGTGCCGGAGTTGCTCCGCCTTGAAAGTTACGAGCAGGTTTTTCATCTGGTCTCTACCATTTCAGGAGAATTGCGATCCGATGTGAGCCATGTTGCGGCATTGCGCGAGTGTTTCCCGGGAGGGTCGATTTCGGGTGCTCCAAAGAAACGCGCCATGGAGATCATTCGGGCGATCGAAGGCCATCCACGCGGCATCTACACGGGAGCAATCGGCTACTTTGGTTACAATGGCGAGAGTCGTTTTTCAATTGCTATCAGGACTGCTGTTTTTGAACCGACGCGCTCTCATTTCCATGTGGGAGCCGGTATCGTGGCGGATTCCATAGGGGAGAAGGAATGGGAGGAAACCTGGCACAAAGCGGAGGGGTTGCTCCTCTCCGCAAGGGCTTGTTCGGGCGTTCAGAGATAGGCGCTCCCAAGGTGTTGCTTCAATCGGGGGTCGAAAAAGAAGTCTCGCGCTGCAATGGGGAACACATTTTCACACTCCGGATGGCTCGGATTCAGAAGGTAGTTCGGTTCCTCTTGTATCAAAACCGATGGCACCTGCAAAATAGCGGAACGTTTGGAGCGTAGCCATTCAGTCCCGGCCTCGCGGGTTGCACCGGATGGCAGAGTCTCATCCCACCCGCGTGGTAGTGTTGCAATTTTTTCAATTGATAAAGAGCCCAAATTCAGTTCCAGAAAACTAAACCGCACACACTTTGTTTTTGGGGTGAGATGGACGAGTAATTCCAAGGCGGCAAGTGCGCGGGAACCGGCAAGATAGACACAGGGATGACCGGGATGATTCCACCGCCCTCCATGCAAACGCGCTCCTTCACCATCGAGAGCGGAGGTGCGCCATTTGTGGTTCACAATGCGATAGGCTCGAAGCATAAGAAACCCTCAGGCGAAGACTCCGTGATCGATCTGGCCAATGAGGTCCTCTACCATTCTGGCTCCGACCTCCGTGTCACAAAAAGCGATGGGCGTCTCGCCGCTCATCGCGTGCGCCGGAGACTTCAGCCACTCGCGTGCGGCATCTTCTGATCCAAAAAGTTCAAAAGCTTTTCCAAAAACCCTCGCAAGCCGAGCGATACGATCGCTTTCGTTCTTATCAAAATGACCTGTCTTTTTGCGACGATGGAGTGTTGCTCTTGAAACATCGAGCCAATTTGCTAATTGCTCCTCACTCACATCAAGCCAACGTCTGAGCACCTCGAATTCATCATAAAGAAATCCATGCCTTAGCTGCTCTACAATTGGGCTAGATGGCATCTCCTCATTCAAAACGTTGTCGTTTTTTGGTAGGAATCGTTCGATGATTCGTGGGCTGTAAAGCGCTCTTCTCATATGAGACAAAATAAAAATTCTTCTGAAACATTGTCAACATTTCCCGCAAAAATTTTCAAATCTTTCGGCCAATCTGTTTTCCATTCCATCGGCACGCCATTCCATTCGATTTTCAGGCCGGCGGAATGCAAAGCATGCCGTTTCAAAAACAGCCGTTTCTCCAGAGTGAGGGTCCAGCCGTTTTGGATAAACTCAAGATAGCAATCCTCTGAAGGCCCATAGATTTTGTCTCCCACCACGGGGTGACCGGCATAGGAGGCATGAACTCGAATCTGGTGGGTGCGCCCGGTAACAGGTTGCGCCTCGACCATTGAAAAACGCCCCGCCGTGTTTTCGATCTTTTTCAATACTCGAAAATGCGTTTTAGCGTGGGCTCCTGCAGGGTGGACCATCCGCTTGAGATGAATCTTTGTTGGCTCAACTTCCCCTTGTCTGATGATTGGCGCATCAATGGAAAAAAATTCCTCGCTTGGGTGCCCGCATAGGATGGTCAGATACGTCTTTTTTATCTTTCCTTCTTGCATCGCGATGGCCGCTCGTCGCGCTGCTGCGGCGTGTTTTGCGACCAATACCAATCCACTTGTCTCGCGGTCGAGACGGTTGATCAACGAGACTTGTCCCGAATTTGTGATTTCATAGCAAAGAAGCTCTCTCAAGCCGTCCCAAAGAGTGCGTGTTCCATCGGGCTTGCTGGGGTGCACGAGGAGGCCTGCTGGCTTGTCCACCAACAAA
>Ga0164293_10002106_pt1 | contig 16837 bp, 23 predicted proteins | sample GEODES118metaG_FD_111487 | JGI IMG/M metagenome (GOLD analysis project Ga0164293, IMG submission 111487) | Eutrophic lake water microbial communities from Lake Mendota, Wisconsin, USA - GEODES118 metaG | ecosystem: Environmental > Aquatic > Freshwater > Lake | place: USA: Lake Mendota...
GACCTTGACCCTTTTGACGACGACCTTGACCCTTTTGACGACGACCTTGACCCTTTTGACGACGACCTTGACCCTTTTGACGACGACCTTGACCCTTTTGACGAATGTGATGAACTTCCGGGGTCCATAAATAAATGACTTATATATTTATGTTGATATTATTTTCTCTTTTTCATTGTTCGCGATTTACGCCTTTTTGACGAACGGCGACTACCGCCTTTACTACTGCTGACTGCATCTTGTAACATTTTTGTTAAGCTTGTTCCTCTATCGATTGCGGTATTTATTTCTTCAAGATCCATATGAAGAAATTGAACGTTTTTGTTCTCTCTGAATATTTGCTTTATAGCACCAGCTTCCGCTTCAGTACTTACACCTAATTTGAGTAATAACATACATAACGATTCGAGATTGGGAACAACCATTTGTAACTTGTTAGAATCACTTGCCTCTTGTAATGCTTGTACCAAATTATCATACTCCTGCTGTTGACCATATCTTACGGAACCCCTAATATTCTTGCGAAGCATTTTATTATCTTTATTAATTCTACAATTCTTAGTGTTCTCGTAGCTGGTATCTAAGGGTGATCCTGATCCTGATTCAAACATAGCAGACTCCACTGAAGAATTACTTTGCAGCAAATTTCCTAACGTACATATTTGTTCTTTTTTATTATCTTTAAAAATGAAAGGCAATGCTTGATCCGCAAATAAACGATTTTCAGGATTTTTAGCCTTTTGTTCTGTTAGTTTTAAACTAAATATAGCATCATCGAATCTAAAGAAAACATACCTATACATTTTTTTAAATGGTCGTTCACGTTGGTCTCTTGGTAATACTGCGTAAAATATCTTAACGTCAGTAAGAAGAATATTACTTGCCGTTGGGACCATATTCCGTAACTGTAGCATCTGGTTATTTACTTTCTTTGTAGAGTGACTATACGGTGGCAAGTGCTGGTCGTCAAGTAGTCTCTTTATTAAAAGTTCTACCATACCATTTCGTGCTAATAAACCTACCCGATCTTTGGTTGTAGTCACTATAGAAGTTGTGTGTCTACTACGTTTTCTACTTCTGCTATGCGGACTTCTTTCCGCTGATGAGTCTTCTTCTCTCTCGCGCTTACTACTTTTGGGAGGGCTTTCAACGTCTTCCTCTTCCATACTACTTATTATATTATATACATATATAATAATCATGACGCACCCCCCTCGCCGCACCGCCCTCCTCGTCGGTATTAACTATAACAACAACCCCGAGGCCACGCTAAATGGTTGTTACAATGACGTCGTCAACGTTTCCCAGTATTTACGCACCGTTTTAGGATACGCCACATCCTCCGTAACGGTTCTCACTGACGGCAATCGTGGTGCTGCGGGTGTCGGCACTGCGTCCGCTTTACCGCCCACCCGCCAAAATATCCTCGCGGGGATGGCCGCCCTCGTCGCAGGGATGGTCGCCGGCGATGAAGCCGTATTCCATTTCTCCGGCCACGGAACCCTGGTCCGCGATACCAACGGCGATGAAACCACCACTGGACTCGACTCGTGTCTGTGCCCCCTGGATTACAACACGCCGGCATCCACCGGAGGCGGAGTGATTACCGACGACGAAATCCGCGCTCTTCTCGTGAATCGGGTCCCTCGCGGTGCGCGCCTTTACGTCATCTTGGACTGCTGCCATAACGGCACCGGTTGCGACGTCCGGTATAAATACGAGGATTTCAGCGTGCTTCTTCGGCCACCATCCACGCGCACCGGCGCTGTCTGGCGCACCCAACAGAAAGCTTTTACCGACGGCAAATACGCAGAAACCGCGGGTGAAGTCTATATGATTAGCGGATGCCGCGACGAACAAACATCTGCCGACGCTTATATCAACAATGCCTTCGCAGGCGCGCTTACTTACGCCGTATTCGCCATCCTTCGCGCCAACAACGCCAGCATCCGCACGTATTCGTGGAGCTCCCTCCTTCGCGATGTCCGCTATTTTATGCGCGTGAATCGTTACTCCCAGATTCCGCAGTTAATGACCGGACAATTAATTTCTCCGGCCAGGCCGGTTTTCGCGGTGGCGGCGTCGGGCGCGCGTGGCGGTGTGGCATTAGAACCGAGTTCCGGTTCTGGTTCCGTCGGGGCGGTCAGTGCGGGCTCTAGGGAGGTGCCTTCGGCTTCAACGACCTTATTTTCTTTTGCCGTAAAACCGAAATCCGGTTCAAATACACCTCGCCATAGTATTCAATTTTTGGTATAAGTCTGGCTATTATGGTATTCTAAAAAAATTGAAATGTTTTTTTACAATACATCGAATACAGCGAATCAAGCAAAGAACGAACGAACGACTCAATGGCCACCGTAAACCCGAAACTAGCAACACTTATGCGCGTTATTGAAGACAATCAAGACAAAATGACTGAGGGAGAGTACCTCGAGGCGATGAATGCTTTGGGCGCACTCCACCGTGAAATACCTGCCGCCGCCGCCGCCGCCGCCGCTGTAGTGCCTCCACCGCCGGGGGCGCCTCCTTCCTACGCCGAATCCGCCGCCGCTGGGTTGTTTGCTCCCCGAGTGCCAGAAGTAATGGGTGGCAACATTACGGAAATGCGTGCGTGGGAGCGCGTGAAACAGTATCACCCCGACCCTTTTCACAACCGAATTCGTGCGGAAGAATGGATGCTTCTACCTTACGAGACCCGGTATCGACTCTTGCGTGAAGCGACGGAGCATTTTGTCAACAAAAAAGAACCGTTACATCGCAGACCAGAACCTTCGGTCTGTCCTTTCATCACACGTCACGCGGTCGGACTTTGGAGCGACGAGGACGATGGCAATACGAACTGGGAATGCGTATGTGGCTACATCGGAAAAGTCAAACACTGGAAGAAACACGAACAAAGCGAGCGTCATCAGGAGTGGGCCACTCATCGCACCGTAAGCCGACGCAAGATACAAAAAATGAAGGCCTACATCAACGATGACGAAGTGGGCAACTTTGTTCGCTTCGCAAGTTACGCGCCGAACCCAGCTGGATTGTATCCCGGCGGAATTCGATTCTATCCCGTTTGGCAGGACAAAAATGAATGGACGCATCCGGAATTGTTTGCGGAGTTTCATCGAAGCCCGATTCCGGTGTTTCACTTGGACGAGTGCGGCAACGTTGGCGAAACCACGACGACGTGGTTTGTTCATCGCAGAAACATCTGGGCCAGGGACTATGTTCAGTAAGTAGTGTGTATGTGTGTAAGAGGTGCGGGTATGCCTCATTTTTTATACAATTTCGGTCTTCAAGGGTGTAAATAAAAAGTGTTAGAGCATATACACATTTTACTTACCTTTATATAGACTCTGCCGCGGAAATGTTTCACGACGCACGGTTTTTCCACTCCTCGAACCACTCCACAAAGCATTCACACGCTTCTTCCGTTGAAATTTTCCAATCTGAGTAAACTGCCGCAATTTCGTTGAATCCTTTTTGCTTTTCTTGTTCTAGGTTTTCTGGATCCAATATATCGTCTGAAAGTATTCCCGCATCGCGGAGCGTCTCAATAAATGAACAAGCTTGTTTGGGTGTGATTTTGTCATCATACAACAGCTTGGCGGTTCGGTTGAAGAGTTGTTGTTCTTGTTGTTGTCTGCTCATAATCTCTGGGTTCGCTGTATTCTATTAAATAAATAGAAAGCATTTCAATTTTATTTGAAAATAGAGACAAGATACAATATCAATATCATTATAAAAATATTAGAACACACACACACACACATACTTACATCTTTTGATGCTCCATATATTTCGCGGTGATATTCCGCATAATGTGAGCGCAATTGTCCTGAAACTCCGTTCTGAACTCTTCCGGAAGCCGACTGATAATGGAAGCAAGATGTTCGCTACCAGCGGTGGTCGCTGAATCTTCTTCTTCGGTCGCGGCGGCAGTGCGGCTGTCCGTCGTGGTGACTGCTTGTAATAGCTCTGCGGCGGCGGTCGCCTCCTCATACGTCGGCGGTTGCGAATTCACGATGAAGAAGTTGTCACAATTTTTTTGGGACGTTTCACTCCACATCACGGTTCGCATCCATTCGTAGTGCTCCTGAACTTTGTTTTCGTATTCCGTGCGGGGCCGGATGTCAAACCAGTCGTCTTTGGTCTTCACCATCATAACGAGGCGGAAGTCGTTGGTGTAATGCTTGTGGTCGCCAGTCATTTCAATCCAAATTCGCGAGGGTTTCACGTGTTCCTTCTCGTAATCTTGGTGCCTCTTCAGGAGCGCAGGTGGAATTGGCTTCTGCCAAGTTGATATGCTGCTATCATCAACCTTCCCTAAATGAAACCACTTGATACTCAGCGGATTACGGTAAGACGTGATTTGATTCGCGTCAGTCTTCAGCCAGTGTTCACTCTTACAGTATTTTGGCGTATGTCCCATTTCACCGCATCGCGCACATTGTTGCTCGAGAAGTGCAGGACACGTGATTCTTGAACCAAATTCTGGGCTGCTTTTCGTGTAATGCGTCTTACACACTGCGAGAGGGAAGCCGCGATGCTGACAAAACGTACAGAAGCGTCGCATCTTTCTTGATTTCGTTTGGTTACGGACATCGACGGTTCGTGCCATATCGGCCTTTTCCCTGTCTGCCGCTTCCTGTGCTTCTTTTTCGTCATTCCAGATATTCTTGAAACGTATTGGGGAGAACAAGTTCCAACCTGGAACTATTTTCTTCATTTCGGCGGGGGGTATTCTTTCCAAACGGTATGGTGGGAGTTGAGCCATATCCAGGCGGCGGTATTTGGGTTCAGGAATTATCGCGCTGGCCATTTTCTTTGTTGTCTCTTACGTCTGCTGTCGCTGTAATTTGTTGAATCATAAAAAAAACATTTCAATTTTTTATGAACATCGCGTCGATATTCCGAATTACCTTTACCACCCAAAGACAGAATCGTAATCACCATCTTCATCCTTGGCGTGTATTGACTTCTTCGGTTTTCCGTGCTCCCATATTCCTTCGAATATCAAGAGTTCGCTCCCATCCCCGGATTTTTGAATGTGAACACCGTACCCGTGAAGCTTGTCGTTTTCCCAGGTTCCGGAATATTCGTGCCATTTGGCGAGATGGGCATTTTCTGCGGCTTCTTCGCTGGTATAATTCTTGATTGAGATACCGTAGACAAACGCTGGTGTGCGAAGCGTTCCGCGGCCGTGTCGTTGTTGATGATGACTGCCGCCACAGTGGTGTTTCTCATTCTTCATCTCCCCGCCGGCCATATGCCCCATATATACACTTCCATCCGGGTAAGAGTAAACGTATTCTTGCATTGTTCTCGTGGTTCAGCACGTTTGTGAAAATAGTTAAAAAAACATTTCAATTTAATACACTGTGCGAACGCGGGACGTGATAAAAAAGTTAGTAACACATCACATACACATACCTGTCTCGGTCGGGCGGTCGGTCGGTCGGTCGGTTTCTGGTTCTTTAATATCCACAGGCAAACGGCATCTCACTCTGGTCGTCGCACTCCTCAATGAAATCGTGTTCCTCTGAAGTCGTGCGGAACTCTGCCTCGAATTCGCGAAACATCTGTTCAGGGTCACACACGAAGGGCTCTTCGGCGTCTTCGTCGCCCCAGTTTGCGGCGTGGTTCAGCTTGACGACGACATTGCGGACGGCCTCGATTGCCAAACGACTGTTCTCTTGATTTTCTTCTGGCGATGAGATTGCGTGCTTTGAAGCACAGAGTGCGTTCGATTCAAGGTTCAAACGAACCCGAGGGCCGTGAGGATGCGCGTACGGAGCATTGCGAGCAGCAGACGCCGGTTTCAATGCTGCTTGAAGCCACGGTTTGGCGCGACGGTCTTGCTCGCGTTGATACGACTCATCGCGGTCACGAATTTCCCGTTCACGGCGTTCAGTATCGTCACGGAGATGATTGAATGAAATGTCACGGCGGGGTTCTTCGCGCTCGATGTAACGCTCTTCGCGGCGGTAGTCACGGCGGGGTTCTTCGCGCTCGATGTAACGCTCTTCACGACGGGGGTAGTCACGGCGGGGTTCTTCGCGCTCGATGTAACGCTCTTCGCGGCGGTGGTAGTCACGGCGGGGCTCTTCGCGGCGGGGCTCTTCACGGCGGGAACGATATTGAGAACAGTAGGACGACGTGTGTCCAGTATTGTGGCAGATTCGGCAGGCTTGATTCAGAAGCATTGGGCACACGACTTTTCCATTGGGTCCAGGCTGGTCCTTGACGAAGTGACTGGTATATTCCGATTCGGGACGTCCGGCATCACGGCACACCTTACAGAAGGCACGGCCGGCGGAGGCGGAAGAAGTATTACTGGAAGACGACGACATTGGTATACGCTTGTTTGTTTCTGTTGAGACACTGTTGTATGACTGATTTGAGAAAAATCATTTCAATTTTTTTCAAATCCTTATTCTTGATGCGTATCTTCATATATTTCCGTGCATAGCCACGAAAATGATGCCTGGAATTCTTCCAAGTCTTTTTCGGTGACGTCGCTTCGTTTTCCGCGCGGTACAGTAGGGGTGACTGGACCATCGTATTCTACGAAGGTTGAAATAGAAGACGACGGGTGTATAAACATTGAAAATGTATATCTATATATATCTTATAATTCAATTTGTAATTCCACGCCATATTTCTCGCGGAGTTTATCTCTTAAATGTTGTAATGCGAGAGATAACGCGGCCACTGTCGCGGGGGTCGTCGGAGACGAAAATGTATGACTACACGTCCACCTAAATCCATTCAGGTTATCTTTACGGTCATACACTAATGAGAAAATGGTCTCTGTAGGTGTTTTGCGAACAACACGTATCATTGTGTATTTCGGTAACTGAGTCGCAGGGTCGGTCGCGGCCTCGGACGCTGGGTCAGTCGCGCTTAATTTCATAACATATTCATTTGCGTCATTTAATTTCTCAAGTAGGGGGATTTTCATAGATTTGGATGTCACCCACGGACGCGCAAGTTTGGGATGCGACTCCACTTTGAAATATTCTCTCGGAACTCGTTTTCCATCTTTCAGGTAGACCATCTCTCGGTAGTATACAACATATTTATTCATCATATTATGCGTGATGCCCGGCGGTAATACCTGTGCGGTCTGCTTTCTCTCGCGTTTGTCGTTTCTGATGAATAGCGTGGGCGGCTGCGGCTGCGGCAGGGTCGCAGTGGAAATGGCGTCGGTGGCGTCGGCGTCGGTCATTTGTATACCCCCGGCATAAAACATATAAAACTTGAACGCTCCTAAATACTATCAAGTCCCGCAATGAACGCAATTCAACAAGCAAAACGCGCATTGTCGGCGGGACTCATCTTCAAATTGTCGCAAATCGGGTTCGCGCTTCGGAGCACGTTATGTTATACCAACCGCGTGAATGTAGGGATTCACGATTACGCAGAATACGCCGCACAGTTGCGCGAGGGAGATTCCGTATTTATATCGACGAGAGAATCCGAGGTTCCCGTTCATACCCTCGTCGCGATTCTACGGGCGCGTAATGTATGCGTCGTATTTTATATTATGGAAGAACCGCTTGTTGCGTGGGAGTTTGTTGAGAGATTACTTCCAGTAAGTATTCGGATATTCGTCCAGAATAATGAATACGACCATCCTAAAGTTCACATTATGCCAATCGGGATACGGGATTGCGGGACGATTGTCCTGATGCATCACCGGTTTCATCACTCTTGTTTGTTTGAAAAGGGGGTGTCGCTTCGCACGACATTGGGAATGAATGTTCGGCCGATAAAATGTTTACTGTGTTTCAGTCTATGGACGCATCCGTCGCGCCAGGAGTGCTACCAGTGGTTTACTGGTGCGGGCGCGTCGTCGCCGTCGCCGTCGTTCGTTTATAACCTAAATGACGCCGACGACACAGAGAATGCGCCGGCGACGAACCCGTTTGAAAAAGTGCCAGCGGCGCTAGTCTATGATAAGACACTGGAGAGCCGGTATGCGCTTTGCCCGCGGGGGTGCGGTGTAGATACCCACCGATTTTACGAGTGTATTTACTTAGGCTGCGTTCCGATTGTCGTTCGGACTCATACGGTGTTTGACCGGTTGTATGCGGCGTTTCCGTGTTTCGTTGTTGAGAGATGGGCGGATGTAACGGAGGAACTCTTGGACCAGTCCTATCCGGATTGTTTCGCCAGGATGCGCGAGTTTCACGCGCGGTATCCGCGGTTTTTGACGGACTTGGATAGTATTGAGGGGTTGTTGCGAGGGCTGTAGCGGAGCGGAGCCGAGCGGAGCCGAGCGTTAGTATGAAAAATCATTATAATACAATTGGACACCTATTTTAGCACCATCCCAGACTATAAGGAGTATGCCAAGTAGAATCAATATTGTGTTTTTGATTTTATTACCGATGTATATCAAATAGGGTCCAAATATAAACAATGCGAATATTCGCCCTATCAAATAGAGTATATTCTGATACTGTTTAAGAATGTCGTTGATATTTGACATTGGGTTGTTATAATAATAGGTTATTATATACTGAATGGTAACTACGATTACGAATAAACGACGTCCTCGCCGCCATCGCTGGTCGATGAAATACAAGCGCAGTATCAATTGCCGACGCCCACGCGGATTCTCTCAGCGCCAACATTGTAAGTATGGTCGGCGGGGACGGGGATGGAATAAATACGTAAGTAACTAAAATAATAATTAATAATATTTTGAATATTTATACACGATTTTCAAAGATATTGTTATAAATCATGTTTCATAACTTTATGAAAATATATAATGTAGTAAAGAATATGTCGCCTGAAACAAGAAAACTTTGGATTGAAGCGTTTCAACGTGTCGTCGATGTGGAGGCGGAGGCGGAGAACGCATTAGAAAAAGATAGGCTAGCAATGAAAGGTCCAGTTAAACCATCAGAACAAGAACAAAATCTAGATTATGCCTTGGAAATACTTGAAAGAATGAAACATACCCCAAAAGGTGGGCCAAAAGGTGGGTCAAGAAAACGCAGTATCAACTGCCGACGCCCACGCGGATTCTCTCAACGCCAACATTGTAAGTATGGTCGGCGGCGGGGGCGGGCGTCGGCGACGAGGCGGAAATCCAAATCCGCGAGATATTAAATTGAAGTGCTTTTAATGGATATAAGTATACGTATCGTCGTGATATGCTGTCATTTCTTCGGAATTTTGTTACGCGTCTAGTTGTTCGTAAGCAACCAACCGTCATATTGGGACGTTGGGCGCTCCAATATGACCAACGGATGATTGATTGTAAGGTGTTTCAGGCAAATGAAGACCATTGTGGATGTTGTGCTACTGTTGCAATTGTTTCTGTGGATAATAATGTAAAGGTGGATGAAAAAGAAGATGAGTATTTAATGCCGTATGTAAGCGAAGCATAGGAACCGGTAGAGAGGTGGGGCGAATGTTCCGTGTAATTTATGTTTTTCGTTTTGAACGTGTTTTTGACACATACCTTTTTCTATATTGTTTACGCTTCTTACTGCGTATTTTTTTACCACCAACCTTGCATCCACAATCACCAGAAGAACATTCTTCAACGGAAGGGTGTTCTTGATAGCCTTGAAGTATAGGAAACACATTTGTAGCAATATAATTTATCATTTCATCAATTTTATTCATCAATTTTATCGGTTATCTTTGTGTTATCGCCTAGTGTTAAGTGTCGTTTAAACATTTTCAATACTTCCCTACAGTTTTCTATTATAAAGGGTTCAAATGCTGTGTTTTCTTTTTTCGTATCATATGACATATGAAAAGTTCTTCCACATTTTTTTTGATGGTCGATATATTTAAATGATTTTACACCTTTGGACATTTAAAACGCCATATTTGCGTCTTTTAACGTTTCAAAGCATGTGTTAGAATTTAATTTTTATCCTAGATTTTGTAAGTTTAATTTAAATTATAAATTATTTTAGCGTATATGTATACATGAAAAAAATAGCATTTTTATTTTTAATTTATGATATTTTAAATTTAGAAGAATTATGGAGATATTTTTTTTTAAATGTAGACAAAAATAAATACACTATTTATATACACTTTAAAAATAATGTTCTATTAAAATATTTTGAACAATATAAATTAAAAAATTGTATTGAAACAAAATATGCTGATGTGTCATTAGTGCTTGCTCAAAATATATTATTAGAAGAAGCATTAAAAGATAAAAATAATGAACATTTTATTTTTTTGTCTAACTCTTGTGTTCCATTTAAAAATTTTGAATTTATTTATAATAAATTATCTATAGATAAGTCATATTTTAATATAGCGTCTCAAAAACAATGTTTTCCAAGATGTAATTGTTTATTAAATAATATAGAAAGAAAAAATATACAAAAATCGTCACAGTGGTGTATTCTAAATAGAAAACATAGTCAAATCATAATATCTTATACTAATTCTAAATACATACAATTATATAAAAATGTATATGCATCTGACGAGATTTGTTATATAACAACTCTATTTATAAATAATTTACAAGAAGAAATAATTACAACACCTAATTTAGCAAATAATGCTACTACATTTACAAATTGGGAAGATATGGATTATGCGTTTCCATCAACTAGAGGTTTAAAAAATTATACGTTTATATCAGAAGAAGAAATACAACATCTATTAAATAGTAATTGTTTATTTGGTCGGAAATTTAATAGAGATTGTTTAGTTTGTTTCTGTAAAAATTTTTATTTAAAATTAATAAGTGTGTAATAAACTTATCAAAATCGGCGTTTTAAATGTCCAAAGGTGTAAATATGGGTATTTTACCTTACTGTTTATATTGAGGTTTTTATTCCGTTCGGATGGCAATCCGGAATTACCATATAGTGTTGATATACGTTTTTTTTGATTTTTTAAAAACAAGGTAAGTTTAAATATATGGCCTATGTCATTTGGATTTTTTTGGATTATTTTCTGTAATTCCGGTTCTTTTATATTTTTAATTAAAAAGGCAACAATATCCTCTTTCGAATTTAATGACTCAAACTCTACTTGACTCGAGTCAACTAAATCTCCAATCATTTTAACTAATTTGAAAGAGAGTATATTTGTTTCTTTATCTGAATTTGAAGTACCGTCATTAGTTCCTCCTGGGTTCATCTGAGGTTCTCCTCCGTGTTGGGTTAGTTGCGGTTGCGTTCTTACTGTATGAACACGCGAATATGAATCTTGTATACAATGTAAAATTACACCAATCCAAAAAATATTTGGTACCGCTTTAAGACAAGTATAATTGGAAAAAAAAGATTTATAACATATGTCGCATTCCTCGTTTTTACATTTTCTAATTAAAGAATCATCTTCCAATGCTAGCATATATAATATTTCAAGTCTCCTCAAAATCTTTTGTCGTATATCTATCATTTTGACGGATGGGTCAAATGTCATAGAGTGACCAATTGCTTGCCTCCCTCTATGTGATTGAACAGTTTGTTTTAGCCCATTGGCTTCTTCATCAAATAGGTATGAAATGGAATACTACACGTATTATAATTTAAATATTTTACTTTATTGTTTGGTTTTGTCATAACAAGTTCATTACACGGAACGTCTGGGTAATGAATGCCTGCTATGAGTAATTCATTAGTAACATATCGAAACTCCGTTAAATCTTCAAAATAATTAGGGGGTAATGAACTATTTAATAAATCGTCGTGATAGGTTAATAACATTATTGATTATATAAATAATATATATTGTGATTAAATTATTGTGATTACCTATATTAACACGCGAATATGAAAGAGCATACATTGATTAAGACGGCCGCATTCGTAGTCATTTTCTTATCGGCGTTGTTTTTATTTATCCGGAATTACCCGAGTGACCGATGGTTTTCGGTTGTGTTTATAGTGGCGAGCGGGGTATTGGCGTGGAATACGGAGGCGGAGGCGGAGGCGGAGGCGAAGCCAGAGCGAAGCAGCAATAGTTTATATTCTCTCGTTACTTTATAACCCAATCAATAAAAAATGAACTTCAACATTACAAAATACACCGGCGTTATGGCGTTTTACGCCGTGCTGACGTATATCGTGTTCCCAGCCATCGCCTATTTCTTTTTCGGAAAGACTTTGGAGGCGGCTGGCAACGGTTTCATCGCCGGAAGTGTCGTGTCGGTGGTTTTGTGGCGGATGGTTGGGATGGGGGTGGTGAAGGGAGTGTAGAGATGTAGAATATCATAATAATAACAAGAAGGGATGATGATTCAATAATCATCAAATATGAAATCCGGGTCGCCAGTGATGATGCGAAGAGCCTGGGTAGTGTAGGCGCGTTCAACGGCGTCGGCTTCATAATAGTTCCAATACGTGTCTTGAAGGTGGAGGTCGGGGTAGCGCGGGTTATTTCTACTATGAACATTCGTGAAGTGGCTCATCGTGCAGTGATGAGGCGAAATTGGATACTCATTTTTTACAAACACGCCTTTGCTATTCAGGTGGGCGAATTCTGGCCGTTTTTCGCGGATGAGGTATATTTTGCCGGGTATAAGGTTGGTTGGGTGAACAAGGCGTAGTGGTCGCATCTGTGTTGTGGGGTCTTGGATTGTTTATGATATTGGCCGGAAATAAAAATACTTACGATTCAATTTTATTATTGATTGGTTCAATCCATCGCCCCCACCCCGTATTTTGCTTCTACTTTCTCTTTCATCTTCACGATTTCGTGGTCTAATACATAATTTTCAGGTAAGACCATCCGCAATCCTTCGCGAACGCCGGTGTCGGGTCGTCTTCGCTCATATACCAAGTGCGGTTTTTCGCGCACAACGACGAGCGATAAATACTTCGGGAGCACCGCAGCGGGCGCAGTATCTTCAGGGAAGATGCCCTTATCCAAATCGCTGACAACCTTATTGGCGGATTCCAATTTTTGTAACAGCGATACTTTTTCGGATTTGCTCGTCATCCACGGTTTTTCAAGTTTGGGATGTTTCTCAACCTTGAAGAATTCTCTCGACCGCGTGTGTTCTTTATCCAAGTATTCAAAATAATACACGACATACTTCTTCATCATATCTTGGGTGATACCGGCGGGAAGAGCGCGAGCACTATGCTTTCTCTCGCGCTTGGTTCCATCATCGGCCGTTCCTTTGCTATTCTTTTGTTGTTCTTGCATCGTCGCAATGCGTAAATTGTCGTATCGGTTATTCAGAGGATTTCGGTCAAGGTGGTCGACACTTACGACGCTCGTGCCTTTTCCATTTCCCCACGTGTCCATAATGACTTGATGGATGAAGACGTTATTGTGGCACGAAATATATCCGTTCGTGGTTTTATACCACGTGATTTTCTCGCCTTTGTTGTGGGTTGCTTCGTATTCAAGTATTTTTTGGTAGCTCCTGGGGCATAATTCACAGTATTCATTTGGTTCGCAATACATAATGACCGATGTGATTTCGCCAGTTTGTGGGTTCATTATTTCCCAGATGGGGTTTTTCATTTGATTGGCGTTGCGTCCGAGAGATTTCGTGTGGCCGGGTTTGAAGGTGACGGAGACGGAGTCGGCGGAGTCGGCGGTGGCGGTGGTGGCGGAGCCGTATTTTTGGGTGATATAGTCGTGTTGTGATTGGAATTGGAGGGTCATAGTGTAATGAATGAGCGTAACGAAGTGAAGCCGAACGAAGTAGCGAAACGAATGTGAAGCTGTGTATGGATTAGGGTGAAATGGAATAAACAATTTCAATTTTTTGATTGGAGTAAAATTGAAATTAAATTAGATGGGGTTATTTTATAGAAGGGTGAAATGCCGAAGAAGTGTGCTTTTGTGGATGAGGAGGGGGTGAGGTGTGGGAAACAACCCGCATTTAATAATCCAGGTGAAACAACCGGGTTATATTGCGGTTCCCATCGGTTAGAAGGGATGCTAGATGTTATTTCCGCGATTTGTAGTTTTGAAAATTGTTTCAAAACACCAATATATAATTTTGAAGGTAAACCCAAACGATTATTCTGTGGAGAACATAAATTACCCGGTATGATTAACATAAAAAATAACAGATGTGAATATCCTGGTTGTAAAACTATTCCAATATACAACATCGAAGGTTCAAAAAAGGCAAAATATTGTGCTTCTCATAAGTCAGATGATATGATAAATGTAATTAAAAAAAGGTGTATTCAAACAGGATGTCCACATTACGCATATTTCAACAATCCATTTGAAAAAATGCCTCTATATTGTAGTTGTCATAGAAGTTCCATAATGATTGATGTCACGCACAAGAAGTGTCTATATGATAAATGTAATGTAATCGCTTATTTCAATGTTGAAGGTAGCCGAACCGGATTATATTGTTCTTTACACAAGCAAGAAGGAATGATTGATGTTACCGCAAAGAGGTGTGTTTATCCTAATTGTAAAATTACCGCACATTTCAACTATGAGAATGAAAAGAAACCATTATATTGCTTGGCTCATCGTTTTGAAAACATGATAAATGTAACTAGTAAAATGTGTATTCACCAAGGATGCAAAAAGATGGCAAGATACAATACAGCGACCGAATTATCGCCATTATACTGTTTCGCCCATAAATTACCTCATATGAAAGATATTGTAAGCAAAACGTGTAAAAACGAATGGTGTAATACATTTGTTCGTAATAAATACGAAGGTTACTGCTTGAACTGTTTCATCCACGCTCATCCCGACAAGCCAGTCCCTCGGAACTACAAAACCAAAGAACGCTATGTTGTTGAATACATCACTTCACATTTTCCCGATTTCAGTTGGGTTGCCGATAAAACAATAATGGATAGATGTTCGCGTCGCCGACCAGACTTAATGCTTGACTTGGGATATCAAGTTGTTATAGTGGAAGTGGATGAGGACTGCCACGCGAATTACGACTGCTCCTGTGAAAATAAACGAATAATGGAGTTATCTCAAGATGTGGGCCATAAACCAATTGTATTCATTCGGTTTAACCCGGACGAGTATACCGACGAAGACGGTAACGGCGTTACTTCGTGCTGGGGCGTGAATGGAAAAGGTATTTGTGTTGTGAAGAAATCAAAGGAGAAGGAATGGGAATCGCGCTTGGAGAGGTTGCGCGAACAAGTGGAATATTGGACGAACCCCGAAAACGCTACAGAGAAGACGGTTGAAATTGTGGAGTTGTTTTATGATTGTGACTGTTAGATATATGACGCGATGATAGAACGCGTATTGGAAATAAATTGAATATACTATTTTTTATATTTATCTTGTGATAAACATAAAATAGAATTGTAGATATGAGGCTGTGATGCACTACGAATATCAATTCGAGTAGGCCCTCTTATACCCTAAGTTTCCCTAGGGGATGGACTGTATCTTAAGCCGTTTCAGGTTGCTTACACCTTCATCAACGACCCATACCCTTTCAGTCTCTGGCACCCATTCATAGGCTTTGCTTAGCGCCCTTAAAATGTAGGTATGCGGATTGCCCAATTCTGTTCATTATTACCGTACCCAAGTTCATTACTCTTGGCCGCTTATTCCTTTCGGAGATAAGGTTGGTAGAACAGACTGTAAGGGGTTTCCCGAACAACAAGGTATGTCGCAACTCCGACTTATCGTCGTCGGAATCACTAGTGTCTGGTCTGGTTATATCATTAAAAACATGATACTGAGGACGCAACTCGTTTTCTGTAATCAGAGCTCAATTGATCACAGGAGGACACTTTTTGGGTCTTGTTTACTGTTGATAGTAATAACATCCACATTACTATAACTAGTACATCAAACCCGCCCATACCGGACATCACACGAAGAACGTTGTAATTCACGGCATACACGCGAACCTTGGCAGTGTTAGTTCCCTCAACGGTGGCGTTGGAAAGAACAAGCTGAAGGGTAGCGTTATCAATACGAGAGAAGTTGCACGAGCCGGAAGGCTGGTGCTCCTCGGGTCTCAGTGCGAAGGAATACAGGTTGATACCGGTATCGGGCGCACGAGTGTGGTGCTGCCAAGGCTGAACGAGGTCGAAGTAAGTGCCCTCACGCTCAGAGAAGCGGTCCTGGCCGTTAAGCTGGAGCTTGGCAGTGACGACGGGGTTCTCACCCCAGCAGTGCATATCGAGAGAAGTCTCGGTGAGGACGAAAGTACCAGCATCGGAGACACCAGAGGCACCACCAGCGAAGTTGGTGTAGTTGGCGGCGGCGGCCTGGTCAGTGCCGAGCTGCCACCAAGAAGTCTGGGTGGTGTAAACATCGGCGGCACCAGCGTCGTTGAAGAGGCCGGAGGCGTTGATGTAAGAGCCGGTGGTGGCGACAACGGAGTCGTGAGAACCGAAGGCCATAATGGCGTTGGGGAGGGCATCGACGGCGTCGGTGTAGTTGAAGGGCTGAGCACCGAGGAGGCGGTTGAGAACGGAACCAGAGTCAAGAGAAGAGCAGTAGTCGACGTTCTTGTCGGGCTGGACAACCCAGATAAGCTCCTTAACGGGGTGGTTGAAGTTGAGCTTAATCTTGTTGGAAGATGAACCGACGGACTCATCACCAGTGAACTGGAGCTGCTCGATGAGGTACTCGTGGGGGTTCTGGGCCATACGCCTGCGCTCGTCGGTGTCCAAGAAGACGTAGTCGACGTAAAGGGAGGCAGCGACGAGGGACTGGTTGTAGGCAGAGGTGACCTTCACGGCAGAGGTGGTGCTGGCGTTGTTCAGGGAGGACATAGCCCACAAGCACTCCTCGATGGGGCGGATATCAAGGTTAATCTTGACCTCGTGGTACTGAAGAGCGATAAGGGGAAGGGCCAGACCGGGGTTGCGGCAGAACCAGAACTGGAGGGGGACATAGAGGGTGGTCTCGGGGAGAGCATTGC
>Ga0164293_10002107_pt1 | contig 16833 bp, 13 predicted proteins | sample GEODES118metaG_FD_111487 | JGI IMG/M metagenome (GOLD analysis project Ga0164293, IMG submission 111487) | Eutrophic lake water microbial communities from Lake Mendota, Wisconsin, USA - GEODES118 metaG | ecosystem: Environmental > Aquatic > Freshwater > Lake | place: USA: Lake Mendota...
AGTGAATGGTTAGAAATAGATAGTGTAATAAATAGTATACCAAAAATAAGTTCAACTCAAATGATATGGCATAAAATTATAAATGGAGATTTAGATAGTAATATTTATTTTAGTTCAATTTCTACATATATTTTAACAAGTGATTCTATAAAAAAACATTCATTTAAATACTATAATGATATATATTTATTATTGGAACGTTCAAATGATATTCAAATACATAATTTAATGATATATGCGTTATATACTATTTTTTTTATGTGAAATTATTATATATGAGTTTATATAGAGATATTTATAAATTTTTGTATTACATTAAAGATAATGTAAATTTGAATTATTTAATAGTAGGATTAATCATATTATTCATTTTTATTTTTATTAACATTACTAAAATAATTTGGTGGGGATTATTATTGATTTTATTATATTTATTATATTTGTCAAGAAAAACAAATCTAAATAGTGTAGATAAAAAATTAGATAAATTGTGTAGTGAACATCCTGAATTAGAAATGTGTAAAGTATTTAGTGAGAGTAAAAAAAAACATAAAGAAATAGTGGAAACAATTGAAAGTAAACTATTAGTTAAATAATTAGTTTATCGCTTGTATTATTCGTATAACAATCATCATCATCTTCGTAAAATTTAATATGATTTGTTGTAGTTTTTTGAATATCTATATTTAGTTCTTCATCTCCTTTTTTAAAAATGATGAATCCTGAAACCATTTTAGAAATTTCGTTTTTAACATTATCTATTTTATCTAATGGAACGACATATCCATAGTGTTCTTTATTATAATTTCCTCCATTACGTTTAAATAATCCTCTATAAACATAAGTATCGCCTTTGAATATGGCTAAATTTTTATATATATAGCAATGTATTAAATGATTATTTCTAACTAATTTTATTGTATTTCCTCGCCCTTTTCCTGACATTTATATTTTATATAATATATAAATAATATCAATTTTTTATATAAACTAAGTATATATGGGAATAATTAATCATATAGATACCTTATATAGTGCTAATAAGTTTAGATGTCAAAAAAAAGAATCAAGTTTTATAGCATTTTCAACTTTAAATTATTATTATAAAATAAATTTTAGTAATCGTATTACTGATAAAATATGGTTAGGTAATTATGCGGATAGTTCTAATGAAAATTTTATTAAAAATAATAATATTAAAGTAATTATTAATTGTTCAAAAGATTTGCCATTTTATTTTAATAATCAAGAGGTAGCATATAAATATAGAATACCGGTGGATGATGACCGTCAAGAAAATAGTTTATATACTATGTATTTATATTTACCAAAAATAGTAGATATTATTAAATTTCATATAAAACGTAATGAAAATATATATGTTCATTGTCATGCTGGAATGCAGCGCAGTGCCTGTGTAGTAGCAGCATATCTAATGTCACAATATAATATGAAACATACAGACGCAATAAAATATATAAAAAATCATCGTCCAATAGCTTTTTCTCCCTTTACTAATTTTGAAAAAAGCTTAATTCATTATTATAATATACTAAATAAAAATTCCTAAAAGTATATCGTATTATAAATGAATACTATATCCTAAAAGTATATCGTATTATAAATGAATACTATATCCTAAAAGTATATAGTATTATAAATGAATACTATATCTGTTCTTGGATACATTTTGCTAAATAATTCTACCATTTTTTCCCAAATACCTCGTAATACTATAACATCACCATACGCTCGATGTGGTGATGGATTAGTAATTTTAAAACGTTCTGCTAAGAACTCCTGTTTAAAACTCGTTCGATTTGGCATAGTCATTCGGGCTAAATGTAAACTGTCTAAGAAGAATATGTTTGATGGAATAGTAAGTCCATATTTTTTAAAAGCGGTTTTTATAAACATTCTATCAAAACTATCACCATTATGAGCAATTACAAATGTACGGGTGTTTTGTCTATAATTTGTTAAATATGTATAAAATGATTCAATTACTAATTTTTCTTCATTACCCATTGTATCTAACATTGTATCCGTTATTTTTGTTATATCTACTATTTTTTGTTCAAGAGGTGTACCTATCTTGATTAAACTTTGAAAAGCATGTTCATCACTATCAATAGCACCTATTTCAATAATCTTATTATAAAATGGATTTAATCCATTTGTTTCTAGGTCAAACCAAATTGTACGAACTCCGCGCATTATATTTTCTTTATTATTTTTTTAAGAAATAAAGAAAATCAATTTTTATTAATCTATATAACCTATTTTATCACTAAAATCATTAAAAGGAGGTTCTAATTGTGATAATGTTTTAAGAACTGTCCTACTTAATTTTGTAGTTTCAAGACCTTTTAATCCAATATATTTACTTAATTTAGGAGTATTCGTAAATTGAAGTCTAGACTTATCTGTAAATACTATTTTTAGCAGTGATTCATTTTTATCTTTAAACATAATTAATAATAAATTTAGGTCTATATTTTCAAATTCTTGAGGTTTTTCTTGGATAAACCTCGCTTCTGATAAGCTATAAATAGTAATATCATCCTCTATTCCATTATAATAGAAAACAAAATTACCTAAACGAATTATTTGTACATGACTTGGAAAACTAGGTATTCGTATTGTTTTATCTACATTCATTGATTTCTTTAAATCGTTAACTAAATGATTTATTTTTTGTAAATCTTCAATCGTGATGTCATGTATATAATATTTATGATGTATAGTATAATATGGTAGTATTTGAGATTTGGATTCGACCTCTTTTTCAGCTATTTGAACGGATTGAATTATAATTTTGTTTTGACCTTGAAATACTTTTATATTTGTTTCTATCATATATTTTTTTAATAATATTTGTTCTACCGCTTTTGTTAATCTTTTAATAAACGGTATATCTATATCATTACTTATTTCAATACTTTGGTCAGTCACTTTGACTTTTTCCTCACCAATATATTTACTTATATATTCTGATATCCATTCTAAAGAATTAGGATTATTTTTAGGTAATTTTTCATCAGATAAAACCATAGGTAAAGCACCAATTGTAAAATCTATTTCAATATATTTAGTATTATCTTCATTTTCTATTTCATTAATTACTTTAAAAAAATTATAACGAGGTAATTGTTCTAATATTAAATCTTTTTCTAATACTTGATTTTGTATTGATTGTATACTATCAAATTGTTCATTATTAATTTCTTTATCAATAGGAATTGTTGTATGTAATACTTTCTCGAGTATTTCAGTATTTGCTCCAAAAAAATAAGGTGGTATATTCATTAAAATATCACGTTGATTAAATAATATCATCTGTCCCATTCGAATAACCGGAGTAAAATCAGATAAAACACTTGTAAAACGTTGTTCTAGGGATTCATCTAGTCTAAATTTCACACCTGGTTCTACTATTAATATTTTATTATATTTGATAGGAACTAAACGGGCAGCAATAGAAAATACACCTAATATATTTTGTTTTAAATAAACGTCATCATTCGATTGTTTATCAATTATTTCACTTGAAATACGTTGAAGAGTAGTTACATCTTTTTGATGTATTTCTAATACAAATGGATTTATATTGTATTTTTGAAATATTTGTCGTAATAAATCAGTATTATTTTTTACTAAATTATCTATTCCATTAAAAGTAGGAAAAACGATTGCTAAATTATCTAGATGAATACCTATTTGTAAATCGTTTTCAGTTATTTTAAGTCTAATTTGTCTATTATCAAAGGGTGGCAATATATCTAAATAATTGCCATTATTACTGTCTGTAATATATTCTATACATTTATCTACATTAACACTATCACCAAATATAATAATATTCTCATTTTTAATGAGGATGTATACATAAAAATATTTTTCTATTTCATTTAATCTTTTATTTAATTGTTTGATAATTGTTTCACTAAGATTATTTATATTTGCGGTTATCCAATTGGATATATTCTCTAAATATTGTTTTGCTTTATCAAAATCATTAGTTCCAGAAAAATTTATATTATAGTATTTGTTACCATTTTGATTAATTAAACCATTTAATTTGAATGTATCTAGATTAAAATAACCTTGTATAATATCTTTATTATTCATAATTAAATCAGCAACACGCTTTTCGACATCAATATTTCCTATTTGATAATGTAAATCCTTCATTTTTATAGTGCTAGTTTTCTCATATACCATACCAGCATTCATATTTACTAAGTATTGTAAATAGTCTAAAACAACTTCTTTAGATAATAATTTATTCATTTTTGTTTTGCCATTATTAGCTATTTTTTCGCATATATTATCATTTCCTTCACACCATTTTAGAGCAAAATCTAATTCTTGTTCATTAGATACAATAATATAATCTGAATTTTCTGGGTCAGTTCCATTCATTGGATTAAACGGTATTAAATATTTTTCAAACCACAATTTATTAGGTTTATCCCTGTTTTGATATTGAATAATTAATGAACCTAATGATAATAAATAACCTAATTTATAACTTACATTATAAGCAGCAACAGATAAAATAAATTTATATTTAGATAGTTCCGCATAATTTTTAATATCATTTTTAATTTCTAATATTTGTTCAATATCTGTTTTTTTCATATAATTTATTGTATAATTAACGACAAAAATATCGTCACTATCAATACCTGTAAAAGCAGCATCTACATCTTGTCTATCTTTAATTATATTAGCTAATTCTAAACGTAAATTATTTTGTGATGCTACTGTGTCACAACCTCTTGCTACATTTCTAAATACAGCTTTATTTATTTTTTTTTGCCAATCAGAAACAACTAGATTTTGATCAATTTCATTTAAATAATCATTAACACATTGATTATTTGTTTTGAAAAATAAACGTGTTATCATCCACCAATCAACAGCTGTAGGAATTGCTAAAGAAGGGGCAGTATTTTCAGAATTTTCAAAAAATTGTAAAATAGGATAATGTAATGATGTATTTTTAGGAAATTCTATTTCAGTTTGACCTTTATTTATTAAAAGGTCGACATCAAATATTGTTCTTTCATGACATAATATATAAAACATGTGGTAAATTTCAGAATAAAAAGTGTCATTCCATTTGATTTTTTCTCTAGTATTTTTTAAAATACATCCTTCTTTACGCCAATATATTGAAGATTCTATTAATGGATCTCTTGATAATTCAGGATAATTTTTAAATTTATCCATATAATAATCAAATATGTTACTATATGTGTTTGGAATAACATTTACAAGTATATTACTATTATTTTGTATAACTGGAGCAAAAAAAACAATTTTTCCATTTTTAATTGATAAATAAATAATATCATCTGTTTGACTAATACTTGTATTAAGTATATTATTAAAAAGTTCACTATTTATTTTGATATTTTTACGTTTATAGTTTGTTTCTATTTGTTGTAATTCATTTGATGATAATATTTTAGTTTCATTTGGTATTTGTTTTGATGTAGGTTTAGTGCCATATAGACTAGCAAAATAATAAACATCATATATTGTAATCGTTTCTATTTCTGGTATTATTGCGCGCTGGCATTGTTCTATATTTTCAAATGTTATTTGTTTTGGTGTTTCTTTAATGAATATGTAATAATTATATAAATCAGCAAAGGTTTTTAGATTATTAAATCTTTTATTTACAAATAATTCATTATTTTCATTAGTAGTAGGCATATAATCGTAAGGTTTTGTCATTGTATCACATGGAAATTGTAAATATTTAAAATTTCTTTTAACTTCTGTGATTGTGGCTAATCGTAATCCAGCTAATTTAGCATATGTTAATAGTAATTGCGGATGAACTAAATATTCAGTAATTTCACTTCCAGTAGATGCTAATTTTACATTAATAGCAACACCTATTCCATTTTTATCATTAGGTAATGTATCCCAAATATATTTTTCTTTAAATGATATTGTGTATAATTCGACATTGTCAACTGAAAATTTAAAAATCCCATTATTTTTTTTTAATAAATCATATACTTTTGTTCCATCAAATGTTGTAATAATAGCTATTCCATTTTCTTTTAAACAATCACTTATATTTGTAAACACATTATTTATATGTAAAATACTATCAAAACAATAATGGATAGAAAATTGAATACTGGCTACATCAAAAGAATTTGGTCCATTTGTAGCTATTATTTTGTCTAATCTTTTTATGTTATTTGCGCTAGTATGTTTGTAACTATCACCAATTAAAAATTTTTCACAACAATTACTAACACCAATATCTATTTTAGAATTTTGAAACCATTTTGAATATTCTCTATTTTCTTTAAATTTTTCTATACGTTTTGATAAATTATCTTCTGAATGATATAGACCATTTTCGTCTATATCTAATGCTAATATATATTCATAATCTGATTCAATCCATTTCATTATATCTCCTCCACGACCAGCACTAAAATCAATTAGATTAGAACGTCCATATGAACTATTTAATTTAGCAAAAGCATTTGAACCAGATATTAATATTGACTTTATCATATTTATATATTTTCTAAATGGAGCATCGAGCTCTTTTCCTTGAGCCGTATAATAAGATTTATTCGTATTTTTGACTCCAGTCATTCTTTTATCACGTTCTGTGGAATAGTCCGACCATTCATTCAGTTCTTTCCATTTTTTTGAACTACTATTTGTAATAAAATGCGGTTGAATGGACATACCTTCTAATTCTTGAGTAAGTAATTTCATAGCATATGGAATTTGTAATAATTCAAATTCATTTTTACTTGTTTCAGTTTGTTCTTTATGCATTCTATTTTTTTCATAGTAAACACGACTGCTATTACAATTATAACAATGATATATATTTTTTTGAACATTTGCCATAGCAATTTGACCGCAGCCACAGCAAATGATAACATCCGTAGAATCAGAACGATCAGCCATAGTTTCTTTAATAAATCCAGCAACACCATGCGCTAATAATGAATCACGTTCCATCTCACCTATACGTAAACCACCACCTATACTACGACCACCAGTAGGTTGTTTACTTAACATAGTCACCGCTCCTTCAGCACGGCTATGTATTTTATCTTCAACTTGATGTTGTAAACGTTCATAATAAGTTGGTCCAATAAAAATATCCGATTCTAGTTGTTCTCCAGTTGAACCATTATATAATAATTCACATCCATATCGTTCATAACCTAATCCTTCTAATACACTGCCTATTTTTTCAATAGGTATTGTTTGGAAAGGACTACTATCTCCAAAAATACCTAATAAACTACACCCTTTGGCAAAATATGATTCTACAAACTGACTTATTGTCATACGTTTAGGAAAAGCTTGGGGATTTATAATCATATCAGGACGTATTCCCTTAGCGGAAACAGGCATGTCTGCTTCATTTAATAACATACCCATAATACCTTTCTGGCCACTACGACTGGCAAATTTATCACCTAATTCGGGTATTTTTTCTTTTCGTAAACGTACTTTCACAAACATAAATCCATTATTATCATAACTAAAAAAAGTTTTATCAACTGTTCCCGTTTCAGCTCTGCGAACATATTCACTGGCATCTAAATAAATTTGTTTACCATCACTATCATAATTATTCGTCATAATTACTTTTCCTACTACAATATCATTTTCATCTGCTTTAACACCCTCTTTAATAATACCATTTAATCCTAATTTATTATAATTACCTGGTTTTAGATTTTGAACAACAATACGTTCATCGCTTATTAAATATGGATTACATATTTTAGAACGTAGACCTGTATATTCATTCTGTTCTTCGCGAATACTATATGTACGATATTTTATAGAACGAAAAAGTCCACGTTCTACAGCACTTTTATTAAAAATAATACTATCATCTTGATTATATCCTGTATAACAAGCGATACAAATGATAGCATTCATACCATACGGTAGTGTATTATTATAAAGATGTTTACTAATACGATTTTGTATTAAAGATTTTTGTGGATAATATAGAACTTGTGTTTTTGTATCCATACGATTTAAATAATTAGAAGCATAGACGCCAATTGCTTGTTTTCCTTGACCACAACTATATAGATTTCTAGGTAATTGATTTGTTTGAACATATGGAATAATGCTGCCCATAATACCAAATATAATACATGGATTTATTTCACAGTGTGAAAATCTAGAATTAGGATTATTTATAAGCATACTATAGTTCATTGCTAATAGACAAGTGTTTAATTCTTCCGTATCAATAAATTCAATTACACCGCCACTCATTTTCAATTCTTCATTTGTTTTTTGGGTTTTATAATAACGTGGGTCATATTGATTCCAATTATCACGACCAGCAATTAAATGATACCAATTTATAGAACCGTTTTTTATAGCTGTTAGGTGCGATGAATTTATTAATAATTTATTCTCTTCTACGATTAACATTGGATGACAACTACGACCACTATCTGTGCTAATTTTAATTTCCATGCGGTCAATATACCAAGCTATACTAGTATAAATATTAATAAGAGCATTACGTCGTAATAATTTAAGTCGGTTGACAATAATATTCGGATATTTATGATAACCTACTAAACGTCCATTTAAAAATACTGTTACAAGGTCTTTATTCTTTACGATGGTATCAATAGGAAATTGATTGACTAATATTAAATGATTATCTAATAATGCTTGATATATACCACTACTATTTGTTCCAAATGTAACATCAGTTAATATCGATATATTTGTTTTTACACCTACATTACCACCATCAGGTGTTTCAATCGGACATAAAATACCATAAGTTGAAAGGTGTAACATATGTGGTCCACGTAATTTACTACTTGAACCTAGAGGTGTTACAACACGACGAACATGACTAATCATTCCAAGATATGTTAATCTTGCTAAATCTTGAACAACTCCCTCTTTACATGGAGCATTTTTCAATCCCCAACAATTTTTAAAAGCATATTTAAAACCATCTGTAATAATTTCTTGATTCAAAAATGTAGATATATTTCCTTCATTTACCAATAGTTCATTGATATTTGATTTAAAATCATCGTTTACTATAATTGATTGTTTTTTATCTAATTCATTATAATTTGTATTTATACTTTGTTCTAAAAAGTTTCTTACACGAAAGTAAAGATCGCGAAACATTGTTGACATTAAAAATCCACCAACATCTATACGTTTATATGTATAATTATCACGGTCAGTAACTTCTAACATTTCCCATTTTGTCTTTAATAATTCACGTGTCATATAGCCTAAAAACGCGGCTTTTTCACTAAAATTACTAGTTCCCATATGAGGAATAAACCAATTATATAGAATATCCATAATATATTTAAAATCAATGTCTTCATTATCTTTTAATAATTGATAATATTTAATACGTGCTTCTCTATCTTTTCTTAATTTATCATCAGTCAAAACATCTTTTTTATCAGCTCTATTAGGATTTAAACTTCTTATTATATTTTGTATATATCTCAAGGCATCTAATTGTGTTTTAACTTGTGATGCTATATAAACATTATCATATAAATAATTTTGCCATATCTCAGACATAGGTTTTTCGTTTTTATCACTAGTATTTTCTAAATCACCACATATATATTGTAAAATCTCTTTATCAGTTGTAACACCTAATGCTCTAAATAAAATAAATATTGGAATAGACTCCGTTATATTAGGAACAGCTACAGTTATAATACCAGATTTATTAATTTGTATATCTGGAGTGTTTTTTTCACCCTTTTTAAATGTTTCTATTTTTTCAACAGGGCGTTTTAGATAAATACGCGTAATTCTAGCAGGTTGATGAGTATTTTCTGGCACACTACGTATTTCAGCTTCATATTCATTAGGATCATCTGGTTTATTTTTTTTAGTATAAATCTTGTTTTCAATTTGACGTGTCTGTGCGGTTATTACCTTTTCTTTACCATCTATTATAAAATATCCTCCATGGTCATAGGGACACTCTCCAAATTCCTTAAGATTAGCCCTTGGAATAGCACTTAAAACACATCCTTTTGATTGTAACATACAAGGCATACGTCCTAATAATTTATTTTTAAATGTAGATATATTTTTAAATTTAAGACTATCCTTTTCATAATATTTATATAAAATGTATATATCAGTATAAATAGCTATATTATAAGTTAAATTTTTTAGACGAGCTTCATTTGGATATAATTGTTTTGTTTTGGTTATTTCTTCTTCAGAACCAGTTTTTTGATCGATTACTATTTTTTTTTCAAATATTACTGGTTTACCAATTGTTATACTCATACCATCATTCACAATATCTTCACCTTTTAAACTACCACCTATAATAATATCAACTTCAAAACGACCCTTATCTCTATAATCATATACCGATTGTATAGGATTAAATTGACGAATTGTTTTTGCGATTTGTTCATCTAAACACATATTAAAACTATCTATTTGATTTTTACTAATATAATTAGAAACAGTGTTAAAATAACTATCAATAATATCCCAACAATCTTTATCTAAATTTAAGTTTTTTAATGAAATTTCAGACATAAATAATATATAATATATTTATATCTTAGATTTTAAGCTTTAGTTTTTATACATATAAATTACCAATAGGCTCCTTCTTCAGCCATTTTACTATTTTCAGGAATCTCCTCTGGATAAGGACGTTTCCAATGGTCATTATAAAATTTACTTATTATTTTATGATTATCCCATCGACTTCCCTTAATACCAAATACGATTTGTAATCCACCACCTAAATGGATACCGATTTTACCCATTCGTTTTGCTTCTACTATTAAAGGAATACTATATGCTCCCGCACCTATTAATAAAATATCAAAATCTATATTTTTTAATTTTTCTATATATTCATCTAATAACTTATTACTATTTACTGGATATTCTTTTTTTTTGTTATCATTCACAAGATAATACATCGTTGGAAATTGTAGAGTAATAAGATTAAAATCAGGTAATAAACCATTATTCCAAATTTTATCCTTAATTTTATATTGGTTTTCAATTGATTTACTAAAACTTGAAATAACTAACACATTTTTACCCTTTAGAAAATAAGACCAATGAATATCAAAATAAAACGGCTCTATATCACACAATTCAATTTGTTTAAAATTAGGATTACATGATTGCATTAGCGTCATTTCAAATTCCTTATTATTATTCCAAATTGCACAAATATCTAAATCTTTTAAATAACTCTTAAAACGTTCTAAATAATTATTTATATTTTCCTCATTCTCAGGATAAACTCCAGCTGTCCGGGTAATATTATAAAGAAAAGAATTATTATATTGAAGTATTGGATGATTTATATTATTTTTTTTTAAAAACATAATAAATAGCGAATTTAATTCATTTGCTCCTATTTTACCAACCGTAAAAGGTTTACCGCTATCAAATGCTAATAATATTTCATTTGTTCCTTTACTAATATTCATAACTATATTATTATAAGTTTGCTATTTTTTATACAGTGAAAATTTGATTATTATTTTTCCGAAAACACTTAAAGATAAATTGTACTAAATAATACTATAGAATGTCAGCAGCAGCAATTGCTATTGAAAAGGATTGGACTACTATTTCAAGGAAAAAAAATTCTCCAATCCGAAACAGTGGGGGAAATCATTATGATCAGGATACTATTAAGATTAATCCATATAATCCTAATAATTTCCTTGCTACTAAAGAGCAAGTGGAAGATATTTTAAAAAAAGTAGGGATTAATTTACCAGTTCGTAATTTAAAATTATATCATTTGGCATTTACTCATAAGAGCTACTTAAAACGTATTTTACAAAATAAAATGTTAGATGTTCAAATTGTTCGTGAACCTAATGTATTAGAATTACAAGAGGATAGCAATGAACGTTTGGAATTTTTAGGAGATCAAATTACGAACTCGATTATTGTATATTTTCTATATAGAACATTTCCTACAGAACAGGAAGGGTTTTTAACTAAACTTAAAACTAATTTAATTAGCACACAATTTTATGCTAGATTTGCTAGATATTTAGGCTTACAACGATTTTTAGTAATTTCAAAACATGTTGAAGAACAAGGCAATGGACGTAATAATGATAAAATTTTAGAAAATGTATTTGAAAGTTTTATGGGAGCACTTTTTGAAGATTTTTCAAATATTCCAAGTGTATATACCCAAAAATTAGGTCTTTTAAGTGGACCTGGATATGAAGTCTGTGAAAAATTGGTTGTTCATTTGCTTCAAAAACTCATTGATTTTGATGATCTCACTCAAAATGACACTAATTATAAAGACATTTTATTACGATACTATCAAGCGACATTTCAAATTGTGCCAAGATATGTTGAAATTAATTCAAGTGGACCTCCAAATAATAGAATATTTACAATGGGTGTTTATGATAAAGATGGTAATATTGTAGGACGAGGTGTTGGTAACAGTAAGAAAAAAGCGGAACAATTGGCAAGTCAAGATGCTTTAAAAGTATTTGGTAAACTATAAAACATATTATATTTTTATTTTTCTTGATTTACGTAATTTGTTTTTTGAACGTCGCTTACCTCCAATTATTCTAGGTGGAGGTAAACTTCTATATTGTTCATCCATATGTAATATTTCTCTTAAAACTCTAGTCTTTAATAGAGATTGTCCTCTACTACTTTGTATACTACCAATTATTCTATTATATTCTTCTCTAGTATTTAGATTTAATCCTAATTGACGGATATCTTCAATAAATACATTCATATTGTATGTATAGTATTCATTATCTTGTTGATAGTTCCCTATATGTTCCCCATTATGTAATCTATTGAATATTTGTAAATATAGATCTCTATTATAAGCCCGAGGAATCTCTATATTTATATTTGAATTCATTTATATAATAGTATTATATTTTATTATTACCTTTTATGATCTTATTTATTATGATTTTTAATATATATTTTATACGATTGAAGTAAATTTATATTCCCTTTACAAAGAGGGCATTTTAAACGATTCATTTGAAGAACACATTTTTTACAAATTAAATGACCACATTGATTTATCCAACAATTTTCTTCATAACATATACAACATTCAGGATTATCTCCTTGAAAAACCTTTATATTTAGTTTTGATCGATTTTCTAATAATTTATCGAAATAATAGAACATTTTTTTTGGAATAATTATTGTAATAATACCTAAAACTAAAAAATAGCACAAATTATAGTAGTTAACTATACTTACTATGAAAAATGTTATAAATCCAAAACCTATAAATTCATTCAGTAATAAACAATTGGTATCTATATACTTATAATAATTCCAAATACATTTTAGAGAGAGTAAACCTATATAACTAAATATAACTTGAACTAATATAAATGTAAACATTATATTGTATTGGTTAGACTCATTATTATTCATTTCAAAGAAGTCATAGTCCCAATTTATTTCGTTATAATTACGTGTAAAGACTCCAATTAACATACGAAATAAAAGGATTTCTAGTATAAATAATCCAAATAATAAACAATAAGAAATTCCTAGAGCGTCCGTTTCGCATTTATTAAAAGTCTTTATTTCTATGAGTAAATAGATATATAATGATATAAGCATTAGCATTAAAGTAATACATATTTTTGTTGCTATTAGTATAATACCCATTCCGTTTACAATAAAAAAAATTTTACAAAAATTTTATCAATTTTTAATTAACATATAAAAAAATAACTTCATAAAATAATATCTATAGTTAAATGAACGCAATTATAAAGTCTGGAAGTAAGTTTATTACTCATTCTAGGTATGTTGCTAATAAGTTTGATTTGACACTTGATACAAACATCAATGTCACATTAGAATATAATACTAAGGTAAATATAGGTGGAACAATTTATTTAATCGGTCCTATGAATTCTGAAATGAATTTACCAGATCAAAAAAAATGTATTTTAGTTGAGAAAGATACTAAATATCATATTAATAATACTGAAATGGACCCTGTAGGTCTAACTAAAAGTCTAGAACATTCTCAAAAATTTATATTTTGTTGTCAATCTGAAATCATACTCCCTTCGGAAACTATTTTACATACGTTAAATAATACATTAGAATTTAGACTTACAAAAGCAATACATTGTGCTCTAAGTGATTAGTAATCTCTATCTTCTACAACAACAAATTCGGCTGAATTAGGTGTATATTCCGGGCAAGACCTAATTCGATCGTCTTCAATAATGGATGGAGAACATTCATCTCCAGAAACAACTCTTGAAACCATTCTTCCAATGGATGACATCGCATCATTAATATTATCATTATTAAAGGTTAAGGCGTTTGTTCTAGAAAGACCCATTGACCCACCGGTTAAAATTGCGTCTTGGTTTGAACCTACAAGGGTAGCACTAATACAATGTTTGGGATCTTCCTTTTTTGTTCGTTCATATCGTTCAAAAATTTCACTAATTTTCTTACAGCTATCTTCCCTATATGAATCAGTATCTTCACCATCGGTTAATATGAAAATCATTGTTTTTCTATTTGGATACTTCAATGTTTTAATCATATTATCTACAAATACAATTGTAGTTCTCAATGCAGTTAGTCCATCCGCAACCAGTTGCCCATTCTTTATTTCTTCCATTTCTATGATAGGAATATCTTGATATAGAACATTAATCTGATTACAACCTGAAAATGTAATCATAGAAACAAGACATAGTTCATTTTCAGGCACAATACCGTCAATATCTTCCGCATTCGAAAAAGTTTTCTTGTGAGTTGCTAAAATTTCTGTATTAAAACTATGTACTAATTTTTTCAATAAGTCAACCATGGATCCACTAACATCAAAAACGAAAACAATATTCGTAGGTTCAACCTTTTGTCTATCAGCCATGTTGATTTTTTTATCATAATATTAAGATAATAATAAAAAAAATCAAATTTTTTACTTTTAAAAATTTATTCTCAACAACGTGAGTAGTACTTTTTTTTTTTGTTCTCCCAAGCAGATTTCCAACTTGAACTTTTTATGAATCTAGCATACAGTTCTGCCTTTTTTAAGTCCGACAAATGATATCGTCGATCGTGTCTATCTTTCCGTAAATCATCAACTTTTCCTTTCAGATACATACCTGCCAAATAGAAAGCGGCACATTCAGCATATTCCGGGTCAATCAGTAGCTTCTCGAAAAGCTCAATACTTTTTGCGTATTGACTAGGACCATGTTCTCCTCTGGAAAGTTCAACTGCGTGTCTGTAAAGAATTAATGTATTTCCAGGTAATTGACCCTCGTATTCACGCAATTGATTAAAGCTATCAAACCATAATTTTTTTTCAGCCTTTTCCATTGCTTCTAATTTTGCCTTTTGCTCACGAATTTCTTTTCTCATCTTGGAAGATTCATCCGCCATTTTCTTTGCATCTTCGATTTTCTGATTGATTTCCTCTAATTCTGGTTGTCGTTCATGTTTTTTCTTTATATTTTCTATAAGCTCGTGCATCGCATCATCATATGTTTCATTTTTCTGTTCAACTGTAACTGGGACTGAAAGAGGCTTTGTTCTTCGTGCTTCTCCAGTTAATATGTTTTTATAGCTTGCCATAATGCTTTATTGTAATAAAGGGTGTTTTTTTTTGAAATCAATTTTTTTGAAAAACCAGGCATATTGTCTATATCATGTTACAAAACCCCGATGATGGTAGCTGAGGTTCCACCACTCCCTCCTTTTTGATTGCCTCCACCCATTTATTTGCTTTGGATTAAACCATTTTGATTCGCTTTCATAATCATTTTTTCACTAAACATTCTGCCTTCATGAAATAAACTTAATGAAATAATCGCCTTCACCATCCCTATTCCTTGACCTCTAAAAGCACCTTTTAAACCAAAGTTTTTACTATCTGAAATTAACTCTTTTAATGCTTCTGTTAATGGAATGGCTTTTTGCTTTATTGATGATGTCTGCATAATAACTTCTAATCTTGATATGGGATTTGTCATAAATACATAAATGGGACTAACAATTGTTGATGCGATTAAGTTGGCTGATGATTTAGAAATACTAAATGTATTATCAGATAAATTATTACCTACTAACATATTTTCAATATATTTTTGTAGTTGAGGTTGTCCAACTAATCCAGTTGTAGCACTAGCAACGGAATGTCCCATTAAAGGAACAGTCCCTCTAAATAATGGTTTATAATTCTCAGAACGTGCTTCTCTTAGAATATCCAATACAGAACGAACTTTTCCAGTAGTATTTAGATCAATTCTTTGTTGTTTTTCAATCATACGAATTGGATTGATACAATATGCTGAGAATATTGATGCCCCAACAGCAGAAATCATTCCGGGATCAGCTCCACCTGTTAAATGGGTTATACCCCATAAAAAACCAAATTTGGGAACTCTTTTAAATCCAACACCTATCATTCTAGGCACTAAACCAGATAAACTGGCGGATATTGGATTTTTAATGAATACATTTTTTGCTTGTTGAACTGCTATTTTTGGTTCAACCATTAATCCCGAACTATTTTTGGCATATTGTTGTATCAATTGTCTATAAGCTGTAATTGGATTATCAGCAATAGTTTGAATAGCTGAACCACCTAAATAAGCGCAGAATAATTGTTTCTTTGATAATTTATTTTCTACAATGGACATATTATATATTAATTAAACAAAAAACTAAACTTTGTAACAGCTTTTCATATTTAAAACATGAAAAAAATGATGAAAAACTATGAATCATTCTTTCAATTATAAATTA
>Ga0164293_10002108_pt1 | contig 16823 bp, 14 predicted proteins | sample GEODES118metaG_FD_111487 | JGI IMG/M metagenome (GOLD analysis project Ga0164293, IMG submission 111487) | Eutrophic lake water microbial communities from Lake Mendota, Wisconsin, USA - GEODES118 metaG | ecosystem: Environmental > Aquatic > Freshwater > Lake | place: USA: Lake Mendota...
CGTAGAAACCGTGTTCGCCGACGAGCAGTTCGTTGACGCGCTTCAGGAAGAGACCACTCTCGGCTCCCTGGATGATGCGATGGTCGTAGGTACTGGTGACGGTGACGACCTTCGAGATACCCAGCTTCGACAGCATGCGCTCGTCGGCACCCTGGAACTCGGCCGGGTAGTCGATGGATCCGACACCCACGATGACGCCCTGGCCGGGCATGAGACGCGGCACCGACTGCACCGTGCCGATGGTTCCGGGGTTAGTGAGGGTGATGGTGGCACCCTGGAAATCGGTGACGGCCAACTTGTTGGTCTTCACCTTGCGAATGAGTTCTTCGTAAGCGTTGAGGAACTCGGCGAAGGTCATACCACCGGCATCACGCAGAACGGGCACCACGAGCGTGCGCGAACCGTCCGCCTTCGACACGTCGACGGCGAGACCCATGTTCAGTGACGCGTTGCGCACGATCTGCGGTGCGCCACCTTCGTCGGTGACGTAGGAGTTGTTCATTGCGGGCACGGCGTCGGCGATGGCGCGCACGATGGCGTAACCAATGAGGTGGGTGAAGGACACCTTGCCCATGCCACCGCGGACCATGTAGGCGTTGATCCCCTGTCGATTGACCTCGAGCAGTCGGGCAGGAACATTGCGGAAGCTGGTGGCGGTGGGCACCGTGAGGCTGCGCTCCATGTTGGCGACGATGGCCGCACCGGCCCCGCGGATCGGCTCACCAGCCACGACGTTCGATGCTGGGGGCTGCGCCGGAGCGGCAGTGCCGTTTCCGGAAGCCGCAGCGACAGGCGGCGCAGAAACAACAACCGCGCTCGTTGCCGCAGTGACGCCGGGCACTGCACCGGCGTGTCCCGGGGTGTAGTCGCTGAAGAACTCGCGCCAGGTGTCGGAGACCGCCGTGGGGTCGATCCGGTACTGCTCGTACATCTCGTCGACGAGCCAGGAGTTGGTGCCAAATGATTCGGGGGAATGTGGTGCCATCGCTCGAAATCGTACTCTTCGACCCCGAGCCCGAAGGGATTACGTCCGGCCTTTCTTATAGAATTTCGAGCATGTCGACCCCCTCGATTCCCCGTTCATCGCGTCGCATCCGCCTTGTTGCCGGTGCACTCGCCATCTCGTCGCTCGCCTTTGCTGCGTGCGGCGGAGGCGATTCCGGCCCGGCCGACACGGTTCCCGCCGACACCCAGCTCGTCGTGAAAGCCGTTCCCTCGATTCGCTTCGATGCCACGAGCTACACCGCCACTGCGGGCGACATCTCGGTCGGCTACGTCAACGAAGACTCCGTGCGCCACACCCTCATCGTCGTGAAGGACGGCGAAAAGGTTCCGAACTTCAAACTCGAGATCGGCAAGAAGGGCGACGCCGACTACGGAAACATCACGCTCGAAGCCGGCAACTACGTCCTCTTCTGCGACGTCCCCGGCCACCAGAACATGAAGGCCGACCTCACCGTCAGCTGACGGCCCGTCAGCCCACGGGGGCGGGGCGAATCGCCACGGGAATGGCGCTCATCACGGGGATGCCCGTGATCGCGTCGTAACCACTCTCGAGATCGATGAGTGCGCCGGTGGTCGAACCGACGATGCCGAGGTCCGAAGGCGTGTCGGGCAGGCCACCCCAAGCGTGAGCCATCGACACGGTTCCGCGACTGACGTCGTCCGCAGCCTTCACCACTGCCTTGATGGCACCCTTCGGAGAGGCGACCTCCACGATGTCGCCGTCCTTCACCCCCAACTCGGCGAGATCGGCGGAGTTCAGGTGGGCGAAGTTCGTTCCCTCACGCTCGCGCAGCTTCTCCACCTCACGGCCCGAGGAGTTGAAGACACTCTTCAGACGTCGTGTGCTCATGCGGAAGGTGTGCACCGCCGGATCGAATCCCTTTATCACCGACGCCGAGGTCGTTTCGGCGAACACTTCGGCCATTTCTTCGGCGATGCCTTCGGGAACCATTTCGAGTCGGGCGTTTGCACCCTCTTCGGCTGGCTGCACCGTGGTGACGTACTCGGGGAAGAGTGCTCCGCCCACGTGCTTGCGCAGTTCGGACAAGGGCAGCTTCGAGTTGGCGTAGATGAGATCGAGAACGTCGTCAGCGGTGACCGCCATGCCGGGGGTGATGTCGCCACCAGCCATCTTGATGGTGACACCGAGACGAGCGGCGACCTCGGTGTAGACCTGCCATTCCTGGCGGATGTCCCCGCGCATCTCGAGAACTGCAGGCGTGTAGTGCTGGTACGGCTGGTCGAACCAGCGGTCGATGGTGGTGGGCACATCGGGTCGCTCCAAGCTGAGCGTGCTGGCGATGACATAGTCGGCCAACTGCGCCGACGGCGACATGTGAACGTCCATCAACACGTGCAGGTCGAGGTTCTGCAGCGCACGCACCGTCGTGAGCTGGTCGGGCCAGGCGACGACGGGGTTGCCACCGAGTGTGAAGAGCGCACGAACCTGACCTTCACCTTCCAGGAGGATCTCTTCGGCGAGCGTGGAGGTGGGCGCCTGACCGCGCTGGTTGTGCAGGTTGCGGATACGAGTCTTCGGGCCCTTCGTCAGCGTCTCGGGCTTCGGTGGAATCACCTGTGCACGCAGCGGACCAGGGGGTGTCATCAGCCCACCCGGGTTCTGCACCATTTCGCCGGCGCGGTTGTAACGCCCGCACAACGTGTTCATCACGAGCACCAGGTGCTCCATGAGAGAGGAGTGCGGCGCCATGTCGGGACCGGTTCCGGTACTCACTGCACCACGCGGGCCGGCGGCGAAACGGCGTGCCGCTTCGACGATCAGTCCGGCATCGACCCCGGTGCGCCGGCTGGCGTAGTCGACGGTGTACGGATCGACGGCGATGCGCAGTTCGTCGAGACCGTTCACGTACTGGGCGCAGAACTCCTTGTCGTGGAGGTCGTGTTCGAGGATCTCGCGAATGAACGCCGAGAGCAGGGTGGTGTCCTCGCCCGGCTTCACCGGCAGATACAGATCGGCGTAGTGCGCCACTTCCGTGAAGCGTGGATCGATGACGATGAGGGAGAGACCCGCTTCCTTGGCGCGGCGCAGACGAACGAGCGGGTTGAACCCGGGCAGACCACCCGGATAGCCGAAGGTGCTGACCAGCGTGTTGCAGCCGATCACCATGGCGACATCGGCAGTGTCGATGGCATGAACGCCGGCGGCCCATGCACCGTGGCGCAACGGCGCGACGGCCTTGCCCGGCTGGTCGATCGACGACGAGGTGTAGAAGCTGGGCGAACCGATCGACGCATGGAACGCAGCGGCGATGGGCAAACCCGTGGCGTTCTGGTACGCGGCCGTACCGCAGTAGGTGGCGACGGACCGTGGGCCGTGCTTGGCAAGGATTCCGGCCAGTCTCTCGGCGATCTCGTCGAAGGCGAGGTTGGTGTCGATCGGCTCGTGACCGTTGGCCGTCTTCTTCATGCTCTGGCGCAAGCGGCCGGGGTGCTCGTGTTGGAACCCGAGGTGACGGCCCTTCACGCAGGTGTAGCCCTCGTACATCGGATCTTCCTGGACACCGCGGACCTGAAGCACTGCGTTGGCGACGGTGTCGACATCGACATCGATGGCACAACCTGCATGGCAGAAACGACAAAAACTGCGCTTGGTGACGACCGACATGTTTCCCCCAGATGATGAGTTCCCTAGCGAGAGCCTAGGTCACTTTGACGATGGCAACTCTCGTCGAAGACGGCTGTGACTTCGTCTTGGCTTGGCGCAGCGTGACGCGGCAGGTGGCCTTCTTCGAGGGGGTGACGAGCTTTGACCCCGCGATCTTGCAACCACCCGTCACTCGCCACGTGACCTTTCCGGAGCCTGCAGAGCGCAGAATTCTGGAGAGGGTGACCGTCTTTCCACGCTTCACCGACTTCGCGGGCAGAGTCGTGGTGGTCGGCGTGACAACTGTGGTCGGTGCGACCGTGGGTGCGACCGTCGGCGACGGATCGGTGTCAGCAGCACGCGGTTTCTGCACCACTCTCACCACCGGCGAGGAAAAACTCAGTTCAGGAAATACAACTCGCACCCCGTCTTCGGAGATCGCGAAAGTTGGGGTGATCTTCTGGTCCACGGACTCTTTCGTGATCACCCCATCGAGTGCGGCACGCAATGCAGTGTCGGTCTTCTCGATGCCCCAAGCCGTGAGGATCCCGTCGGGCAGGAACGTGGTGAAACTTCCCTTGTGGAGCGTCTGGCCGTCTTCCAAGAAGTGCGGCGCGGCGGTTTTCACTTGGATCGACTTGGCGCCGGTTGTCTGGTCGATTTCGACGCTCGGATAATGGAAATACGTGGCGTTGGTGGAGGCCCAAATGGATCCGGCCGACTCACTGGCCGGCGGAAACACGAAAGTCTTCGACCGCGCATAGAACACGAGCGGGCTGCTGTCCGCGGTGTCGATGTCGCAATAGGCACGGCGCATGTTGGGCAGACCACATTTTCCGGCCCACGCCGCATTCGACAGTGCCTCATCGCTCGGATTCATGGTGAGGTGCTGCGACGGCGATTCAAGTGCTACCTGTGCAGGCTTGCCTTCGACGGTGACTGTCAGGTTCTGCCCGGAGAGGTCGGTGTCGATGGTTCCTTCTTCGGCGATGGCAAGGCTGTACTGCGGCAGACCAGTCGTCTTGTACTTCACCACCACTTTGATCACGTCGGTGGGATCGACCACCGGATCCAAATCGAGGAGTCCACGATCAGGGGCTTGGTCGGCCGGACGATCGGACGGACCGAATGCACCGTCACCGAGCACGTTCCCCGTCGGCACGTGGAACGCATGGATGTTCGCCTCGTAGCCCGCAATCGAAACCGAGGGCGTGTGGGTCTTGTACGCCCCCACACTGATGGCGAACTGCAATGCGGCAGGTGCCGCTTGACCGTTGACGGTGGCCGTGTAGCACCAGTTGGTCGTTGCTTGGTCACAAGCCGCCAAGACCGCCTCGAATGCATCCGGTTCTTGACCCTGCTTGTGGCACGGCGCATTGTTGATGAATCCCTGCCCATCTCGCGTGCAGAGCGGAAGCAACTGTTCGTAGTACGGAGCCGACTCTGCCGAAAGAGAGGGCTGCCTGACCACAGCGCCATCGACGACGACCGCGCCGATTGATACGGCCGATACGACCAAAAACGCGGAGCGCAACTTCGATGACATGATTCCCCCGAATCGAAAAGTCGAGATCGACCGTGGTGAACAATAACCCAACAAGCACGACGACTCTTTCGGAACGAAAAGAACCCCCGGCGGCTGCCGGGGGTTCTTTCACAGAGAGATCTGTCTGTCGCGGAGAGACTCAGCCGAGCAGGATCTCCGAGAGGATCCAGAGCACCAGCCAGAGGATGCCTCCGGTGATGAGGGCGTTCTTGTGGCTCTCGTAGGGCCAGAGCAACTTGTTGGTGGCAGCAGTGCCACCAAGCAGACCGAGTGCGTTGATCTGGAGAAGGGCGATGATCACCATCGAGATGATGAAGAAGGTCCAGGCATTTCCACTGGTGGCACCGGCAAAGGCTCCGCTGTAGAAGTGGGCGGCACCGACCATGAAGAACAGCATCGAGAACGAGAAGATGAAGTTCTGACGCGAGGCGAGAAGCGCACGACGACCGGCGCCTGCAGCTGCCGGGTCGGCATCCTTGCCGGCCAGCACGTTGGCGGCGTTGGCCAGAACGACCTTCTGGTTCTTCCAGATGACCATCCACACGTTGGCGGCCATGAGGATGCCCATCACCATGCCGATGCTGATGGCGACGTTGTGGCCGATACCGAAGAGCGAATCCTTCGACATGAAGTCCTTGAAGTAGTTCTCGACGAGCCCGGTGATCAGGAGCCCGGTCACGAGCGTGGAGATCGCCGCCCAGCGGAACCACCACAGCGCGCGACGCGCCACCTTGTCGATGGCGATGTTGCGGGCCTTGCCCTCGTCGCCGAAGGCGGCGAACGCCGGCACCTGGACGAGGTTGAAGTAGTAGAGCAAGCCGATCCAGCAGATACCGGCCACGATGTGGAGCCAACGGAAACCAAAGTTCCCGAGGTAATCACGTGTCAACAGTTCCATTGTGGGAGACCCCTTCTTTCAATAACGACAGGCGCGCCACGCATGACGCTCTTCTGAAGGTACCACCGGGGCCACGCTTCAGGAAGGATGCAGCGACCAACGGGTAGCGTGGGGACGCCATGGCCCACGAATTCATCTACACGTGTTACAAACTCGGTCGCTTTTACCCACCGGACCGCACCGTTCTCGAGAACATCTCCCTCTCCTTCTACCCCGGGGCCAAGATCGGCGTCATCGGATCCAACGGAAGCGGCAAATCCAGCCTGCTGCGGATCATGGCCGGCAAGGACGACGGCTACTCCGGTGAAGCCCGCCTGACCCCGGGCTTCTCTGTCGGCCTTTTGGAGCAAGAACCTCATCTCGACGAGTCGAAGGACGTGCTCGGCAACGTGATGGACGGCGTTGCCCCCATCCGCGACCTGCTCGCCAAGTACGACGAAGTCATGGCCATGTGGGGCGATCCCGATGCCGACTACGAGAAGGTCGGCGCCTTGCAGGCCGATCTCGAGAACAAGATCGCAGCCGCCGACGCGTGGAGCCTCGACCGCAACGTCGAAATCGCGATGGATGCGTTGCGGTGCCCGCCCAACGATGCCGACGTCACCAAGTTGTCGGGTGGCGAACGTCGCCGCGTGGCGTTGTGCCGATTGCTTCTCAGCCGGCCCGACCTGCTGCTGCTCGACGAACCCACCAACCACCTCGATGCCGAAAGCGTCCTGTGGCTCGAGCGCTTCTTGCAGGAATACCCCGGCACCGTGGTGGCCATCACCCACGACCGCTACTTCCTCGACAACGTCGCCAAGTGGATCCTCGAACTCGATCGCGGCCGCGGCTTCCCCTTCGAAGGCAACTACACCAGTTGGCTCGAACAGAAGCAGGCTCGCCTCGCCCAGGAAGAGAAGTCGAACGAGGCCCGCGCCCGCACTCTGCAACGCGAGCTCGAATGGGTGAAGATGTCGCCGAAGGCCCGCCAGGCCAAGGGCAAGGCGCGTCTGTCCGCCTACGAGAAACTGCACGCCGAAGCCGAAGCCGCCGAACGCGGACCCGACCGCCTCGAAATCGCCATTCCCGCAGGCCCGCGCCTCGGTGACACCGTCATCGAGGTGAAGGATCTCTCGAAGGGATTCGGCGACCGACTCCTCATCGACAACCTGTCGTTCTCGCTCCCACCCGCCGGCATCGTCGGCATCGTCGGCCCGAACGGTGCAGGAAAGACCACGCTCTTTCGCATGCTTGCCGGTCTCGAGGCCCCCGACTCGGGTTCCGTCTCGGTCGGCGACACCGTGCAGTTGAGTTACGTCGACCAGAACCGCGACGACCTCGACCCCAAGGCCACCGTCTACGAAGAGATCACCGGCGGAGTCGAGCACATGAAGGTCGGCGGACGAGAAGTTCACGGCCGTGCGTACGTCGCCAGCTTCAACTTCAAGGGCGCCGATCAGCAAAAACTCGTCGGCGATCTGTCGGGTGGCGAACGCAACCGTGTTCATCTCGCCAAGTTGCTGAAGCGCGGCGGCAACGTGCTGCTCCTCGACGAACCCACCAACGACCTCGACGTCGACACGCTGCGCGCACTGGAGACCGCACTCGAGTCGTTCCCCGGTTGCGCCGTGGTCATCAGCCACGATCGCTGGTTCCTCGACCGCATCGCCACGCACGTGCTCGCCTTCGAAGGTGACAGCCAGGTGCGCTGGTTCGAGGGCAACTTCAGTGAGTACGAGTCCTGGCGTCGCAAGGAGTTGGGGGCCAGCGCCGACCAACCGCACCGCATCAAGTACAAGCCGCTCAATCGATGACCGCAGCGCTCAGCGTCCGTGTCATCCGCTGGATGTGCGCCGTCGTGTTCGTCTGCGGCATTGCAGGAATCATCGTCTCGTCGATCAACGGCAACAACAACGGATGGGTGGTCACCATCGGCGTCACCACCTCGATCGCGGCAATCATCCTGATCGTCGTGTCCACCGTTTCCACCCGCCAACGCATCCATGTCTTCGACGAGGTGGAAGCCGAGCAACTCGAGGCGAAGATCGCCGAGCAGGTCGAGCGCGGAGCATCGGAAGAAGCCCTGCGCGACATCGTGCGACGCGCCATCGATCTCGGACGGAAGACCGCGTGAACATCGACCCGGCCAGCGTCGACTTCGCCGACGACCACGCACTCGCCGCCTATCTCGCCCACGAAGCCGGCGTGAAGCTCAACGCGCTTCGCGACACCATGTTCGCCGAGAGAGCCACGTCGTGGGACGTGAAGGACGCAGGCGACGCAGTGGGACACCGCTATCTCGTCGACGAGCTCGTCGAACACCGCCCGAACGATGCCGTGCTGTCCGAGGAAGGCGCCGACAACTCCAAGCGTCTCAGTGCAGACCGAGTGTGGATCATCGACCCACTCGACGGAACCAACGAATACGGAGAACAGGGCCGCGCCGACTGGGCCATTCACGTTGCACTGTGGGAGAAGGGTGACCTCGTCGCCGGAGCCGTCGCGCTTCCCGCTCTCGGCCTCACTCTCAGCACACATCCGGACTCGCGCCCCACGCTCACGCCCCCGCCGCAACGCCGCACCCGTCTCATCACCTCGCGCAACCGCGCGCCGTACTCCGCCATCCTCGTGGCCAATGCGATCGACTGCGATGCCATCCGCCTCGGTTCCGCCGGCGCCAAGGCCATGGCAGTGGTCATGGGCGAAGCCGACATCTACGTCCACGACGGCGGACAACATCAGTGGGACTCCGCTGCACCCGTCGCTGTCGCACGCGCAGCCGGCCTGCACACCAGTCGCATCGACGGCTCACCACTCGTCTACAACGAGCGCGACACCTGGCTTCCGGATCTCTTGATCTGCCGCCCCGAACTCGCCGAGCCGGTCCTTCGTGCGCTGTGGGGCGACCAGATTCCGACGAGCTGAACGCGGCCACACCACACCCCCTGCCGGGTAGAATTCAGTTGTGGAAAAGGTGATCGAGATCGAAACATCGCACGGTGATGTTTCGCGGTCCGACAAGGCCTACTGGCATTCGCAGTCGCCTGCGGCCCGCATCCGACACATGCTCGAACTTCGCAGGATCAACTATGGAACAGATCGAGTTTCCTCAAGACTTCAGCGAGTTCTTGAAATTACTCAACGACCACCACGTTGAGTACCTCCTCATCGGAGGATTCGCGGTTGCGTTGTACGGATACCCACGCGCCACCGCTGACATGGACATCTGGGTGGCCCGAAATCGCGAGAACTCGGAGCGCTTGCTTGAATGCCTGCGTGCCTTCGGTTTCGATACACCGAACCTGACGGCGGAGCTCTTCGAGGATCCCGAACGAATTGTTCGGATGGGCGTCGCTCCGTTCCGAATCGAGATCCTCACCCAGATCGACGGTGTCGTCTTCGACGATTGCATCACTCGAGCCGAGAACCGAAACGTCGATGGCGCCGCCATCCCCGTGATCTCGTTGAATGACCTGAAGATCAACAAGCGGGCAAGTGGGCGCCCCAAGGACCTCGACGACCTCGAGAATCTCCCCTGACGCTGGGCGTCGGGATCAGCGGCCGAGGATTTCTGACGTGTGCTCGCCGAGCGCGGGAACCGGTCCCGGGCGAAGCGCATGACCGTCGAAGTCGACGGGGCTGTTGACGGCCTCGTACGGGTCTTCACCCGGGCGCGGCGACATCGACACGAACCCACCAGCGGCGCGCGCCTGGGGATCCACGATGACGTCGGCGATCGAGTTGACGGGAGCCCACCAGACGTCGTGCTTGTCGAACAGTTCGGTCCACTCGTGGAGCGGCCGCTGCGCGAAGTGCCGATCCATGATCTCGATCAGTGCAACGTTGTTCTGGGCGCGGAGTCGGGCCGTCTCGAACTCGGGAGCATCGAGTTCGTCGGAGGCGATCGATGCGACGAGTGCCGGCCAGTGACGGTCCGCTTCGAGGCCGAGCAACCAGAAGCCCTTGCCGTCACCTGCCGTATAACTGTTGATCAGTGGTGCGCGGTTGTTGGCACGCGAGCGCGTGCTCTCGCGCTTGCCGAATCGCAAGTGGATGCCGATGTCCCAGGCGATGTTGTACATGCCGTTGCGCAGGAGGCTCGTGGACACCATGCGCCCCTGTCCGGAGCGTTGCGCGTCGAACAGCGCCGCGCAGACGCCGGCTGCCAACGACATGCCGGTGACGTGGTCTCCCTGTCCGCTGCGCAGACCGACGGGCTCTTGCCCCGGCGGCACCATGGTGTGGGCCAACCCTGATCGCGCCCAGTAGCCACCCACGTCGTAACCGGGGCGATGGGCGTCGGGACCGTCGAGACCGAAGCCCGAGATGATGCCGTAGACCAGTTTGGGGAAACGCTCACGCAACGAGACGGGATCGAGGCCGAGACGCTGCAACGCGGCATGACGGAGATTCGTGACGAACACGTCGGCCGTGGCGACGAGGCGCAGCATCTGCTCGATGCCGGCTTCGGTGCGCAGGTCGATGACCACCGACTTCTTGCCACGATTGTCGATTTCGAATGGCGGCACGCCGGTTTGATCCTTGACACCGAGTGCGCCGAAGACGGCACGTTGTGGATCACCGGTTGGTGGTTCGACCTTGACGACATCGGCGCCCCAGTCGGCCATGATCCCGCCACAAGCAGGACCGGCCACCCAGACGCCGAGTTCGATCACCCGAACCCCGGCGAGGGGCCCGGGTCTCGACCCGGTCATCGAATGTTCAGAGGATGGTGACGGTGCCGAGATCTCCATTGACCTCAATCATGGCACCGTCAGGGATGCGGCGAGTCGCGTTGACGACCGACACGACACAGGGAATGCCGAGCTCACGGCTGACGATGATCGAGTGGCTGTTGAGAGCACCCACGTCGACCACGACACCACCGGCCGGGATGAAGAGTGGCGTCCATGCAGGGTCGGTGTTCGGAGCGATGAGAATGTCGCCGAACTCGAGTGCCGACGGATCGGACGGATCGAGAATGACGCGCGCACGGCCGCGCACGACACCGGAACAACCGGCGTTGCCCTGGAGGACATCGCCCGTCTTCACGGGTTCGACCTTGACTTCGATGCGCTTGGGCAGCTCTTCGATCTCGGGAACGTGCCTGTCGCCTTCGACGAAGTACGGGGTCTCGAGCAACCACAGTGACCGCCACTGGGTTTCGCGCTCGGCGAGCTTCGCGGTGAACGACTTGGGATCCGCGACGAAGGCATCGAGCTCGTCGTTCAACAGCATGAACACCTGCTTTTCGTGGGCGAGCGCGCCGTTGGCGGCGTGGCGGCGGCCCAGTTCGCGCATGGCGACGCGGGCCTCGTTCATCACGCGGATGCAGTTGGTCTTGCTGCGCTCGCGCCACGAGTTGAAGAGGCGGCCCGAGGTTGCGGCGAGATTGACCATGGTGGTGGCTTCCTCGTTGCCCTTGACGCGCTCGAGCGCTTCTGCGAGGGCCTTGGCCGAGTCGACCACCACTTCGGCGGCCTTCTTCGCCGGGTCACCGTCGGGGCCGACCTGACGCATGGAGTCGATCATCGCGAGCGCGAGCTCGGGCTTGGTCTCCCAGACGTCGGAGTAGATGTCCCACTCGTTCGGTCCACGCGAACCGAACTCGTAGAGGAAGTCGTCGAATCCCTGCTGGAACTCGGGCGAGTTCTGCGGCAGGCGCGACAGCGCCCACATTGCATGGCTCGGTGCGGCCGAGTCGACGTCGCCGGCGCCTGCGATGATGCGCACCATGAGATCGGGAACGATCTGCCCGAGAACGGTGGGACCCGTGGCCGTGTTCGACGAGGTGAGCACGTGGTCGTCGAACATCGCACGGTGCATCGGGATGAACTTGCGCGCGTACTCGACGAGTTCCTTGTCGCTCAGGTTCTCCAACTTCGGGCGATTGGCGCGTGCGTCTTTTGCCGTGCGCTTCGACTCTTCGAGGTGCGGCCACTCGGTGGTGGTGAGTGTCCAGTTGGCGCGGTCGGCAAGCTGCTGCGCGGCGGTTTCGTTCGGGTCGTCGGGGTGCGCCACGTAGGGCGGCGTGTCGGGGCGCGTCCCGAAGAACGCGAGGTCGATCGGTTCGGCACCGACACCCATGCGCACACCGGACAGACGCACGACGGATGCGTTGACGTAGAAGTAACCGTTGAAGAATCCGCACACCGGGTTCAGACCCTCGGAGTGCATTTCGTCGTGGAGCACCTGGCCGTTGCGGATGTATCCGTCGCGCCAGCCCTCCATCGTCCCGGGCACGAAAGCGAGGCTCGCGCCGAGAGGACTGATCGGCTCGGGCAGAACGTCGCTCGCATTCGAGCGGGTGTAGACCGGAAAGCGCTTGCTTGCCTTGGTGTCGGTGATCCAACGAGTCATGGGGGGCTCCTTTTGTCGCGGGCAAGCGTAACCAGCGAGACCCATGTCACCCCCACCGTCCGCCAAGTCCTCCGATGTCGCTTCGGACCTGACAAAGTTCCAGTCTCCGTCAGGTCAGAGAGGCCGCTCCACGTGCAAACTGTTGCCGTGACGACACCCTCCACACGACCCGACGATCTTTCCTGGGCAGCCTTTTCCGACAGCGCCCCGTGGGTCGTCGAACGCGATGCACTCGCCTGGGCGGGTGATGCAGTGATCCTCCGCCGCGAGGCCCGTGCCGAGGTTCCCCGCCTCACCGAATCCGGCAAGTTCCCTCCCCTCAGCCGTCTGGCCAAGGTGCTCGGCGTCCTCGGCTGGGCCGTGGTGCCGTGGCTCGTGCGCAAGAAACTGCGACGCTTCGCCAGCCCCGAGGCCGCCCGCGCCGACATTTCGCTGCGCCTGCGACGAGCCGTCGAAACGCTCGGGCCGACCTACATCAAGTTGGGTCAGATCATCTCGAGCGGCGAAGGACTTTTCCCCGCCGAACTCGTCGACGAGTTCAAGCGATGCCGCGACCAAGTGCCGGCCGAACCCTTCGACGTGGTGCGCATGACGATCGAACAGGATCTCGGTGCGCGACTCAACGACGTGTTCCTGCACATCGATCGTGAACCACTCGCAGCCGCATCGATCGCCCAGGTACACGCCGCCACGTTGGTGACGGGCGAATCGGTGGTGGTCAAGGTGCAGCGCCCCGACATCGGCAATCTGGTGCGCAAGGACCTGCGTGTCATGTCGTGGATCGCGCCGTATCTCATTGGCCGCATCCCGATCGCCGCCCTGGCCAACCCCCCGGCCCTCGTCGAACTTTTCGCCGAAACCATCGTCGAAGAACTCGACTTCCGCATGGAGGCCTCGAACATGGTCGACGTGGCAGCCATGCTGCGCAGCCTCGGCCAGGAGTGGTACGTGGTGCCCCGCCCGCACCCGACTCTCGTCACGCGCCGCATTCTCGTGATGGAGCGCCTGAAGGGCTTCAACTTCGACGACGTCGAGGGCATGAAGGCTGCCGGCATCGACACGGAGAACATCATCCGCACCGGGATGATCGCCTTCATGGAAGGCGCAATGATCGAGGGCATCTTCCACGGCGACCTGCACGGCGGCAACCTCTTCGTTCTCCCAGATGGTCGCACCGCTCTGCTCGACTTCGGCATCGTCGGACGCCTCAGCCAACCGCGGCGCATCGCCTTCCTGCGACTCATGCTCGGAGCCACCACCAACGACCTGAAGGGCCAGGTCGAGGCACTGCGCGATCTCGGCGCACTGCCCGCCGACGTCGACGTGCAACAGGTGATCGTGGACCTCCGTCTCGACCAACCCACCATCGATCCCACCACTCTGTCGGGTGAGGAACTGGTGAAGGAAGTGCAGCGCATCGTGAAGGCGCTGCTCGGATACGGCGCCAGCATGCCGAAGGAACTGATGCTCTACGTGAAGAACATGGTGTTCCTCGACGGCGCCATCGCCCGCCTGGCCCCCGACCTCGACATCCTCCAGGAGGTGGCCACCATCTCGATGGTCTTCGCCGAACGTCACGGCGAGCGCATCGGCCGCGAGTTGGGTTTCAACCCGGAGTCGTTCGAGGTCAACCTCGACAGCGTGAAGGCCAGTCTGGGCGTCGAGTCGAGCGTCAACCGCCTGACCTATCGTGAGTTACAGCAACGACGCGAACTGATCAACAAGCGGATGCGCGATCACATCAAACGCTGATCGAAAGAGCAACGCTCAGAGAACGACGACCGGGGTGCCGACCTTGGCGAAGTCCCAGAGAAACTCGGCATCTTCCTTTGCCTGTCGCTGACAACCGCCCGACAGACGCGTGCCGAGTTCCTCTTCTGTCTGGTACACGCGACCATCCTCACGATGCACGGGGATCTGGTGGAAGCCAATGGCACCGATGTCGGTCTTCAACCAACGCACCATCTTCTCCAGGAACGCCTTTCCGTTCCACGCCGTGGTGACCTCGGACTTGCTATACACCTTGTGTGTTCCGGGAGTCTCGTTGTCGTACTTGCTGCCCGAGACCAGCCACGACCGAACGATGCGACCTTCCTTGTCGACCGCCCAGGCCCGCTGGCCGGCACGCTCGAAGACGATGCGCCGACCTTCTCCGGAGTTCGGCGGCAAAGGTGGTGCACTGTCACCTGCGGAGGCCACCGAGGACAGTGGGTAACCGAGCAGATCCTTCGCCCCGGGAGGAGGCGGCGGCGTGCGAACGACATTCATGTTCTCGTCGGGCCAGATGCCGAGGTTCAATGCCGTCTCGCGTCCGACTGCCCCGTCGACGAAGAGACCCTTGTCTTCCTGCAACTTGATCACGGCGGCCCGGGTCGGGCCGTCGAAGACACCGGTCGCGGCACCCTTCAGATAGCCCTGAGCAATCAGTGACTCTTGCGCACACGAGACGTTCTCGCCGCTGTCGCCGGGACGCAGAGTCTTCACCGTGAGGACGCACTTCTTGCCGGTGTCGGGATCGACGCCCACGAGATCGACGGATGCAGCAGCGGGCGCGACACTCGAGTCGACGGGCGGCACTGCGCTGTCGCCTGCCGGAGGTGCAGTGGTCTCGACCACGGGCGCCGGCGGAAGGGTGGTTTCCGGCATCGGCGGCAGAGTGGTCTCTGGGGCCGGCGACGTGGTGTCGGTGGCGGGACCGAGCGTGGTGAGAGCAGCCGCCTCGGCCTCCGGTGCAGCGACGGAGCCCGACGAGTCGTCGCCCGTCACGGCACTGACGCCGATCCAGCCTCCTCCGATGAGGAGGATCACGGCGAGGAGAGTCAGTTGTTGCTTCTTCGCATCGGATCGCATGGCGGTTCTCTTCGTATCGGGGTCACCCCAATCTACCCAAGCGACCCGGTCCGATGCCGGACACGTTCAGGCCAGACCCCCTGACACCGAACACCACAGCCATAATGGGGCCGTGAGGTTGGTCGTGGCGCGGTGCAGTGTGCGGTATGCGGGCCGACTGGAGTCGCGTCTCGACGAGGCCCTGCGACTGATCATGGTGAAAGCCGACGGATGTGTCGCGATTCACGCCGACGGCGGCGCCTACAAACCCTTGAACTGGATGAACGCACCGAACTCCCTCGCCGTCGCCGACGGTGAATGGATCGTCAGCAACACCAAAGGTGAGACCCTGACCATCACGTTGCACGAGGTGTTGATGGATTCCGAGCATCACCTCGGAGAGGATCCGGGCCTCGCCAAGGACGGCGTCGAAGCCCATCTCCAGGAGTTGTTGGCAGCTCTCCCCCACACGATCGAAGAGGGCCTGACCCTCATCCGTCGCGAGCACGCCACCGCGATCGGGCCGGTCGACCTGCTGTGTCGGGATCGCAATGGAATGACCGTCGCGGTGGAGATCAAGCGACGCGGCGAGATCGACGGCGTCGAACAGTTGTCGCGTTATCTCGAGTACCTGAACAATGATTCGTCGCTGACGAAGGAACACGGCGCGGTACGCGGCATCTTCGTGGCCCAAGTGATCAAGCCACAGGCCAAGACATTGGCGTCGACACGTGGCCTGGGGTGCGTGGAAGTGGACTACGACGCACTGCGTGGGGCGAAGCCCGACGAACTCACGCTTTTCTGAGCGGCTGGTGCAGACCGCACTCGGTCTTGCCCGACCCCGACCAGCGCCCTGCGCGCGGATCCTCACCGGGACGCGTCGGGCGTGTGCACGGCCAGCACCCGATCGACGTGTAACCGTGTTCGCGCAAGGGGTGTTCGGGCAGCTCGTACAACGACTCGTACAAAGCAACGTCTTCGTCCGACAATGCCGCGAGAGGATTCACCTTGATGACTCCGCGCATCTCGTCGCGGGAGATGATCGGCGTCGACGAACGCGTCGACGAGTCGGCACGGCGCAACCCGGTGATCCACACGTCGCGGTCACGCAGTGCGTCTTCCAACGGCACCACCTTGCGCGCAGCGCAGCATGCATCGGTGTCGGTGCGCCACACGTCGCGCTCCAGGCGTGATTCGTCACGCTTTTCGATCCGCACGTTGACCCCGAAGCGCTCACGCAGCTGCTCTGCGTACCACAGCGTCTCGGCGAAGAGATACCCGGTGTCGAGCAGTACCACTTCGATCCCCGGCACGGCCTGGGTGACCACGTGGGCAAGAATCGCGTCCTGGAAGCTCGAGGTGACGAGGATGTTGGTCGGCACCGGAGCGCCGATGCCGAGGCGTTGAACCGCACAGCGCACGATTTCCACCGGATGTGCCCCTTCGAGGCGCTGCGATGCCTCGGCCAGTTCGGCCAAGGTCGGCGGCGCAGGGCGGGTGGAGTCGGGGGAAAGCACGTCGTCAGGCTATCAAATCCCGACTATTCCACTCAACTTTTCCGACAATCCCCTCAGTGATATCGGCAAAGGCCCTAGTGA
>Ga0164293_10002109_pt1 | contig 16819 bp, 15 predicted proteins | sample GEODES118metaG_FD_111487 | JGI IMG/M metagenome (GOLD analysis project Ga0164293, IMG submission 111487) | Eutrophic lake water microbial communities from Lake Mendota, Wisconsin, USA - GEODES118 metaG | ecosystem: Environmental > Aquatic > Freshwater > Lake | place: USA: Lake Mendota...
ACCAGAAGCCAGCCCAGAAGCCCGCCTAGAAGCCAGCCCAGAAACCAGACCAGAAGCCAGCCCAGAAGCCAGCCCAGAAGCCAGCCCAGAAGCCAGCCCAGAAGCCAGCCCAGAAGCCAGCCCAGAAGCCAGCCCAGAATTTGGAGGAGCGGATCAAATAAAATATGTGATTACGGAATTGCTTATGGAAAATAGTAGGCGCGCTGTGTTGTCTGCGTGGAATCCTGTAGATTTAAATATTATGGCGTTACCGCCTTGTCATATTCTATATATCTTTAATAAAACTAAAGATGGCTTGTGTTGTCATCTTACTATGAGAAGCTCAGATTTATTCTTAGGCCTTCCTTTTAATATCGCAAGCTGTGCGCTATTGACGCAAATAATCGCACATTTATTACATATGAAATCTTCTGAAATCTGCTTGTCGTTGTGCGACGCCCATATCTATGAAGAACATATAGAGCAAGTTAAAAAACAAATAGATTTGGAGATATACGAGAGTCCGCGTGTTATTATTGAAAAGGCTGCGCCAGATATTGAATCGTCAATTGATGATAAAATAAAATGGATAGAATCCCTGACATATAGCGATTTCACTTTAATTGATTACAAATCGCACGACAAGCTCCCTGCAATTATGAAGTAAGAGTCGGCGTAAGCGTTAGCATTTGACGAACAGCTCTCCATTTTTTAAACTTGTCATTATAGGCGCAGGCGAACTTGAGAACCGTCATAGCATTCTTATCTCTAAAAGCCGTCCGCAATATTTTACTATCATTCATCGTTTGGACCAGTGCAATTCCAATAGATTTATCATTCGCATTTTCTGTCTCATAAATATCATATATATCAGGTTCGAGAGTTTTCATCAAGAACAGCACTTTCTCATCTACTGAGGCATCCGTAGAGGCAACCGCGACAGTAGCCGTAGAAGGCGTAGACGACTCCGCATTTTCTCTCACAGGTTCTATTTTGGGAACTGTATCAATTACGGCGCAATTATCAATCTGGATGTTTTGGTTTTCAATTGTTTTAAACTCGGTAATATCCTTTGTTTTTCTGACTACATCAATAACATTAGTTTCGTCAAAGTTATAGAGCTTAGGCTTATATTTCAAATCGTACGGCCAAATATAGATGCCTCTGCAAGTATAATTGAGGCTATTAGAGAGCTTATGTAATTCAGCAATAGATTCTTTGTACATATTGAAATAGCTTTTGACCTTGTAATTACATACATCAATAGTGCTATCAGGAGTATATTGAGTATCAAGCATATTATAAATAATATTGAGCCGGTCGGGCAATGTTTTATTATTCAAGTATTTGCCTTCATAACACACAATATCATTAATCAGGAAAGTCCAAGTGTCATCCTTACACTTCACCATCTCTCCATCAAGAAGCGTATTTTTAAAAAGCTTTTTATCAAATAATCCTCTGCCAAATATAATGCGGGGTCTTTGATATCCGGGGTGTATCTTTTTATCTATATAATACATAGTTTCAATATCATTATATAGGGTAAAATAAAGATAGTATCTATTACCATTTGAGCGCAAATTCATAAGATGATTAGTAGTTACCACATTAACATTCGTATTATCAAGATTATGATGATGCCTTTGTAATATCTTTATTTTATATAAGGTACTCAAATCATTCAAAATATCATCTTTATGCTCGTTGCTCTTAATATTTAGTGCTATCCTGTTAGAAAAACTAATAATCCCCTGCATTTGTTTTAAATATTAATAGTGATATATTTATATATCATTTTTTTCTAAAACTATATAATTATTTTTATATGCATCTATATTATAGAATTGCTTTTGGAGATGTTAGTATATGACCCTATCAATTTAGAGAATATACCAGTTGCGGATTACCTTGAGAATGATGCTAATAACATAGTTATCCTTTTAAATAAGAAGGCTTATGGTGTTAACAAGGCACTGTTTATGTTTAATAATGAAATGAAGAGATGCATTATAGCTAATAATGCCTTACTTAAAAAGAAGACATATGAGAACCCCGATACCTTCTATAATATAGGATATTTTATAGGTAAAAAAGTCATTGTTAATCAGAATACATTAAATGATGTCTTGAAAGAGCACAGGGTTATTGAGCTAACTTCAAAAACCTCAGGAGATACTTACATAAATAAGGAGTTATTGGAATTAACAACAATAGGAATCCTAAAACCGCCATCTAAAAATTCTGTAGGAAATGTTAATTTTAAATACGCCTATGAAGATGTGTATTTTGATGAACTAATGTCTTCTATTTTGAAGGAATATAGTTTGGAAATGTTCTATTATATTAATAGAAGTTTAATAAATCCCGAATTATATAATCAACAATTTAATAATAATCAACCACTAAACTATGAATTAGTTGAACTATTAAAAAAAATTTCAAAAAGTGTAAAAAAATTTAATAACATAAACTTTAAAAATGCTGTAGATAAAATGGTTATTAAAATAGATAAGGGTTTTATTGAAGCCGCGCCACGATATGAAAAAACATATATTCATAAAGTGTTTTATAGAGGAATGAAGGAAAAATATATTAATACAGATGGTGGCGAATTAGAAAATATAGGTGATACCGCGTTGATTCTCAATTATACATCTGTTTCTTCAGAATATGATGCGGCTAAAAACTTTGCTAAGTCGGGTTCAAAAGCAATTATTTATAAAATATATCTGGAAGAAGGATTGCCTTTTATAAATATGGTATCAAATGCGGTATTTGAAGATGAAAAAGAATACTTGCTTCCCCGTAATATAATTTTTGAACTTATAAGCAAACAAGGAAAAGAATACACTATTTTAGCGAAACCCTTTAAAAAAGACCAGTTCGCCATTAAAACTGGCTGTTTCCCAATAGACTTTTATGATATCAAGCCCGCTACGCTATCATCTATAAAATCTAAAAAATTATCATCATCTCCTACTAAAGTAAAGTCAAAAGCTGATTCTGCTAAAAGCAAAGATAATGTTAAACCTGTTAAAAAAAGATGTCCTAACGGAATGGTAAGAAATAAAATAACAAAGGAATGCGTCCCTAAACAGAATATGAAAACTAAGGCAAAGCCTAAGCCTAAGCCTAAGCCTGAGCCAAAACCTCCCAAAACAAAAATGGCGCGTTGCCCTAAGGGAACTCGTCGTAATCCTAAAACATTATTATGCGTACCTAAATTATAATCCAATCATTTTATAGATATACTAATAAAAAATGTTAGTATACGACCCTATAAATTTAGAGAATATACCATTTAACGATTACCTAGAAAATGATACTAATAATATAGTTGTGTTTTTAAAAGAGAAGGCTTATGGTGTTAATAAGGCACTATTTATGTTTAATCAAGAATTAAAGAAATGTATTATCGAGAATGGAGCATTACTTAAAAAAACTACATATAAAAATCCTAAAACCTTTTATAATATAGGGTATTTTATTGGTAAAAAGGCAAGTGTTAACCTTGCTACCTTAAATAAGGTTTTGGAAAAGCATAGAGTTATTGAGCTAACTTCAAAAACCCCAGGAGATACTTATATAAATAAGAAGTTATTGAAATTAACAACTATAAACATAATTGATAAAAACAAAACTAATAAAAATTCTAAAAAAAATAACTTTAAATTTGGTATGGATGATGTTTATTTTGACGAATTAATGTCGGAATTTTTAAAACAATATAGTAGGAGATTGTACTTTTATATCAATAAAAATTTATTGGATCCTGAATTATATAATAATGATAACAATATAGTGGACTACGATATAAAAAATGTTTTATATTACGATTTAAAAGCAAAGTTATATTACAAATTTAATACTACTGTTAATAATACTATAAAATACATAGACTTTAAAAATGAGTTAGACAGAATAATTACTAAAATAGACACAGTATTCGTTGAAGCAGCGCCCAGATATGAAAAAACTTATAACAAAGTTTTTTATAGGGGAATGAAAGAAAAATATATTAACACAAATGGTACTGCTCTTGAAAATGTTGGTGATACTGCGCTAATTCTTAATTATACTTCTATTTCTTCTAAATATTCAGTTGCTAAAATGTTTTCTCAAAATCTTGCAAAATCTGTTTTATACAAAATATATCTTGAAGACGGATTGCCTTTTATAAATATGGTTTCAAATACTATGTATAAAGATGAAAAAGAATATTTATTACCTCGTAATATAATATTTGAACTTATAAGCAAACAAGGAAATGAATATACTGTATTAGCGAAACCTTTTAAACCTGACCAATTTACTATTAAAACAGGATGTGTATCATTAGATACTTATGATATAAAACCTAAAAAAATATCTCATATTGAACAAAAAAAATCTTCATCCGATTCAATATCAAAGGTTAAAAAATTTGTTGCATATTCCAGCAAAAGCAAGGATATTACATCTGTTAAGCCTGTTAAGTTGAATAAATGTCCGAAAGGAATGAGAAGAGATAAAAAAACAATGAAATGCATTGTTAAAAATAATACAAAGGCAAAAATGCAGCGTTGCCCTAAAGGAACTCGTCGCAATCCTAAAACATTAGAGTGCGAGGCTAAGCTGTAAATAATTCTAATATATCCACCTCTTTTTTGTAATTTAATATATTATTATGATGATATATTATAGAATCAAATTGAGATGTTAGTATATGATCCTATAAATTTAGAGAATTTACCAGTAGCTGATTACCTTGATAATGACCCCAATAATATAGTTATCATATATAATAAGAAGGCTTATGGTGTTAATAAGGCGTTGTTTATGTTTAATAATGAAATGAAAAGATGCATTATAGCGAATAATGCTTTGCTTAAAAAGGCTACTTATGATAACCCAGATACCTTTTATAATATAGGGTATTTTATAGGGAAAAAAGTCATTGTTAATCAGAATACATTAAACGATGTCTTGAAAGAGCACAGGGTTATTGAGCTAACTTCAAAAACCTCAGGAGATACTTACATAAATAAGGAGTTATTGGAATTATCAACAATAGGCATCCTAAAACCGCCATCTAAAAAATCCGTAGGAAAAGTTAACTTTCAATATGCCTATGAAGATGTATATTTTGATGAATTAATGTCTAAAATATTACACGAATATAGTGGATCTTTATTTACACAAATAAATTATAATTTATTATACCCTGACTATTATAATAATGATAGACCTCTTGATTATTATTATAAAAATAATAATAATTTATTATTTAATGTTTTACAAATTTCAAATAAAGATAACCTTAAAAACATAGATTTAAAAAAAGGTTTAGATAAAGCAATTGCTAATATAGACAGAGGGTTTATTGAAGCCGCACCACGATATGAAAAAACATATGTTCATCAAGTGTTTTATAGAGGAATGGATAGAAAATATATTAATACAAACGGCGGCGAATTAGAAAATATAGGCGATACAGCATTAATTCTTAATTATACTTCAGTATCTTCTAAAAAATCTGTAGCTAAATCTTTTGCAGGCAATTTAGTAGGTAAAGTAACACCCATTTATATCATATATCTAGAAGAAGGATTGCCGTTTATCAATATGGTATCAACCGCAAAAATTAAGAAGGAAAAAGAATACCTATTACCTCGTAATATAATATTTGAACTTATAAGTAAAAAAGGAAGGGAATATACTGTTATAGCAAGACCCTTTAAAAAAGACCAGTTCGCCATTAGAACCGGTTGTTTCCCATTAGATACTTACGATATCCAGCCTGCCTCGCTTCCGCTACCTGTCTCGCCTGCTACGCTATCATCTAAGATGTCATCTAAGAAATCCACTAAGCTATCCGCTAAGCTATCTGTACCATCGCCTGCAAAATCAAAGACAAAATCAAATATAGATTCGGGTAATTCAGATAAAAGTAAAAAAGATAATGTTAAACCTGTTAAATTAAAGAGATGTCCTAACGGAATGGTAAGAATTAAGATGATGAATGAATGCGTCCCTAAACAGAATATCAAGCCTAAGGCAAAAGCCAAAATGGCGCGTTGCCCCAAGGGAACTCGTCGCAATCCTAAAACATTAAACTGCGAAACAAAGCAAGGCTAAGCAAGGCTAAGCAAGGCAAGGCTTTTAGTAAATCTAATTATAACTATTTTTTATAGTATATATATTAATGTATTTATATTATAGAATTAGCATTAAAGAATATGTTAGTATATGACCCTATAAATATAGAGAATCTACCAGTCGCGGATTACCTTGATAATGATGCTAATAACATAGTTATAATTTATAATAATAAGGCTTATGGAGTTAATAAGTCCCTTTTTATGTTTAATAATGAAATGAAGAGATGCATTATAGCCAATAATGCTTTGCTTAAAAAGAAGACATATGATAACCCAGAGACCTTCTATAATATAGGGTATTTTATAGGGAAAAAGGTTATTGTTAACCTAGATACATTAAATGATGCTTTAAAAAAACACAGGGTTATTGAGCTAACTTCAAAAACCTCAGGAGATACTTATATAAATAAGGAGTTATTGGAATTAACAACGATAGGCTTAATAAAACCTTCTTCTAAAAAATCAGTAGGAAAATTTAACTTTCAATACGCATATGAAGATGTATATTTTGATGAACTAATATCTTTAATCTTAAAGCAATATAGTTTATCAATGTATTTTTATATAAATAAATGTTTATTAAATTCCAAATTATATAATAATGATAAACCGCTTAAAAAAGAATTAGCCGAAATATTAAAAAATGATTTTCCAAAGAGCAAGGTATTTAAAAACATAGATTTCAAAAATTATATAGATAATATAATTACTAAAATAGATAAGGGTTTTATTGAAGCCGCGCCACGATATGAAAAAACATATATTCATAAAGTTTTCTATAGAGGAATGAAAGGAAAATATATTAATACAAATGGTAATGAATTAGAAAATATAGGCGATACGGCGCTTATCAAGACTTATGTATCTGTTTCAGCTGACTATGCAACCGCTAAAAACTTTGCCCCACCAGGAGGAAAAGCGGCTATTTATATAATATATCTGGAAGAAGGATTGCCTTTTATCAATATGGTATCAAATGCGGTATTTAAAAATGAAAGAGAATATATATTACCGCGAAATATAATTTTTGAACTTATAAGTAAAAACGGAAATGAATATACTGTATTAGCAAAACCCTTTAAACCAGACCAATTCACTATTAAAACAGGATGTTTCCCATTAGACTTTTGCGATATCAAGCAAGCGCAGCTTTCGCCGCTTGCTCCGCTTTCGCCGTCTGCCAAGATATCTCTATCATCACCTGCAAAATCAAAGACAAAATCAAATATAGATTCAGGTAAAAATAATATTATACCTGTTAAATCAAAGAGATGTCCTAACGGAATGGTGCGAAATAAAATAACAAAAGAATGTGTCCCTAAACAAACTATAAAGCAAAAGGCAAAGCCTGAGTCGCCTAAGCCTAAGTCTAAATTGGGGCGTTGTCCTAAGGGAACTCGTCGTAATCCTAAAACATTACTATGTGAAGCTAAGCAGGGCTAAGCTTTAAATAATTCTAATATAACTGCTTATTTTTGTAAAACTATATAATTATAATTATATATTATATAATAATATAATGTTTGATAATCTGCTATATATTTTCTCAAAAGATACAATTGATTCAGCGAGCGTTGATAATAATTATTATGTCAGAGAGGTTGATAAGCTCAATAAGACGCTGCTTCAAAAAAATAGCGAACTACAGCTTTTACAGCGCAAATATAACAAGCTACTCAATCATTGCATAGAGAACGAATTAGCCTCTAAATTGAACAATAAAAAACGCATAGAATCAATAATAATTCAAGACATCCAAGACTCAAGCAAATCCCTAGATACGCCTGACGCAGCTGACGTAGCCGATGTAGCCGACACAGCTGACGCAGCCGATGTAGCCGACAGACCAGATAGTCCCAATTATTCAGGAGATGCCGTAGGAGATGCCGTAGGAGATGCGATATATATCCGTGAAAATAATAAATATGTTAGCGATAACGACGAGTACGAGAAGATATAGAAATTAAGTATTTATTTTTGTATAATTTTCATAACACTATCAAGTTTTTTTTCTATTGAAATAATGTTGCTTTCCAATAATGAAAGTATCGTATCATATTTATTATTTTTTTCAATATAGCTATCTATCATTTCCCTCTCAATATTATATTTATTTGACAAATTATCTATATCTCTATTACCATTCTTATATTCTGGGTATATAATATGTGATACTGTACGGCATTTAATAGCAATAAGAGTTCTTTTGTGTTCTAATGCTATGTATTCATATGTTTTCTTCTCAGTAATTTCTTGGATAAGTTTAGCATCTTCTTCTGGTTTCCATTTAGTATAAGTACAATTAGTTTCTTCATTATTCATTACATTCATTTTTTCAATATATTTCTCAATAGCAATCTTTTCTATATTATATTCTCGCGACAAATCATCTATGTTTGTATCGCCCTGATTATATCTGAAATATATAATACTTGATATTACCCGTGATCTAATAGCTCCTAGAGTTCTTTTGTGTATCAACGCTATTTCTTTATAAGTTTTCTTCTCATCAATTTCTTTAATCAATTGCAAATCTTCTTTTAGAGTCCATTTGTTATAGGAACAGCTCGTAAGTTCATTATTTTTTAATGTAGAAATATAATTACTATACATTTGCATATTAACAATATACACATATATGTTGATGTCATTTTTTTATACAATGATATATTACGAGTACGAGAAGATATAGATATAAATAATTAGCTTAATAATAATGTATGTATGATCTTCAAAGTCTGCGAGAGCTATATGATGAATGGTTTAGCAATAGGGATTATTGGTTTTATAAAAATAGCAAGATAGATGTATATTTATGCGACAAGTACTATAAATACATAGAGATTACCGAGAATATTTATGAGAATTATAAAAATAATCTGTGTCATTATGAAGATAAGACAATAATTGCGTGTATTATATTATTAGACCAGATATCAAGGCATTTCAAGAGAGTTTATGATACTAATATAGATATCGTTGAGTTTTCCAGAAAAGCTATAAACTTCTCTAACATACTATTATTACACGATGGATGTCGGGACAATAGATTTACGATAGATGAATTGAGTTTTATATATTTGCCTTACAGGCATTTGAAGGATATTGACAAAATATATGAAATCATAGGTATATATATTGAGCTATATGAAAAGGCTGATGCTGAGGCTAACGCGGAAGATAAATTGAAGTGCCGAAGATATCTTCAAGCTACTCTTAATAATATTTACAAAGATATCAATCTATTATCTATGAAAAACAGCATACGCGTAAAATCCTGGGACGATATTAATAAGGATATATTAGACCCAAGATGTCTCAGAGATAGCAAAATGGCAGCGACGGTATCTCCGATTATCCACGAAAATATGCGGAACGAAATAGAGAAACTAAAGGATGGCTCTACGATTATCGCGTCATTATCTGGGGGCGTTGATAGTATGGTAGCCCTGTATTTATGTAAGTATATCAAAGATACTTATAATCCTCGTAAAATTAAGAATATAATTGCCATTCATATAAACTATAATAATCGCGAGCATTCAGGAGATGAATTGGATTTCGTAAATTATTACTGTAATAAATTGGGAGTCAAATTGTATTTTAGGACTATCAAAGAAATCTCTCGTAACAATTGTTTACACAACGGCTTGCGCGATTTATACGAGGATATTACGAAAAATATAAGATATGATATGTATCGCTTGAATATCAAGAATGATAGCGATAGAACATATATTTTACTCGGACACAACAAAGACGACTGTTTTGAAAATGTCATAACTAATATTTCAAATAAAAGCAATTACAACAATCTTTGCGGTATGGAGGTACTTAAAGAGATTGAAGGAATGCCTTTTTGGCGGCCATTATTGAATATAGAAAAGCGGCATATTCTGGATTGCGCGAATATCAATAAGATACCCTATCTATATGATAGTACGCCTGCGTGGTCTGTTCGCGGAAAAATTAGAGATACTGTCCGGCCTTCATTATTACTTCTCAAAAACAACGAAGGAATAGAGGACAATTCTATGATAGACTCATTCTTTTATTTGAGAGATTATATAGCAAATACGCAGGATATTTTCTATGAGCTAATCATAAAAAATTTGATATCTAAAATAAACTGTGATGAAGCTGAGAATAGTCGCAAATATATTGCCGAATACAGCAAAACAGAATTGCTATCACTCAAATATATAGTAATTGCCAAAATATTCTTTGACAAATTAAATATTAGATATTCCCACAAGGCCATCAAAGACTTCTGCGAATACATCGGCTCCTTCGGTTCCATCAAGGCTCAACAAGGACGCAAGTTTATACTAAGCAAATCCTGCATAATAGATATAAAAATAAATAGTAAAAATAATAATTATTATAATATTATAATAACATAATACAAAATGATAGGATACTATTTCATTCAAAACAAATATATATTTGTAGGCAATAAGGATAAGGACAGGGATACTGATATAAACGGAAATGATAAATATACCAAGGAATTGACAGCCCAGTTGGCCCAAAAAGGCAACCAAGTCCCGTCGGTACCCTTAGTCCATCCTGTTCCTCCCGCGGATCTACAATTATCAAGCACTAAAGAATCTTTTGACACCGAGGAGGATGAGAATGAAAACTTGATTCATAATAATAAAAACAAAAGAACTAATATTTCTATGACATACAAAAAACTATTGAATTATATATTTATATATTCTAATCTGTTAGTCGCTTTCATAGCGCGCATATAGAGGAATCTTGTTGTCGAAGGGATAATATAGGGCACGAAAGGAGTTTTTGATAGTATCTAAAACGCTCGGTCTATCTTTTTTACTTTCAAATAATTTATATTTGTAAATATTATCATAATCAGAATAATCCGCATAATATGTCGGGTAAGTATTATTTGCCGGATATAGAGGATAGATAGGGTTAATGGGATTGATTGGGTAAATAGGTCTGGGAACTATGGTATTCGCAATAGCTGGAAGAAAATTAGTAAATGCGATAGAAACTGTTAAAAGCGACAAGGTATATCTAAACATCATTAGCAATATCAACAATATATATTATATATATCGCGCCATTTCTTTATATTATTTATCGGGTTCATCGTTAATTTTCAGAGAGTTTAAGGGATTTATTATCTTTCAAGAAGCAGGCGGGGACATTAGCTAAGGGCAAGTCGGTTTTTTGAAGTTTCACGCTGTAATCATATATTTCATTATAATTATTGTTAGGGTCATTATTATCCGCTATATCATCTACATATACTTTCTCCAAATCGCTATCAAAAGTGTTATTTTTTATGAAAGGTCTTATTATTTCTACTTCAAAATTATCATTCTCATTCATTAATTTGTCCTTGTCATTATCTTTGTATAGCAATATGTTGTTTTTATTAACATAATCTATGTCATTTTTATTAGTCATTTTCTTAAAATCCTCATTATATAAATTGACAAGCTTTGGAGGTGGCGGATTATTTCTTTTGCTTTCAATAGTATTATTTATATTATTAGTTATGTTAGGATATCCTGGTTGATATGTTGATTGCGTATGTTGTCCTGCATCTTTTTCGCCATTTTTATTCGGTATTAAAATGTACTGTTTCTCATACATAAAATAATTGATATAATAGGCAATAGACATTATTAATATAGCAATCAGAAATACCCAAAGTATAGCTTCCATAGAATTGTCTTCTTCTTCCATAATATATTATTACTTTATTACTATATTACATTAATATTTTTAATCATATTCGTCATTATTTGCTATTCTTTGTCATTTGTCATCATCATCGTTAATAAACATCGGCTTCTTAGCACCTTTAGTCCTGTTTGTATCAGTCCCGCCATATCCTTCATTGTCGGCTTCTGCGCCAGCTTCGTCGCCAGCTTCGCCAGCATCGCCATTATCTATTTCTATTTTCTCGTTGTCTTGATAATAGGATATTTTGTATTTATTGTTATTGTAGAATCTCAAGCGGGCTCCAGTTTTTCTATGGAATACTGAGAACTCGTCTGAAATATCAATGCATAGCGGGGTATATTTTCTGTCTTCGGGGCGTTCTCTCAAAATACGCCCGATGGATTGCTGGATATCTGAAATAGGCGATGCGAATATTACAGTATTCAGTGTGGGTACATTGAAGCCCTCAGAAGCTAATTGAAAAGTTGCCAAAATAATTTGTTTCCCTGAAGATACATTTAGTTGCTCTTGTTTCATTCCGCCGACATAATATCCGTAGTCCTTATTAGCTATATTTTTCTCTACTATGTAATCTTCAATTGATTTTAATTGATTCCTTCTTTCGCTCAATATAAGCACCCTTCTATCGGGTTCATTTTTCAGGATTTCTGTTAAAATCTCGATAATATATTCGGTTCGCGGTTTATAAGAGCATATATTGTTAATCATCGCAGCGATATTCTCCTTACCATTCCACATTTTCTTGATAGCCGAATATTCTATATCGGGAACATAGTATTTGTGGATATTGACGATGACATCAGTATATTCCTTGTTTTTAACAGAATACACCGAGCCACCGATATAATATTCAAATACTTTGCGCATTCCGTCCTTGCGATTTAGCGTAGCAGATAATCCGAGGATAATAGGAGTATTGAGTTTCTTGAATGCCCTACAAAATACCTGAGCGCCTGTATGATGCACTTCATCTATTATTACAAATCCTATATCCTCAAATATCTTGCTATCATAATCTCTCATAGCGAGAGATTGCAGGGATGCTATAATAAAATCCTTGTTTTCAACATCTACCTTATTCTGCTTAATGATTCCTATGGATGCAGCAGGAGCGAACTCTTTGACCGTTTCAATAAATTGCTGATTCAAGAAATCCTTGTGGCTAATAAACATCGTTTTTTTCTTCAAAGCACATGCGATATATAAACTCATAATTGTCTTGCCGAAACCACAAGGGACTGAAATAATACCACCCATTTTACGAGGATTTCTCGCAGCCTCTAAAAAATTATTAACAGGCTCCATCTGCGCTTCTCTCAATTTCCCCACAAACCCCACAGATATATTTGCGCCGGCTCCGGAAGAAGGCAATTTAAGAACTTTTGGAACACCATAATTAACTAAGCCATAATATCTCGGAATATAGATTCGCTTCTCGGTTTCTCTATACAATTCAAAAACAACTTCTTCGGCATCTTTGTTATTCCCCATATCAAAATTAACTTTCGGCTTCATCGTCAGCTCTTTTTTAATTTTTTCAATTTCTTCAGGTTTCAAAGATGTTTTTGATATACTATATCCATTTGTTGATAACATTATTATTATACATATAATAATATATATCATTTTTTTATATGAATTATAATAGGAATATAACAATAAATGTATATCAACACATTTAGATTATTAGCATTCATTATATTGTTTGCTATTATCATTATTGTTGAAATACCTTTTAAAAAATTATTTAAAGACCCTACAATACAATTGTATATTGCTGTCTTCTGCATAGCAACTCTGATGTTATTAGATAACATAACAGGTTTCATATTAACAATCGCAATCCTAATCCTATATTTCAGGGTTTATACAGATGAAATAAAAATGAAGAGAGAACGCGAAAATATGCAAGACATCAACGACAACAAACCAGAAAAACCCGCTACGAAGTCTACGACGGCTACGACGGCTACGACTGCAAAAAAAGAACCAGGGCATACAGAAGATACTCGTAAGCCGAATATGGATTCTTCAAAGGAAGCCGGAAAAGGCGCTGTAGGCACCGTTGGCACCGTTGGCACCGTTGGCACCGTTGGCACCGTTGGAACCGGAGGCGCGGGATGCGACAAAGGGTGTGATAAATGTTCTATGGAAATGCCGAAGAAAAAAAATATATTTAATGAAATGGCAGTAGATAATTTCGTCCCTTATATAACTGAGGAAAACTTATTGGCAGCACAAACAAATATCATAGATGTTTATAATTATAATTTATGTATCAACAACGATGATATAGAGACCTTAGATGTTAAACGCGGGCCTTTATGTGATATTCAGGGATTACAAGATATTCCTGATTTAGGAGATAACAAAAGGCTCAGAGGATATGACACATACCATAGTCGTCTCGGCAATTTAACATATGATATCTTGTAATATCTTGTGATGTATTTATCGCATTATATCATATCTCTTTTATTTGGAGGGACATACGGGATTGCGAGATATTTGAAGATGTCTTCTTCTGATTTAATTATATCGGTAGTATCTATAAACTTCTTAGTATTATTATTTTTAATACCATATTCTGACAAAGACCATCCTTTTTCAAGAGCTATTCTTCGCATATATATATTGAATGAATAGGAGCCTGTAAAATACAGTAGAGCGAAATAGTAATACGAGGGGTCGGCGATCAGTATATCTATTCTTCTCGCAGGCAATTCGGGCGATAATTTACACAATCCCATAAACTTGCTTTTACCACTCGCCAATGTCTCTATTATATATCCCCCAGCCGTAAGTTCGCTTACTAACTTTTTAATATTTAAATCATCGCGGTTTTTAATAAGAATATCAATATCTCCCATATCCTTATTTTGCCTTCTATAACTTCCTACGAGTTCAAACTCAATATCTTTATACACCTTTTTAAATATAGTATCTATAATTTTATAATGTTTCTTACCTTCACTCATAGGAATACGCATATTCATATCATCATAGTATTTTAAGCCAATTTTCTGCTTGTCGTTAAGCAATTCAGGTCGCTCATACAGCTCTTCAAAAGTACTTATATTACTCATAAGCTCATTTATTTTAACAGGACCGACGCCATACAACTTGCCTAATTTTTTTTGTAATGAGAATTGTGGGTCATTTAATGCCCTTTCAACAGCTGTCATTTTACCAGTCTCAATCAACTCTTTAATCTTTGCATTAATTTTCTCTCCAATACCATTTATATTCTTAATATCATCCATATTATTTATAGGCCCTTCAAATATCTCTAAAGAATCAATAACTTTGCCATATGCTCTTGCTTTAAAAGGTTCCTTATTAAGCTTATCAAAATCCTCCAATATTTTGAGATTATCTATAATAGTCCTCTTATAATCAACAGGCGCTTTCGGTGCTTTCGGAGCTTTCGGCGCTTTCTGTTTCTTTTCCTTAGGAGCTACTACTGCTACAGCTACCGCGTCAGGAACAGGGGCTTCAGACGGGACTTCAGGAGGGACTTCAGGAGGGACTTCGGGAGGGACAGAAGGAAGAGGAATTGGCAATAGAGGGAGAGCGAGTATCGGTTGCTTTTTGTTTAATTGCTTTAAATAATTGGCACCTACGCATTTGCCTGTACGAGGGTTTAGGACTTTTGGAGGATTACAAACTTTACTCATTATTCTTATTTATTAAATATAATAAATATTATAAAAATCATTCAATTTTTCTTTTTTTTACGCCGATTTCGTTTTTCTGCGAGTATATGCTTTGGTATTGGTCTTTGTGTAGCTTTTTGTCTTTGTATTGGGGCTTGATAATTTTGCAAAATTAACTTTGTAAGGCTGTCGAGGACAGGGCGGTGTCATTAAATCATAGGGAATGTCTTTGGTGCAGTTCTTCAACAAAGGTATTCTTTCCATCTTATCATAGATATCTTTGAAAGGCTTTTTCTTTGCCTTGCATTCGTGTATCAATTGTTTATTATAATCATTAGGGATTATGCCGTAAGTATATATTAGCGGGAATGAAGAATAACTGTCGGCTACCTTGTGGTCAAAGTATATTGGATATTCTCTTGTATATTTAGAATTACTTCCGTAGTATAAGAAGAACTTTTCAATTTTCTCTTTTGACATCAATTCATATATTGGTTTCATAAGATAGATGCTTCTATCTAAAAACATAATAGAACCTTCATTCAAATTATCAGTATAGCTCCTTTTAATTATATCAATAGCCGTATTTGACATAAAAGGGATTAAGATAAATATGTCAAACTTTGTACGCGGGAAATTATCTTCTATTGTATTAGACATTTGTGACCCAGAATAACTCGCGTCATCGGCTATTATAACTGGCAAGGATTCATCAAGCTTTTTAACATCATTTATAATCTTAATAGTATATTTCTTGTTATTTATATATTTCTTAACAATCTGCATTATCCAATACGAAGATTTATTGACATCATCTATATTTATAAAGAATTGTAATACATTGGTCTTTAATATTTCCAACATTTCTTTAATTGCTGCCCTGTATGTTTTCAAAAATTGGTTATGATTTATATAAACAGATTTAAGGATAAACTCAGAAGCTATTTGTCTTATTGAAGGGTCGCTTCTCTCTAACCATAATGACACATTATTTATATCAAATGGATGTCTATTAGGCTTCTTAATAATTATGCTACTGGAGCTTTTGCTCTTGCTCTTATCACTCATTCTGCTATATGTGCATATTTAAAAAGAAAGTATCAAGTATCTATGGGGGGAACCCGCTGGGGGAACCCGCCCCCAACGCGGGCTATTGAGAGGCTATTGAGATATTAGTATTACCATTATGATAACTTAAAAAAGACACTGGATATTTCTAAAAATTGAAAATTAAAATTTGAGTACATCTCTTGATTTATTTTGTAATTTCTAAAAAACTTTTGAAATTTTTGAAAAAACAGAAAGATGTACTCAAATTTA
>Ga0164293_10002110_pt1 | contig 16814 bp, 11 predicted proteins | sample GEODES118metaG_FD_111487 | JGI IMG/M metagenome (GOLD analysis project Ga0164293, IMG submission 111487) | Eutrophic lake water microbial communities from Lake Mendota, Wisconsin, USA - GEODES118 metaG | ecosystem: Environmental > Aquatic > Freshwater > Lake | place: USA: Lake Mendota...
AAACAAGGCCGCCAAGCTACGCGATTTCTTCATCTCGCCTCAGAACGCCTCTTCCGCGTCACGATTTGAGACTGCGCTGCCGCCGATTTTCCCATCCTGAGACGAATCGGCCAATTCAAGGGATGCCGAGTCCCATTTATCCCGCTCGCGCCCTTCGCCACACTTTGTCGCTCCGCGGGGCAAAAGCTGCGCACGATCGGAGGTCGAACCCGCAATCAGTTCGAATGGACTTACCTGAATTGTTGTCACCAGCCCGTCTTAAACACTGGCATGCGCGGCTCCGCTGTTGCAACAGAGGTATCGCAGATTTCGAACGCCTCGCCTTGCTGCCTCGGTTGAGGCGGTGGAGGGCACGTCCTGAAAGAGAAAAAATTGCGGCGTCCGCTTCCGCCCCGGTTCGCGGCGGGGGAAAGGGAAGTGGCGCAGGGAACATGGTCCGCAAACTGTTTCCGCAGTCGAAAAACTTGTCTTCAGGCTAATCAAACCTTGGCCGGCTTCGGTGGTGGCGTCACCGGATTCCAATCCCCCGTATCGACCCGTGTTCCGGGCGGCACCTGCACATTGCAGATTCGTTCGATGTCACTGGCGGTGTAGCCTCGGCGAATCATTTCCAGCTTGAGATTTGCCTCGGCCCGTTGGCGGCTAATGGTCACCGCCATCTGGGCCACGGTTGCGACCAATCCCCAAAGCAGGGCTCCACCCAAGGCCAAGACAATCGTAACCAGGGGAATGACGGATACGTTCATGGGAAGGACTCACTATCGCCTGTTTTTCACTGCCTTTTTTCAAGGCCGTTCTTTTGCTGAGCAATTTCGTTCTTTTGATGGACCAGGCCGTTCTTTTGATGGACCAGGCCGTTATTCTGATGGACCAGGCCGTTGGTTTGATAATTGCCGGGCGAATCGGGATCAGCCGCAGCCAGTCAATTTTAAGTCATTCGCACCGCTGTGCGTAATCTTGGAGCAATTCGTCGAAATTTCTGACTGGTCAAAAACTGCCTAACTGGCCGAAGCCTTGACGCGGTGCCTGTCCCGAAAACGCCATTTGGGGCAAAATGGGCCGTTCAGATGTTTTTTCCCCCGCTGTGCCTTGGTACCCGAGTCTTTCTCATGCTGACCATCCGCGACGTGCTGGCCCCGGGCCAATCGATCAGCCGCCGGCTGGAGCATTACGAAGATCGCCGGGAGCAGTTGGCGATGGCGGAGGCCGTTGCCGCCGCAATCGCTGAGAAACGGCATCTGGTGGTCGAAGCCGGCACGGGAGTCGGCAAGAGTTTTGGCTACCTCGTCCCCGCAATTCTATCCCTGCAGGACCGCAGCGATGGGGACCAGGACAAGAAGCGGCGCATCATCGTCTCGACCCATACGATTGCCCTCCAGGAACAACTCCTCAATAAAGACATCCCGCTGCTCAACAGTGTCATTCCGCTCGAATTCTCCGCGGTCCTCGGCAAGGGCCGCGGCAATTACCTCAGTTTGCGGAGAATGCAGAACGCCTTGCAGAAATCAGGCTCGCTCTTCTCCCTGCCCGAAGAGACCAATCAACTGGAGGAAATTCGCCGCTGGAGCAGCCTCACCGGAGACGGCAGCCGATCGGCCTTGCCCTTTCAACCTCTGGGCAGTGTCTGGGACGAAGTCCAAAGCGACAGCGGCAACTGCCTCGGCAACAAGTGCCCGACTTACGACAAGTGTTTCTACTTTCTTGCCCGCCGCCGCTTGCTCAATGCGGACATCATCATTGTTAACCATGCTCTCTTCTTCAGCGACCTCGCCCTGCGGCGGCTCGATGTCAACATCCTGCCCGACTACGACTGTGTGATCTTTGACGAAGCTCATACCCTGGAAGCTGTCGCCAGTGATCACCTCGGCCTCAGCGTCACCTACGGACAAGTTCAATACACGCTGAATCGACTTTACAACGACCGGACCCAAAAGGGCTTGCTCGTCGAACACAAGCATGCCCAACCGATTCGGCTCGTCACCCAAGCCCACGTCGCCAATGACGAGTTCTTCGAACAAGTCGCGAATTGGCTCAAACGAACCAGCGGTGACAGTGGTTCGCGCAGCAAGACGCAGCGGGTCCTCCGCCCCGAAGTCGTCCCCAATCCACTTTCGCCCGTGCTCGACCAGTTGATGCGGAAAGTCAAACTGCTGGCCAATGAAGCCGAAGATGCCTCAGAAAAACAGAATTTCAATTCTGCTGCGGACCGCCTCAAGGGACTGTCCAGCGCACTCGAATCTTGGCGGCTGCAGAGCGAGGCAGACAGTGTCTACTGGGTCGAAAGCTCGGCCGGTCGGCGCGGTACCAATTACAAGCTAGTCTGCGCGCCGATTGATGTCGGACCGCAGCTCCGCGAACATCTGTTCAATGCGGTGGATACCTGCGTCCTGACCAGCGCCACGATTGCCGCCGGCAAACAGCGCTCCTTTGACTTTTTCTGCAGCCGCTTGGGCCTGGCCGGAGCAAAGACCCTCCAGCTCGGCAGTCCGTTCGATTACTCCCGGCAATGCGAACTGATTGTCGTTAATAATCTGGCCGATCCCACGGCCAATAAGGACTTGCATTATCGCCAAAGCCTCGAAGCGATTCAGAAGTACCTTTTGCGCACTTCGGGACACGCCTTCATCCTGTTCACCAGCTTCGATGCCTTAAACCGTTCGGTTCGGGATCTCAAAAGCTGGCTGGTCCAGCACCAAATGCCGATCTTCAGCCAAGGCGAAGGAACACCCCGCGGCGTCTTGCTGGAGAAGTTCAAGCAAACCCCGCGGGCCGTTCTCTTCGGAACGGACAGTTTCTGGCAAGGAGTCGATGTTCCCGGTGAAGCCCTGCAGAACGTAATCATCACGAAGCTTCCCTTCAGCGTCCCGGACCATCCATTGCTCGAAGCGCGGTTGGATGCGATCAAGGAAGCCGGCGGAAACCCCTTTCGCGATTACCAGTTACCCGAAGCGGTCATCAAATTCAAACAAGGCTTTGGGCGACTGATTCGCACCGCTAAAGACCAGGGAATTGTCGTTATCCTTGACCCGCGCATCACCACCAAGCAGTACGGCAAGACGTTCCTCGAATCGCTGCCGGACTGCCCAGTGAAATACGAACCGCTTTGAAATTCCGGAATTGTGAACCCGGCAGTTCATTCTGCGCGCTCTGCCGGCTTCTCGCCCGCTTCAACTTCTCCTGAGCGGACCGGCGCTGGTCACCGCTCCGACGGCCCGAACTGTCCGGCTGGGAACACAGCCGCAGCCACGCAGTTGCCGTATCAGAAACTGAAGAAACTGAAAACTTACTTGGCGGCAACTGAAGGCAACTTGAAACCAGCGGATTCAATTGGGGCTGGTACTCGTCGAAGCAAAACCCGCTTGGAGTTCCTGCTCAGTCTTCTCGGAGTGCGCTCAGCATTTACTTCGGCGCCGCTTTACTCCGGCTTCTTGCCCACCAACGGCTGGATGTTCTCGCGAACCCAGATGTTGCGGAACCGCATGGGATTGCCGTGGTCCTGGATATGCAGCGGCAGCTTTTCGGCATGCGGTTCGTAATGCGGCGGCTGGTCCCAAAACGTCCCGCCCAAGAGTTCGAAATGATTTTGTACGACCACGCCGTTGTGCAGCACGGTCACATAAGCCGGCTTGAGCACTGTCCCTGCCGCATCAAACTTCGGTGCCTCGAAAATGATGTCGTAAGTCTGCCACTCACCCGGGCCGCGACAGGCATTCACTGTCGGCGGTTGCTGTTTGTAAAGCGCGGCACATTGACCATCAAAGTAAGTCTGGTTGTTAAAGGAATCGAGAATCTGGACCTCGTACTTGCCCATCAGGTAAACGCCGCTGTTGCCCCGGCCTTGGCTCTCGCCCACGACTTCCGCCGGTGTTGCAAATTCCAGGTGCAATTGGCAATCCCCAAATGCCTGCTTGCTGGTGGCCCCGCCATTGCGGACCTGAGCGTATCCGTTTTCAATCAGCCACTTGTCCCCATTCTCAAAGGCTGAGAGGTCCTTGCCGTCGAACAGGACGATTGCGTCTGACGGGGGTGTCGTCGCATTGCCGGGATTAATCACCGGAGGCTCCGGCCAGACGATTCCGCTCTTGTATTCATCGAGCCGCGGCGAATGCGACCCAACCAGCATGGTGACAGCAGCAGCCAAGAGGGTAGGCAGCATCCAGGACTTGCCAAAACAGCACATCGATCGGACTCCTCGAAGGGAAGTAAGCAGGTTGAGTTTCAGGTTCCTGATTTTATCTGAAAAGGGAACGTCGCGTGGCAGGAACCCGACTGCCAGGACTTTTGCGGGCCAGTCCCCGCATCGGGGGACGGGCCTTGGTTAGTCGCGTTCGCGCTTCTCCTCGGGCGCCAAATCGTCACCCGTCAGCTTTTTGAGCTTCGCCAGTTGCTCCTTGGTCAAGACTGCTTCGACCAACTCCCGCTGTCGCTTCCGCCGCAAATCGCGGATTTCATCCTGCAGCTTCTTCTGCATCTCCTGCTGCTTCTTCTCCAGCTCCTTTTTCTGCTCGTCTGTCAGCTTCAGCAGCTCAGCAAACTCGTCGCTCATTAAGGCTCCGCTGCCGTTATTGTTGAGCTTCGATTGGGCCACGATTTGCTCCAGCCGCTGCTTCTGAAACGGCAGCAGCACATCGTCAATTGCCTCCTTGATTTCTTCCCGCAACTCGCGCTCGAGTTCCGCGAGCTCTTCATTGAGCTTTTCCCGTTCACGCTCGGGCAACTCGGGTGTGATCTCCTTGGCGATTTCGTCCCGTTTGCCGCGAAACTCCTCGCGCAGCTTCTGCAATTTGGCTTGGAGCTCTTCTTTCTGTTCGGGCAACAACTGCAGGTCCGCTTCCACCCGCGGCATTTTCAGCAGCTGGTCCGGGTTCGTGGGCATGTACCCCGGCACCGGAGCAAGCACAAGCGGAGCACCCTCCGGCCCGCCGAAACTGAACGTGCCACCCTGGCTCTCACCCGAAAGTTCCACAGTGATTTGAGCCGAGGCCATCGCTGGGACGAAGAATCCAAAGAGCATCAATGCGGGCCACAGACGAGACATCTTAAAACTCCCAGCAAAAGTGAGCATGGAACTCGAACATGCGAACGCAAATCAGTCTAATCCTGAAACGAGCCAAATGCAGCACCTTGGCCCGGGAGTCGGAGACGAACTTACCCGCGAACTCAATCGCGAAATGAATAGAAAAAGGGGCAGCCAAGGGCCCGGGAGTTCAATGAGAGGATAGGGACGAGCTCGATCCTGCACCCAACAGCTCCCTGTAAGCGTCGTCGGCTCTGGGCCCCTGAGTTGCGGTTATCTTCCGCACTCTACCTGGCAGCAGGCGGGCAAAGCCCGGGCAATTTCGCCTTCGCGCTGTTCTTCACTAACCGCCCTTCAATTCCAGCATCCGCTCCAGCGCAACCAACGACCAGCGCGAAGTCTCCGGATCAACTTCGATCACGTTTACCGGGACACCGGCGACGAGGTTCTCGAGGCTCCAGCAAAGATGAGCCAAATCAATCCGGTACATCGTTGCGCACATGCACATCACCGGCGAGAGAAAGTGAATCTCCTGTTCCGGGTGTTCTTTCTTCAAACGATTGACCAAATGCAATTCCGTACCGATCGCCCACTTGGTCCCGGCTGGAGCCGACTTGACGGTGCGGATGATGTAGCCAGTTGAGCCGGAAAGGTCAGCGATATCGTTGACTTCCTGCGGACATTCCGGGTGGACCAGGATTTTGATTCCCGGAATCTGCTGACGGAACGCGGCAACATGCTCCTTGCGGAACATCTGATGGACGCTGCAGTGTCCCTTCCAGAGCACCACTTTGCTGTTCAGGATCGCATCCGCGGAATTGCCGCCGTTGCTGTCGGCGTATGGATCCCAGACCGGCATCTGTTCGTTCGTGATTCCCATCTTCAGCGAAGTATTCCGGCCCAAATGCTGGTCGGGAAAAAAGAAAACCCGACTCGTTCGCTCAAAGGCCCAGCGAATCACCTGTTCCGCATTGCTGGAAGTGCAGACGATGCCGCCATGCTTGCCGCAGAAGGCCTTCAGGCTGGCTGCCGAATTGATGTACGTCACCGGCGTGATGTCGTTGGTGTCAATCAGCTCACCCAAATCATCCCACGCGTTTTCCACCTGCCCGATCGCCGCCATGTCGGCCATCGAACAGCCCGCGGCCAGATCCGGCAGGACTACAGTGACGCGCTTATTGCCTCGAGCTTCCAACTTCTCTGGCCGATTCGCGACAATGTCGGCTGTCTCCGCCATGAAGTGCACGCCGCAAAAGACGATGTAATCGCAATCCCGTTCGGCAGCCATTTGGCTCAATTGCAAGCTGTCGCCGCGCAGATCGGCGTGCTCGATCACTTCGTCCTGTTGATAGTGATGCCCCAGAATCAGCAACCGCGACCCCAACTGCTGCTTGGCCTTCCGAATTCGCTCATTGAGCGTCTCGTTATCGAGCACCCGGTAATCGTTGAAATTGAATCGTGCGAGAGAAACTGTACTCATAGGCTTTGTAATGTAGAGCAGTTGTACCCAACTGCGGCGCGGAACGACTTTCCGCAGATGTTTGGGTCAGCTTGAAGACCGTGACCAACCTCGCCCCATTATATCCCGCTCGAATTCGTGCGGCAGGCTGCGCAGCTCACTTTCCGAGCGCTTCACGCACCTCGCCTGGCAGAAATGGCTTGGCCTGAGACAGCCCGGGCAGCTTGGCCGCATCACTCAGTCCAATTCGCAGCTTCGCCTCGTTTTTCTTCAGCTCTCCGTTGAGCTTCTCGACCAAATCGTCAGACTTCTTGTGCAGTTGGTCCTCCAGTTCACCGCGCACGGCGGTGGTAATCTGCTGGGCAAACTCACCGCCCAATTTGCTGACCCGGTCGATTCGGAACTCATCCAGCCGCAATGCCGCCTCGCGCACCACCGGCTTCAGCTGAATCACCGGCGGCAATTGCCGTAAATCGAGCTGCGACCCGAGCTCGCAGGTTACTCGCAGCCGCACCTGAGCACTTCCTTCGGTGCTGAAGCTGTACATCTGCACGCCTCGGATCCATTGGGCTTGGCGGGCTCGGAGATTCAAAGCGGCGAGAAAACTCAAATCAAAGGCGACGATCCCCGGCTGCTCTTCACGCACGTTCTCCAGCTTGACTGCAAAGGTCTGGGCAGGGTCGGCCAGTTCAGCTGAATACATTCGCCAAATGCCATCATTGACCTTGATCCATTGCCGCTTGGTCTCGAGCTTGCCTCCGGGATCACGGCGCCAAGCCACTCCGGCGAACTGCTCAGCCTGCCGTCCCCAGTCGTCCCATTTCTGATAGCTATGCGGAATCGCTTCGAGCACGAGTCCTTTGAGCAAGGCTTCGAGGTTCGCCGTCTCGGAATCTGATCGTCCAGTCGCTTCTGCCGTTCCGCTGTCGGGGACCTGCGCGAAAGAGTACGAATTGTCTTCGCCGATTGAGGGCAGCAGGCAGGCCAGCAACAGGAGCCCGCACGACCAGCGCCCCAGTCGCCCGCGTTCCATTCGCCAGCGCCCCATTCGCCAGCGCCTTTGTACCGCTTCCATCCGTTGCTCCTGCGTTGCGTGTTCCACTCCCAGCCAAGTCCCTCATTACGATACTGGAACCCGATTGGTGCGCTCAGCTCAGTTTTTCGAGTGGACTTCTTTCCTGATAGCATTCCCCGCTTTCGCTTGCCTCAGTTCCTGAAGCAAGGCTAGCGTCCCCAGAATCGTTCCACATTCAGCTTCCAGCTCGTTTTCTGCTTGGCTTGTTTGCTCCCGCAAATCGTTCTTACTCGGTTGCCAAGCAGTGATTCCCTTCCTCTTCCCCCTTGTCCAGCTGTTAAACTGGAGGCGGCAAGTATCTCTTCTCCTGTGCGTGAATCATGCTTAACTTCCCTCGCCTCGTGTTGGGTTTGCTCTGTGGAGTCCTCGGTTTCTCCCAGCCGCTCGCCGCCGACGATCCTCCGCTCAAGTACAACCGCGACATCCGGCCGATCCTCGCCGACCGCTGCTTTCAATGTCACGGCCCCGATTCCCAGACCCGAGAGGCAGGCCTTCGCTTGGATCAGAGCGAAGCCGCGACGACCGAGCTCGACTCGGGTGAGCGAGCCATCGTTCCGGGCCAGCACGACCAAAGTGAACTCGTTCGCCGCATTCGCGCGACTGACCCCGATCTGCAGATGCCGCCGCCCGACAGCGGCAAGCAGTTGAGCGAGCGCGACCGCCAGTTGCTTGAGAAGTGGATAGCCCAAGGGGCTCATTACGAGCCGCACTGGGCCTTTGTGCCTCCACAACGGCCCGAGCCGCCGCAGGTCGCCAACGCAACTTGGCCAGCCAGTCCGATCGACCAATTTGTTCTCGCCCGCATCGAAGCCGCGGGACTGCAGCCCAGCTCGACAGCTTCCCGTGAAAAGCTGATTCGCCGCGTCGCTTTCGATTTGACCGGTCTGCCTCCCACCCCGGAAGAAGTCAGTGACTTTCTCGAGGATGCTTCACCCGAGGCGAACTCCCGCATGATTGACCACTATCTCGCCTCGCCCGCCTACGGCGAGCATCTCGCCCGGACCTGGCTCGATCTGGCTCGTTACGCGGACAGCAATGGCTATCAGTACGACACCGAGCGGCAGCAATGGGTTTGGCGCGATTGGGTGATTGATGCCTACAACCGCAACCTTCCGTTCGACCAGTTCACGATCGAACAGCTCGCCGGCGATTTGCTTCCCAATGCGACCCCGCAACAGCGACTCGCGACTGGTTTCAATCGGAATCACGGCGTGACCATCGAAGGCGGCGTGATCGACGAGGAGTATCGCACTGAGTACGTAATCGATCGCGTAGTCACCACCGGCAATACCTGGCTTGGACTGACGCTCCTTTGCGCCCGTTGTCATGACCACAAGTTCGATCCGCTTTCACAGCGAGAGTTTTATCAGTTCATGGCTTTCTTCAATCAGGTTCCAGAAAAGGGCCTCAACGGGTTTGAACCCCAAGAGCGGATCCCCTCACCCTTGGCGGCCGAGTTCCAACACAAGTACGACCGCCAGCTTGAGAACCTCAGAGAAGAGTTGGAAGTGACTCGCCAGGAGTCTCAAGCTGAATTCGCGGTTTGGCTCGATCGACTTCGTTCCCAACCCGCCGCCGCCTGGCAAGTGGTTCATCCAAGTCGCCTGCATTCGACTGGCGGCAGCACGCTCACCCTGCTCGAGGACGATTCGGTTCTCGCCGGAGGGGCGAATCCGCAGCACGATGTTTATGAGATTGCAGGACAAACCGAGGCCACAGGTTTGACCGCCGTGCGTCTTGAGGCACTTACGGATTCGTCGCTGCCCGGTGGCGGTCCCGGGCGCCACACCAATTCCAATTTCGTGCTCAGCGAGTTTGAGTTGACCGCGGTCTCGGTTCGCGATCCACAGGTAAGTCGCGAGGTGAAGTTTGTGCGGGCAGAAGCGGACTACAACCAAGCCAACTACGAAGTCGCGAAAGCAATCGACGGTACTGTGGCCGGGAACAGCGGTTGGGCTGTCGACGGCCCGACTCGCAAGCAACCTGCCACGGCGCTGTTTGTCGCTGCCGAATCGTTTGGCTTTGAGGGTGGCACCGAGTTGCGATTCCGCCTGCGACATGAAGCGAGCTTTGCGACCCACGGAGTCGGTCGCCCCCGACTGGCGGTTACTTCCCATCCGGCGAGTGCCATCTCCCTCAGCGGGGCACCGCCACAAATCGCAGCCTTAATCAATCGTCCCCAATCAGAGCTCTCGCCGGACGAAAGAGCACAACTGGAGCGTTACTACCTCGAAAATCAATCGGAGCGGGGTCAGGCAATCCGCGCCGAGCTTGTCAGGCTCGAGCGGGAACGCCAAAACGCTTTTCCGCCGACGATGATCATGCGCGAGCTGGACCAGCCCCGGCAGACGTTTGTGCTTAATCGAGGGCAGTATGATTTGCCAACGGAGCCCGTGTCAGCCGGCGTGCCGCAGGTTTTTCCCGCGCTCCCGGCTGACCAGAAGCTCGATCGCCTCGCCCTCGCGCGGTGGCTCGTCGCACCCGACCATCCGCTTACGGCGCGCGTCGCTGTGAACCGGATCTGGCAACGACTTTTTGGCGTCGGCCTGGTCAAGACCAGCGAAGACTTCGGGCTCCAGGGTGAACTGCCCAGCCATCCGGAACTACTCGATTGGCTGGCGACCGAATATGTCCGCAGTGGTTGGGACACCAAGGCGATGTACCGCCTGATTCTCAACTCGTCGACCTACCGCCAGTCCTCGGAAGTCGGCCGCGAAGCCTACCTGCGCGACCCGGACAATCGTCTGCTCGCCCGCGGTCCGCGGTTCCGCCTCGAAGCGGAAGAGGTCCGCGATGCTGCCTTGGCCGTCAGCGGGTTGCTCGTCCGCCAAGTTGGCGGTCCCAGTGTCTATCCCTATCAGCCTCCCGGGCTCTGGACCGAGCTGAACAATCGCCCCGGTTACTCGGTCGAGTATCCTGAAGGCAAAGGCGAGCAGCTTTATCGCCGCAGCGTCTACTCATTCTGGAAGCGGACCGTACCCCTGCCCATGCTCAAGATTCTGGACGCACCTGATCGCGAAGTCTGTACGCTCCAGCGATCACGCACCAACACGCCGCTGCAGGCACTGCTGCTTTGGAACGCGCCGCAATTTGTCGAAGCGGCCCGGCATCTCGCCCAGCGGATGTTGGCCGCCGCCGAGACGGAACAAAGCGACCCGGCTGCCCACGGGTTCCAACTCGTGACCGGTCGGGTTGCAACTGCCGATGAACTGGCCGTACTCCGCGAGCACTTCGCGCTCGAACGGGAGCGTTTCACCCAAGACGAAGCTGCCGCACGGGAGTTGCTGGCGGTCGGCGACTCGTCACCTGCCGCTGCCTGGCCGCTGGCTGAATATGCTGCCTGGACCAGCGTCGCGCGATTGCTGCTGAATCTCGACGAATTCATTACCAAGGAATAAGCTGTGAACGAATCCCTTGCTCAAGCCCAACTGCACGAGACCCGCCGCCAGTTTTTCGGTCGAGGCCGGCAGGGACTCGGCGCCGTCGCGCTCGGCTCACTGCTGATGCCGGGACTGCTGCAAGGCAGTGATCGCGCCGCCGTCCCCGCGCCGCCGGACGATCGCATCGGTGGCCTTCCCGGGTTGCCGCACTTCGCTCCGCGTGCCAAACGGGTGATCTATTTGCTCCAATGCGGCGCCCCATCGCAGGTCGATCTGCTCGACTACAAGCCGTCGCTGGAGAAGTTGCACGCCACCGAGCTCCCCGCCAGTGTCCGCGGCAACCAGCGATTGACCGGGATGACCGCAGGGCAGGGGAGTTTTCCGCTGACTAAATCCCCCTGGAAATTCGTTCCGTATGGCCGTTCGGGGATGATGCTCAGCGAACTGCTGCCTCACATCGGCAAAGTCGCTGATGACCTCTGCCTGATCAAGTCGATGCACACCGAGGCAATTAATCACGACCCGGCGATCACTTTCTTTCAGACGGGTAACCAGCAACCGGGCCGACCAAGCATCGGCTCGTGGCTCAGTTACGGGCTCGGCTGCGAAGCCGAGAATCTGCCCGGCTTCGTCGTGCTGCTGAATCACAACAGCTATGACCAGGCCCAGCCAATTTACGATCGCCTGTGGGGAGCAGGTTTTCTTCCTTCCAATCATCAGGGCGTGAAGTTCCGCAGCCAAGGCGACCCGGTGCTCTATCTCCAGGACCCGGCCGGCACGGAGCGTCCCCAGCAGCGTGAGTTCCTCGACCGCTTGGGGCGCCTGAACGCCGCCCGCGCGGCCGAAGTCGGTGACCCCGAAATTGTCGCCCGGATCGCCCAGTACGAAATGGCTTACCGGATGCAAATGTCAGTCCCGGATCTGACCGATCTGTCCGACGAGCCGGCCAGCACCTTTGAGTTGTACGGGGAAGAGGCCCGCAAGCCCGGCACGAACGCAGCCAACTGTCTGCTCGCCCGTCGGCTGGCTGAGCGCGGAGTGCGCTTCATTCAGATTTTCAACCGCGATTGGGATCATCACAGTAACGTCAAAGGCAATGTCCCGATGCTCTGCAAACAGACCGATCAAGGATCGGGCGCGCTGGTGCAGGATTTGAAGCAGCGTGGAATGCTGGACGATACCCTGGTGATTTGGGGTGGCGAGTTTGGCCGGACGGTTTATTCCCAAGGTGGCGGTGAGGGCTTTGGACGTGATCATCATCCCCGTTGCTTTTCGATCTGGATGGCGGGCGGCGGCGTGAAGCCCGGTTTCACGTACGGCTCAACCGACGACTTCTGCTACAACATCGTCGATAACCCGGTCCACGTACACGACTTCCATGCCACGATCCTCCACCTGCTCGGAATCGATCATGAGCGGCTCACTTACCGCTTCCAAGGCCGCGACTATCGGCTGACCGATGTGAAGGGAAATGTGGTGGAAGGGATCTTGAGGTGAGTTTGACGTTCGGCAGCGGCAGTTGGAAATCGGATTTGGGGAATTCGGTTAGCGTTGCTCGGCACCAAGCTCTGTCCTGCAGTGTCCTCTCAGCCGGGCTTCGCGCCAGCCCCCGGTTCGGCAGCGCAGACTCTCGCCCCGCCTTCAAAATGTTTGCCTCTTCCTCCCCTCGCCCCGCTCTGGGGGAGAGGGGTCGGGGGTGAGGGGGTGAACCCTATCTCAAGCTCTGCCCGTTCGCCCGCTCTCGCTCAATAGGATTTACTCATCCTTTCCCTTCCTCTGAGTCCCCGTTCGCGTTTACCGCCTTCTTCCTCCCGGACTCTGCTAGAATCCGTCAGAAACCTTGGAGTTGCTCCCGGGTTTACCTCCTTGGCGATTTGGGGATCTCAACACGAGGAACGTGCGCAATGAGTAAGCGGACTTGGCTGGCGGCGGGAATTTCGGCTGCGATTTGGAACCTCTGTGCAATTTGCCCCGCGCAAGACTCGGCCAATTGGGCTGCTTGGCGCGGACCTAACGGCAACGGCTCGGCTGCTGCCGATTGCCAGCCCCCGCTGAAGTGGAGCGCTACTGAGAACATCAAGTGGAAAACCGAAATCCCGGGACGGGGGCACAGCACACCGATTCTTTGGGGCGAGCAGCTCTTTTTGCTGACCGCGGTTCCCAAGGGCGGTGCGGCTCCGGCGGAAGAGGCAGCCCCCGCTCCCCGCGGTGAAGGTGAACGGGGACAGGGCGGCGGCGGACGCGGTGGCCGTGGCGGGCGCGGCGGCGGTGGCGCGCCTCAGTCGGAATACACCTTTGCCGTGCTCTGCGTCGATGCCAACACCGGCAAAATCAAGTGGCAGACGGAAGTCAACGAACAGAAGCCGCACGAAGGTCATCATCAAACCAATACCTTCGCCTCCTGCAGTGCCGTGACCGACGGTCAACATGTCTTTGCTTCATTCGGTTCGTTTGGCATCGCCTGCCTGACGCTTGATGGCAAGCTGGTCTGGAAAAAGGACCTTGGCGACATGCGGACCCGCAACTCGTTTGGCGAAGGCGCCTCACCGGCCCTCTGGGGCGACACGCTCGTCGTCCCGTGGGATCACGAAGGGGACTCGGCACTCTACGCCCTGGATGCCAAAAGCGGTGAAGTGAAGTGGAAAGTCGATCGCGAAGAACCCACCATTTGGGCCACACCGCTGATCACCGAATTCAAAGGCCGTGTTCAGGTCATCGCCAGCGGATCCAACCGCGTGCGGAGCTACGACCTCAAGGACGGCAAGTTGATTTGGGAATGCCAGGCCTTGGGACCGAATCCGATTCCGACACCCATGCGACTCGGAGATACCGTGATTTGTGCCAGCGGCTACCGCAGTTACCACCTCGCAGCCATTCCCCTTGATGGCGAGGGAGACGTGACCGAGCGCGTCGTCTGGAAGCGAAACGATTCTGCTCCTTATGTCTCCACGCCAGTGATGTACGAAGAGACGCTCTACGTAACCAAGTCGCAGGATCCGCTGCTGACGATCGTCAATGCCAAGACGGGCGAAACGCTGATGGAACCCCAGCGGTTGCCGTCGCTGAACAATCTCTATGCCTCGCCCCTGGCCGCCAACGGCCGGATCTATTTCTCGTCCCGCAACGGCACGACTGTCGTGCTCAAGCACGGGAACGAAGCCGAAGTGCTCGCCACGAATGAGCTCGGCGAAGGCCTCGACGCCTCGCCCATCGCGGTCGGCAAGCGGCTCTTCCTCCGCGGTGAGAAGCACCTTTTCTGCGTTGAGCAGTAACTCGCTTCTCCTGCTTCCTTCCGGTCTACCCCGAGGAGTTGTCACGCCCCCGCAATCAACGGCAGGCAACGGGTTCGGGTTGATCAATCTGAAACGAAACCGCTCTCGCCCTCGGCCACCCGAGCGGAGCGCGGTGCTTCTATTCTGATCAGCCCGAACTTCCGGTGAATGGTGCAATGGCCGCTAACGCCCAGACGTAGATCCGGTAAAGCAAACAGACCAGCAGGACAACTGTCAGGAAAGACACCGCCAAGTTGATTCCCCACACGGCGGCTTTCCACCAGACCCTGTTTCTTTGGGTAGCCTGGGTTTGATCCTTGAAGTCAAACGATTTGTGTCTCTTGCCATTCAGGTATTCCAGGAATTGACGCAATCGGTGCCGCCTTTCGGGCGGTTCGTTCGGGTCTTGGAATCGCGCTGGCTCCAGCAGGAATATCTTTGTTTTATCAATGGTGTTTTTGGCATGTTCCTTGAAAGTGTAGTGCCGAGCCATCAGTTCGCCGGCGGGCTCGCAGATATCGGCACAGACAACCGGCAAGGCAGCCAGATCCCCTTCGTCAAACGTTGTCTTTCCAGGCAACGCGCGTCGGGCAAAGATCGCAATGTGCTCGAGGATGTGTGAATGGATGTAGCTGTCCAGCTTCTTCCGATCGGAAAAGTCCACCAAGGCTGATTTGTGAATGGCGACTGCCTGAATGAACACGTTTTGTGGCTTTGCCTGCTCGAAGTCCCGGCCTTCGAAAGTCCGTTGACTCATCCGGCCGCGCTGAAATCGATCGAACATGTCTTGTTTGAGGGCAAAGAAGCAGGTGAACCCGATCGGGTTTGCGGTGCCCGGTGGCAAGATCCATTTGATGCACTCGGGGTCGTGCGCCAGCCAGTCCTGATAAGTGGCAACTCGGTCCGCGCGGGAGAAACGCGACTCTCCCCAAATCCGGACCGCCATTTCAGCAACTTTTTCGGCGTCAACGGTTGAGACGCTCGGCGCTCCCTGCAGTGAAAGGGGCTGAAGTCCAGAGTTCAAGTCAATCCGGTGGCGATTCTCGAGCGAATCGAAAAATTCGGAAATCGATTCAAGCCCTCCCAGAATGGAATCAAACAGGTACTCAGTGGCGAGGCAGACGACTTGCACGAGCCGGCCGGCCGTTTCGTGCAGCCAAGGCCAGAGGAACTGCTTTGCCTTTCCGGAAATCGCCTGCTCGTAGGCCGCAATCTTGGCGACGCGCTCGCCTTGCCGAGCGATGATCAGCAGGAGAAACAGCAACACGACCAAAGGGTACGTTAGCTCAAATGCGAATTGGAGGAACTTGGTGAGCAAGTGAGGCTCCTGAACGGTTGGGCCGGGTTCGAGTTGGGTGGGCGATCAGTCCGAGGTCTCATTCTATGAACCTATCCGATGAAGCTGATCTTTGCCTGCCAGCCTGACGGGCTTTGTCCGCTTCCTGAAAAGGCCTTGGCTCTGGAGATCCTTCGCAGTAATCGCTCGCAATCATCATCCGCTGCACCGTGGTTCACGAGCCGAGGGGATTTCCCTGGAAGCGAAGGGAGCCCCGCATCGGAGGGGCTGGGGAGGCTCGCGAATGACTCCTCGCCCGGTTCTCGTCTGGTCAGGCTGCTGGAACAATGCTGCTTGCTCCGTTCCAATTGACCGACCAAAATCGGTAATTGTTCGGTCCCTGCAACAGGCAAACTCGCTCAGGAAAAATTTGGATGTTCAAGCTTCTTTCGGTCATCTGTATTGCGCTCATGTTGTGTGCCGGTTGCGGAAAGCGCCCCGACACCTCGACCGGTAATTCCAATCCTTCTTCCGGTGGTCCAGCCCAGCCCAACTCGCAATTGCAGCCCCTGACCGTCGACAACGTGAATTTGAAACCGGCCAATCCGATTCCTGGTTTGGAAATTCTGGTTCCCGATGGCTTCACCAAAATGGATGAAGCTTTATTGCAGGTAAAGTACCCGAACGCCAATCGACCGACCTTGGTGTTCACGAACGAGGATGGGACGATTAATTTGGCGATCAATCACACTTCCAGTGCGGTTGCGCCCAACCAACTGGAGCAACTGCATCAGCAACTGGATACGTCGATTCGGCAGGCCCAGCCCACAGCGAATTGGATGTTCAGTGGATTTCAGATCTATCACGGCCGCAGGTGGACTCAATTGGAGTTCCAGTCCGATGCGGTTGATACCAAGATTCACAACATGATGATCGCAACCTCGGCCCAAGGTCGAATGTTGGCGATTTCCTTCAATTGCACGGATGCCCATGCCAAGACCTGGATGAATGTGGGCCGCGAAATTATCAAATCGGCGGTCTTCACCGACTAACCGCGGCTGAGCGTGCTTGAAAATCAGCCGGAGAGTCGGCCGGCCCATGGGACCAAGGGACTAAGGGCAAGGGACCTAGGGCAAGGGGACGGCCGTTTCACTTTTCTTCCCCACGAGCTACTCGAATGGCTCCCCTTGGCGGGGCATAATGGGAGGCTTCTTCCAACCTCCCTCCCCGGCCCTGTCGCCCTGCCATGGAACTCGCCTCCGAACTTGAGCGGTATCGCGAGAAACTGCTCGACCTCTCGAATCGCAACCCACTGCTGAGCTACCGGAAAAATAC
>Ga0164293_10002112_pt1 | contig 16812 bp, 18 predicted proteins | sample GEODES118metaG_FD_111487 | JGI IMG/M metagenome (GOLD analysis project Ga0164293, IMG submission 111487) | Eutrophic lake water microbial communities from Lake Mendota, Wisconsin, USA - GEODES118 metaG | ecosystem: Environmental > Aquatic > Freshwater > Lake | place: USA: Lake Mendota...
GTGTTTCTTGTAAAATGGACTTCATTGCCATGGCAGAAAGCCTATAGTGTTCCTTTAAACTTTCTTCACTCAGTTCTGCTTTTTTCCACCGAATATAGCGTTCGAGTTTTTCAACCAGTGGGACTAGTGGATCTAAAAAGTGTTGGATCTTATCTAAAAAAAATTTTGGAATTTGCGTGTTCCACTGGCCTTGAAGTTTTAATGGCAAAGGCGGAATCTTGTGGCCCATGCTTTCCCATTTTTCATCTAAAGTCCATGGCATTGAAGATTCCAGTCTGACTGACCAAATCAGGTGATCGATTCGGCCCATGACATTAAGCCCATGGGGAGTCACACCACCACTGTGGGGATCATTCAGGGCAATCCAGTCTCCGGATTTCATGGGAAAATAGGTGATGGCGAATCGAACAGCTTGGACGGGAGATAGAAAACTTTGAGCTGATGAACTTTGAATGGAAATGATTTGTCCCTGCAAATCCAGAAAAGCACTGGATTGAACTTTTCCTTTAAAAATTAAATTCAAATTTTGAATCACATTGACCATTTTTGAACCTCGTAGAGTTCTGCTAATGTGGGTAAATCGCTTCGTGTGTGAATCCGGCTGAAGCCCGCGAGTTTTATTTGCGGCAGAAGCTCTTCGACGAAAGGGCCAAGTAAACATATTTCGGTTGTATTGGATAAATGAAAGATTTCGTCTGCCCACAAGCTAAGGGCTTGGGCCTTTAAAACTTTTTTAGCATTTTCAATGTCTTCTTTATGCTTAAAACCCATTTGAGAAGAAATTTGGCGATGAAGCTTTTCTGCAAATGTACTTTTCACTTCAAATTGAGTGGCCACAAGTTCAGAGCTGATCGCAAGGTCAACAAGAGTTGGTTTTAAACCTCGGCCTAAAAAAATAGGACCGGGCTCGAACTGATCTGATTTTCCGATCCACTGCCATTGATCAAATAGATTTTTTTCTAAGGTTTGAGTGGGCTGAAGTTTGAGCAAAGTGATTTCAGGTGAAGGCAAAGGTGCCACAACTTCACCCCAAGGTGTCCAGCGGGTTTTTTTAGGAGCACCAATTTTATAACAACCATCCCAATCTAGAATAAAAAGATCTGAATTTTTAGCTAACTTTTCATTGGCCCATAAATAAACGAGGTGGGTCCATGTTGAAGTCAGACCGTATCGATTTTGAGTTTTTGTTTTTAATGTAAAGTCTTCATCAAGCCAATAAATCGCAGAGCTGGATTGTAACGTGGTCAAAACCGTTTGAACTTCTTCAGTCATTTCGGTGATCGGTCCCGAGCAAGAGGCATTCAGTAAGTTTCTTCTCCAGTGAAGAAACGAATAAAGACCCTCTGCAGAAATTTTAAAATTCTCGAACCCTTGAGCTTCAAAAAAATCTTCAACAGATTTTGGTGGAAAGCACTGCCAAGCGAGACGTTTAATGGAATGTTTTTTGAGAGCTTCCAACGATTCATTCAGCCAAGCTTCCGTCCATTCGGCAGGTTCAACTAAAACAACTGATTCAGAGTGAATGGGGGATTTTTGGTACTTTGTTGTGAGGTGCTCGAGGCCCAAAGGAAAGACAGCGGCCACAGAGCCACCCAGTCTTAATCCTGAAAGGCGATCTGCAAACTCATCAAGCAGAGTCACATCCTGAAGCTTTTCTGCGTGAGGTTTAAGAAGGTTTTCAAGGGTGGATTTAAATTTGTGCTTGGAATAAAGCCATCGGGAAGAATGAAGCTTTGTGCCACTTTCGGAGTCAATCAGGGTCGCATCACAAAATGAAACTCCACGATGAAGAAAAAGTCGGACTGATTTCGTTAGAGGATCTGTCATGTTTCTTGAACCCACAAAAACTCCATGTTAACTCCAAAGTAGGACTATGAAAAGAGAGGAAATGGGACATGAGGATTTCTCCAGAATTAATGAAGTTGATTCCCTATAAACCAGGCAAACCTATTTCTGAAACTCAGCGAGAGTTCGGGCTCGATAAAATCATCAAGCTCGCAAGTAATGAAAATCCTTTAGGACCTAGTCCGCTGGCCGTTCAAGCTGTCAGTGAAGCCATTCAATCTCAGCACCTTTATCCGGATCCCACTCACTACGCGATGATTGAAAGTGTTTCCAAGAAATGGCAAATCCCGAAGGCAAATTTAGGTTTTGGAAACGGTTCAGATGAAATCATTGATCTACTCTGCCGCATTTACTGCGAGCCCGGACAGGCTATTTTAACCCTGAATCATGCCTTTGCGGCCTATGAAATTAGTGCGGCTGCCAACAGAGCAAAAGTATTTAAAGCTGAAGCAAAAGATTTGATTTCGACCTACCAAAAGAACAAAGATTCCATTCGTTTGATCTTTATCCCAAACCCGAATAATCCAACCGGGACTTACATCAATTTTACTGAGGTTCAAAAAATCATCGAGGCTCTAAAAAACGAAGAGGTGTTGATTGTTTTTGATGAGGCCTACAACGAGTTTGCTAGGGCTTATGATTACAAGCCAGCACAATCCATTTTCAGCGATTCCGGTCACGTCATCATTTTAAGAACCTTCTCGAAAGCCTATGGTCTTGCGGGCTTTAGGGTTGGGGCCATGATTGCGCCCACAGCCACGATTGAAATTTTCAATCGCGTAAGAAAACCATTTAATGTCAACGATCTTGCGCAAGTGGCTTTAGTTGCCGCTCTGCAGGACGATACTTTTATGAAAAAGACGCAAGAAATCACGTGGATTGGGCTTGATTACTTCTACGATCAACTTCAACAATTGAAACTTCCGTTTTTACAGTCTCAAGGCAACTTTGTCCTCTTTGATACAAAAAGAGATGCGAAAATTGTTTATGAAGCTTTGCTAAGATTGGGAATTATTTTAAGGCCAGTTGCAAATTACGGATTTCCAGACCATCTGCGTATCAGTGTGGGTTTGGAATCTGAAAATAAAGCGGCGATTGAAGCCTTAAAAATTGTTTTGAAACAGATACCAGAAGGTAGAAAAAGTTGAATGGAAGAAATGCTCAAATTTTCTAAAGATTTGGAAGTTGATATGGGTTGGGTTGTGACTATTGATGGGCCTGCTGCCAGTGGGAAATCCACAGTCAGCCGTGAAGTAGCAAAAAAAATGGGATGGAATTGGGTTTCTACCGGTGCTTTCTATCGGGGATTGGCTTTTGTAGCGATGCAAAGAAAAATTCAATTCGATGATATTTCAGCCCTACTAGAGCTTTCTAAGTCTGATGTTTGGTCAGTCAAAATGTTAGAAGACCGCACCAGCGTTTTTTATAACAATCAAGAAGTGACAGAAATGATCTTCCGCGAAGATGTTGGCAATTTTGCTTCTCAGATTAGTCATTATCCCGAAGTCAGAAAAGCTCTTTTAGAGAGTCAAAGAATGTGTTCCATCGGTCCTGCGGGCTTAGTTGCTGAAGGCCGAGATTGTGGCACTGTTGTTTTTCCTCAGGCTCACGCAAAAATTTATTTAACAGCCGATCAAACCCACAGAGCGGCTCGAAGAGCTGCAGAAGAGGGCGGATCTGCAGAAAATATCATGGCCTCTCAGCAGCAAAGAGACCAGCAAGATTCCACTCGCAAGGTGGCACCTTTACAAATTCCAGATCACGCCTTTGTATTGGACACAACGTATATCAGCCTTGATGAAGTGGTTGAAAAAGTAGAAAAATTTATTCGGGAGAAAATCCCCGTTTAGATATCAAGGGCTTGCTTCAAGGGTTTTTAACAAAACAGAAAATTGGTGAGAACAACAATGGGGACCCGGCTCTTTCAGTCAAAGAGTGTCTCATCTCGAGACACTCTGGCCTTTTCCTTTGACACTGGTGTCCAGACCCCTTAAAACTGCCAGTCAAACATGAAAAGTGGGTCCGGCCAGAGTTTTGAACACCCAGCACTGGTTTTATGAGGCTTGCTTTTCTCAGGAGGTAATTATTTTGACTATGGGTAAAACACTTAACAAATCCAAAGCTGAAAAAGCTAAGGTACTCGCCTTTTTGGACGCGGAAGACTCAAAAATTCCATCTAATCCAGGCTTCTACAACGAGAAATCCAAAGAGGATTTTAGCTCTCTGTTCGAACAGACTTTAAATGAACAAGATTTCAAAGTCGGTGATGTGGTTTCAGGCCGCGTTGTTGAAGTTCAAACAGATTACGTTTTGGTTGATATCAACTACAAATCAGAAGGTTTGATTGATATTAATGAATTCCGAGTTGTTGATGGCGTTCGCCAGGTTCAACCCGGTGATAAAATTGAAGTTCTGATCGACCGTATCGAAAACGAAAACGGCATGATTGGTCTTTCAAAAGATAAAGCAGACATGCTTCGTGCATGGACTGACATTTCGAAGGCAGCTGAAAATGAAGAAGTCATTGAAGGTGTTGTTGTAGCGAAAGTAAAAGGTGGTCTCAGCGTCGATATCGGCGTCAAAGCCTTCCTACCCGGCTCACAAATCGATTTGCGTCCTGTTCGAAATATGGACGTTTACATTGGCAAAAAATATAAATTTAAAGTCATTAAGTTTAATAAAAAGCGTGGAAACATCGTCCTTAGCCGACGTGCCCTTCTTGAAGAAGAGCGCGAGAGCATGAAGACTCAAACTCTCGATCAAATGAAAGAGGGCTCTATCGTAACAGGTCTTGTTAAAAACATCACTGATTACGGAGCTTTCATCGATTTGGGCGGTATGGATGGTCTTCTTCACATTACAGACATGAGCTGGGGACGCATTAAGCACCCATCTGAAATCTTGAATGTGGGCGACGAAGTTCAAGTTAAAATTCTGAAGTATGACCAAGAAAAAGAACGTGTTTCTTTGGGTGTAAAACAACTTCAACCTGATCCTTGGGAAGCCGTAAAAGCTTCTTTCCCGATCGGTGCCAAAACAAAAGGCAAGATCGTATCTGTGACAGAATACGGTGCCTTTGTAGAGCTTGCTGAAGGTGTTGAAGGCTTGATCCATGTTTCTGAAATGAGCTGGACAAAGCGTGTGAAGCACGCCAACCAGCTTGTTCAACAAGGTCAAGAGGTCGAAGTTCAAGTTCTTGAAATCGATGGCGAACAGCGCCGAATTTCATTGGGCATGAAGCAGCTTCAAACCAATCCATGGGTCGAGATGAAAGAATCTTACGCTCCTGGAACGATCATCGAAGGTGAAGTGAAATCCATCACTGACTTTGGTATCTTTGTTGGTATCGAAGAAGGCATCGACGGACTTGTTCACATTTCTGACTTTTCATGGACAAAGCGCGTAACCAATCCTGCTGAAATGTTTGCCAAAGGTGCAAAAATTCGCGCGGTTGTTTTAGGCGTGGACATTGAAAACGAAAGATTCAGCTTAGGCATCAAACAACTCGAAGGTGACCCTTGGTCAAACATCGAGAACAAGTATGCGATCGGAACTCAGCACGAAGTGAAAGTCACTAAGCTTGCTGATTTCGGGGCTTTCGTAGAACTTGAAAGTGATATCGAAGGATTGATTCATATCTCTGAATTGACGACTGACAAAATAAACCACCCTGAAGACTTTGTCGCAGTTAGTGGAATGTTGAAGGCAGAAGTTATCTCTATCGACAAGGATGCAAGAAAGATTGGTCTTTCTTCTAAACTTGTTAAGCTAAGAGACTCCAAAGCTGATGTGGAAGATTACGCACGTAAAGCCACTTCAACTTCAAAAACGTCACTTGGTGATGTTTTCGGAGACGCTTTGAAGAACGTAAAAACTGACAAAACTTAATTGATTTCCTGGCTAACGCCAAGAATCATGACAAGAAACCTAAGAAGGGAGAATCTTTTAAACGATTCTCCCTTCTTTTTTTTTAAGGTGTTGATTATGAAGTTTTGGATGCGTCTTTGTTTGATTGTTTTAGCATTGATTGGTTTGTCCGCGATCATTAAATCCGGTGTGGAAAAATACAGCGGAAAAAAGAGTGGTGTGGTCAATCTGAATACAAACTCCATACTCCATTTGGATTTGGTGGGCGTGATTTTAAACGGAAAACAATTTTTAGAAAATTTAAAAGAGTACCGCGAAGATAAAGGTATCAAAGCTATTATTATCAATGTGAATTCGCCCGGTGGTGCCGTTGGGCCCTCACAAGAAATTTATTCTGAGTTAATTAAAACTCGAAATCAGTTTTCAAAACCGGTGGTTTGTTACACTTCTGGTTTGATGGCCAGCGGTGGATACTACGTCGCTTTGGGTTGTGATAAAATTATTGTAGCCCCTGGAGCATTGCTTGGTTCCATTGGTGTCATTATGAGTTTTGCAAATCTCGAAAAACTTTACGACTGGGCAAAAATCAGCCGATATTCCATTACCTCTGGAAAATTTAAAGATTCAGGTGCCGAATACAGATCCATGAGAGATGACGAGAAAAAACTTTTTCAAGAAATGATTGATGAAGTCTACAGCCAATTTAAATCCACAGTGAAAGAAGCTAGAAAAGAAATCACACCAGAGAATTTACAGACCTACACAGACGGTCGGGTTTTTACGGGTCAAAAAGCAGTGGATCTGAAATATGCTGATGCTGTGGGAACTTACGATGAAGCGGTCGATGCCGCGGCAGCGATGGCCGATTTAAAAAAAGATCAGTATGAAATATTTTCGATTCCAAAAAAGAAAAAATCAATTTTTGATTTTGGTGAAGAAGAGACAGATGACACCATCAACGGTGTTGTAAAAAAAGTGATTCAAAATGGGGTTCAGAATCTTTTGGGACTTCAGCTGATGAATCAACCCACTTACTTGATGCCAGGTGTTTGGGTTGAGTAAAGTAAAAGTGAAAAAGAAAACAGCATCAAAGAAAATTTCGACTCAAGTAAAATTGAACAGAAATGTATTATTTCGTCCTGAAAGATATAAATACGTGAAAGGAATCGAAAAAAGCAGTGCCCATTGTGTTTTTTGTGAGGCCTCTCAAAATCCAGTCGGCTTCAAGAACTTGTGCCTTTATAAGTCTCGGCACTCGATGGTAATGCTGAACAAGTTTCCCTATAACTCGGGGCACCTTTTAGTATTACCCTTGAACCACATCGGACAAATTTTTGATCTCTCGTCCGCCGAATATCAAGATCTACAAGCGGTCGTTAAATTGGCGGCTGAAGGAATTCAAAAGGTTTATCAACCTTCGGGATTTAATTTAGGCCTGAATCATGGGCGTGCTGCGGGTGCGGGTTTGCCGGATCACATTCACTATCATCTTGTCCCTCGTTGGGAAGGTGATCTTAATTTTTTCCCTTTGATTGCAGATACAAAGGTTGTTGTAGAAAATCTAGAGCAAAGTTTTGAAAAGCTGAAAAGCTTTTTTAATGGAATTCAGAAAGGGGCTTGAGATGAATAGACCAGTCCAGTTTAGCATTGCTCCCTTCACGCCCGCGATCAAATGGATCGTTATACTGACGGCAGGATGTTGGCTTGTTTTGCAGCTGATTCTGGAATCACTTCTGAAATGGCCGGTGACTTCTTTATTTGCGATGGTTCCAGCGGATGTCTTATTTGAATTCAAAATCTGGCAAGTTTTCAGCTATATGCTGATGCACTCAAGTCAAATTACTCATCTGCTCTTTAATATGCTGATGCTGTGGTTTTTTGGTGGAGAGCTCGAGCAGCTTTGGGGATCCAGACGCTTTGTGACCTACTATGTTATGACCGGTGTGGGAGCCGCCCTCATCTATTGTTTTGGAATGGCGACCTATTCAGTCATCAGTGGGGACAGTCGGAACCTCGTGGTTCCTGTCATCGGAGCCTCTGGAGCTCTTTACGGTATCATGCTGGCCTATGGGATTCTTTTTGGACACAGAACTGTTTATTTTTTCATGATTTTTCCCATGAAAGCTCGCACCTTCGTTGCCATCATGGGATTGATTGAATTTGCAAATATGATCTCAAGCCAAAATTCAGGATCCAATGTGGCTTACTTAGCTCATTTAGGTGGTTTGCTATCGGGTTTGATCATTTTTTGGATTCAAAGCCGCTTGAAGAATTTTAATGAAAAAAAAGAGAAGGGGCGTAAAAATCGACACCTTCACTTAGTTGTCGATAATGATAAAAAGGACGAGGGTCCGAAATATTGGAACTAATCCAGAACTTATGATAGGCTCATGATTCACCAGGAGAGTAAAAGTGTCTTTAGATAAGTCTTTGAAAAATTTAAAATTTGATAAGCGTTTGACCGAGTACAACTTGAATAAAGGTTTACTCACCCAAGACGAGCTCAAAAAACATTTGGAAACTTTGCAAGATGTCGGTTCAAAGATTGATTTAGTCAGTCTTAAAAAAGACGCATCTGACGTTTCTGATCTTAATTAGTTCAAATTAGTTGTGCTGAACTAAGCTTGATTGTTGATCAATCAATATACCAGTTCCACCAGTTAAAGACTCACCAGTTTCTCTGGCGGCTGACCATTCTTCATGAATAATTTTATATTCCCCATCCTTTAAAACTGCATGAATCACTTTGACGCCGTAATCTGTGTGCTGATCAGAAGTGTATTTTTGTAAAGTTCTGACGATCATCTTGTCATTATGTACAAGCAAAAAGGGCTGATCCAATCGCACTTGAATCGTATTATATTTTGTATTGAGTCTGTTTTTATGGTTTTTCCAAGACTTAAAATTAAAGCCTGGAGCTGTAAAACTAGGATCATAAAATGACATATACTGATCTATTTTTTTAGTCTGCCAGGAATCAATCCACTTTTGCAAGAATTGGGCTTTCTTCTCTCGAAGAATTTTATGTTTACTCATGGGAACGTATTTCACCTGGTCAAAAATCAAAATAGGTGTTTGTTTATAAACGATATATTTTTCTAACTTTTCAATGTCAACATTTCGAACAACAACACAGCCTCGAGAGCCACGAGTTAATGGGACATCATCAGGCACTGAGTGAAGCCAAATGCCATAGCCTGTTTTGCCTTCTCGTTGGTCAAATAAATTCGGGTAATCCATGGTGAAAGCCATTTTTCCGTAAAGTTTAAACGGAATTTCAGGCTGAGATTTTTTCTGTTGGAAAAAGTAAATGCCCTCGGGGGTTTTAAAATCGTTTTCTTTTTCTTTTTTTCCGTTATTTTTGCCCATGTCCGTGTCCATCTCTTCGATCTTTTTGATGGTTTCACCGTCACGTTCGAAAACAAAAAGTTTGCGCTTTTCCTTATCGACTAAAAATACATATTTCGAAAATGCAGCCGTGGCTGAAATCTGTAACAGATTCTCAGGATAGAGTTCCTCTGAAGAAGCAGATTGAGCCATCAGGGTGATAATCAGATAAAGTCCAAAGATGCGCATATTGAGTCTGATCGGACGGAAGTGTCTAAAAGATAAACTCCAAAATTGCATATCCTATGACGATTCTGTCTCAAAATAAGAATGTCAAAGAAAATAGACTTTTGTCCTAAGCCGAGAGTCCAGTTCTGCCGATAGAAAGTTGAGCATCAAAAAAGGAATATTTATGGCAGAGCAAAAAAAAGGACCAGAGGCTTCGGAAAAACCTAAAATACCCATACAGAAAATTCTCACTTTTGTATTTGTTTTTTTTAATCTCTCGGTCACAAGTGCTGGGGCATTTTTAGTTTATAGTTCGACCTTAGGCTGGGAGGCGCCCACGATCACAGAGGCCAGCATTAAAATTGATCCTCAGTTTCAATACACTTCAATTGAAAATGTTCCTTATGTTTATACCATGGAGAAATTCACAGTGAATTTAAATGGTGAGCCCAAAAGAACGATTCGTCTTGAGGTAAATTTGAATATGCTTGGAAAGCAAGATTTCGAAGAAGTGATGGATTTTGATAATCGAGCTCGAGTTCGTGATCGAATTGTTCAGTTATTGAACGATAAATCCTTTTCTGAACTTGAAAGTATCCAAGGAAAATTATTTTTAAAAGACAAAATTGCAATGGAAGTGAACACCATTCTGAACAAAGGTGTGGTCAAAGACGTATTCTTTACTGATTTTGTTGTCCAATAACCAAGACGTTCAATAGAATAATGGGACTGGAGAATATCTATGAAGTCCCATTATGCTTTTTTATTTGTGTCGTTGGTTTTAAATCTGGCTTTTGCCAATCCTCTTAAAATTGAATTAGAAGTTGAAAAGTGGACGCTTAAAAATGGTCTGACTGTTTTATTACACCGAGATGCTCAAATTCCATTGATCAGTTATCACACTTGGTACCGAGTGGGGTCACGAAATGAAGACATGGGAATTACAGGCTCGGCTCATATGCTCGAGCATATGATGTTTAAGGGTGCAAAGAAATATTCCAACAAAGAGTTTGATCGAATATTGAATTCTAATGGCATGATTAATAATGCTTTTACAACTTTTGACATCACAGGTTTTTATCAAAGTCTTCCTGAAGATAAATTGGAACTGATGATGGATCTTGAGCGCGATCGCATGAGTTCAATTTTATTAAAACCAGAGGATTTGTTAAGTGAAAGAGATGTGGTCAAGGAAGAAAGAAGATGGCGTGTGGATAATAATCCACAATCTTTGTTGCGTGAGCAAACCATGGAGGTCTTATTTAAAGGACATCCCTACCGATGGCCTGTCATTGGCTACATGAAAGATATTTCAAATTACGACCCAGTGACCATGAGAAAATTCTATGACCAGTATTACGGACCTAACAATGCAGTTTTAGTTTTAGTGGGTGATTTGGATATTCAGAAAACAAAACAATTGGTTGAGAAGTATTACAACGATTTAACACCTCGAGAAATTCCCAAGGAAAAAGTTTATAAAATTCAGCCGTTGAAAAAACAAGAAACAATTGTTTTGAAAAAAGATGTGCAAGTTCCAAGTCTGATGATCAGCTACCAATCTGTGCCTGATCGTCATCCTGATAGTTACGCGTTAGAAGTCTTAGCACAAATTATTGCAAACGGCACATCCAGCAGACTTTCAAAAGATTTGGTCTATAAACAGCAAATTGCCAATTCCACAGGGGCCTACCAGTGGTCTTTGAAAGAGGCCGGGCTTTTTGGTGTTTTTGTATCTTTAAAGCCGGGGGCTGAAGATAAGAAAATCATTAATTCCATTGATCGCGAAATTTTTAAAGTTCGAAATCAGCTCATCAGTGCCCGAGAACTTGGGCGTGCAAAAAATCAATTTATGGCTGATTTTATTGACGGGCTTTCCACAGCGGATGCAAAGGCCCGAGCTTTAGCCTCTGCTGAAATTGTGACTGGAAATTATAAAACCTTGTTTTCTGATTTAGAAAAATATCAAAATGTGACTGTTCAGGATTTGCAGCGTGTCGCTAAAAATTATCTCAAGTCTGATGCCCGAGTGATTGCTTGGCTGAAGCCTCAAACTGAAAAGAAGAAAGACTAATCCTTATGAAGAATTTAATTTTGATTTTCACAGTTTTTTTGGCAGCTTGTTCCGGGGGACAAAAGGTTTCTCAAAATACAGAAAAGAAAACATACAAAAACGAGCGAGTTCAATTTTTCTCTAATGGATTAAAGGTTTACTTTATTCAAGACGACACTTTGCCAAAAATTGAAATGCAGATGCTAATTCCAGTAGGAGCGGGTCATGAGCCCAAAGAGTTTTCTGGTCTTCATGCCTTAACAGCTCGTGTTCTTGATAAAGGAACTCAGAATAAAAAAGCTCTTGAGATTGCAGATCAATTTGCAGATTCCGGTTCTGATTTTGACATTTCTGCAGGCTATGATTTTACAATGGCTGCGACTTCAGCCTTGGTCACTGAATTTCCTAAGGTTCTTAATTTATTCATTGAGATTTTAACTCAGCCCATATTTCCTCAGGAAGAAATCAATCGAGAGCGAGAGCTCATGATTGTGCAACTGCAGGGCAGAAAAGACAGATCAGGTCCCTGGGCTGATTATGTTATGAACCAAACTTTTTATCAAGGTCACGAGTACGGTCAAGATTTGTTGGGAACACCTCAGAGTTTAAAGAAAATTAAAAAAGAAAAGCTACTGCAATTTTATAAGAAATACTACCAACCCCAGCCTTCTATTTTAGCAGTCTCTGGCAGGCTCACTCCTGAAATCGAAAAACTGATTCAAGAAAAATTTGAAACTTGGAAAAATGAATCTCCAATTCCAAAAAAATCAGTTCTCTTTAATGCCAAAACTGATCGTCTAAGAAAAGTGAAGATCGAGACTCCTCATAAGGCTCAAACAGAAATCAGAATTATTCAGCCAGGGATTCCAAGAACTCATCCTGATTTTTTAAAGTACAGGATCGCCAACGAGATCTTAGGTGGGTCATTTGCCAGCCGTTTAAATCAAAAAATTCGTGATGACCTTGGATTGACTTACTCCATTGGTTCTTACTTGGATCCTCGAGCGAGCGGTGGGGCCTGGGTTATTTCTACTTTTTCAAAAAATGAAACAGCAGAAAAGACGATCTCAGAAATTCAAACAGTGATTCAAGATTTTGCAAAAAATGGAATCACAAAGGATGAGCTGAATGCCGCAAAAAATTTAGCCAAAGCTCAATTGCCCAGGTCTTTAGAAACTTCGGACAAGCTGGCCTACAACTTGTTGCTGCTAGACTTCTATGGATTGGGGGCTCAGTACTTGATTCAATTTAATCAAAAGATTGATGCCATTACGGTTCAAGATGTGAACGCTGTTGTGAAGAATTATTTTAAGCCAGAACAGCTGGAGATCATGAGTTTTAATTAGGTGAAAATTTTGTTTTCTCAATCATCATTGCGAATACCGATACGCCGCTTTGGTAAGTCTGGAGGAATCATAAGCTGTTTAATGGCATCAAAAACGACTTTAAATTGGCTATCGTATTGCTTTTCAATTGAGTCCAACCTTCTGGATAAGTCCACGTGAGAAATGACCATTTCTCGCAGATGTTTAAATGCTCGAGTGACTTTGATGCTTGTGCCAATCGCAGTTTCGCTTGTCAGGACATTCGCGAGCATCAATATCCCATGCTCTGTAAATGCGAAAGGTAAGTATCGTCTGCCGCCTCTACCCTTTGAGGTCGCAGATTGCGACCTCAAAAAACTAACCTCAACTTCGTTAAGTTGAAACATAAAGTCTTGTGGAAAGCGATCTCGATTTCGCCTGACTTGTTCGTTGAGTCGCTTAGTTGTCACGCCATAAATCTTAGCTAGTTCAGAATCTAGCAAGACTCTTTGATCGCGGATAATGAGAATAGATTCCTCAATTTGCTTTATAGAGATATAAGTCATGGAAGCAGAAGGCCTGTAAAATTTAGGCCAGAGTCATATCTAATAAAAAGGCTCAACACGTCCGCTCATCAGTTCTGTGGGACGAATTGTTGGTCAGAAATATCAGCTCTTTTTCTTATAATAGAAGAAACCAGCGATGGATCCGCCCACGAGTAGTAAACCCAACAAAAGACCCATGCCTCCGCCTTTTTTATCAGCAGATGAGTCGGTGTACATATCTGCAGGCATAGCAGGGCTGATGGTTTGACCTAAAGTTCCCTCGCCGACGCGAATGGGGCCTAGTTCACTTTTTGAGAGCAAATCACGAGAGGCGATGATGTTCATACTCATGATGGCATTATGAAACATGCTTGAATATTTCGCGTAGTATTTTTTGTGAGCAGAGAAAGTGACCAGCACTGCAATTCTGTTTTTGATCGTGGATAAATACCGAGTGAAGTAGTTGGGGACTTCGCTGCTATTGTGAAGTCCATCCAGCCATTTGTGATTGTTGATTTGCACATACTTTGCCTTGTAGACCAATTGTGATTGGGTGGATTTTGCTGCGGCAGCATTGGTGGCGATGGGATTATTCAAATGATTCTCATAAAGTTGAAAAGAATCTGTGGGCCCCACTTCTTTTGCAGTCAAAATGATGATGGCTTCTTTAGAATCGGGCTCTTTTGAAGATCTGCAGACCCATTCCGTTTGTTCCAGCGTGCAATTCCACTCATCGGGCATTTCAAATGCGATATAGGCATTTCGAAAGACTTTCGCCTGGACCAGAGTCGAGCTTGCGAGAATTAACAAAAATGAAACAAAACAAGTATTTTTCATAGTGCATTCCTATCGGTTTCTTTTATGATCTTAGAAGCAATCGGAGGAATACGTCATGTTGAATTTGCAGCAGCTCTCGACTTTTGTCACAGTGATCTCAGAGGGAAGTATGACAGCTGCCGCTGACAAACTTTTTTTGACTCAGCCTGCTGTCTCTCAGCAGATCAGAAACCTTGAAGAGTCTTTAGGAGTCGATTTACTTGTTAGAGGGGTCAGGCAAATTAAACCCACTCCCCAAGGCGAAATTCTTTTTGAGCATTCAAAACGAATTTTGTCTATGGTCGGACAAGCAGAAACAGCCATCAGATCTATGGGTGCTGACATGCAAGGGATCTTGCGAATCGGAACACTGAATTCACTAGGTCTTCACTTGATGTCATCCATCATGAGCAGGCTTTTAAAGTTTAATCCTGATTTGTCAGTGAAAGTTCAATACGACAAGGGTGAAGAGCTCATTAAGCTCTATAAAAAAGGTCATCTTGATATTTTAGTTCTTCCTGATACAGAGAAAGAATTCGGCTTCTCTGTGGAAGGGGCTCAGAAAAAGTTTTTAATGAAAGAAGAAATGTGGTTGGTCAGCAGCGGCACACAGACTGAAAGTAATCCCGAAATCGAAATGACAAATATCAAAAAATACCCTTTGGTTTTATTCAGCGAAGAATACCCCGCGTTTCAAGTGAAACTCATGGAAAGTTTAAAAGCCAAAAATGTCAGATATGATGTGGTATTTGAAAGCTCAAATGTGGGAACCTTAAAAAGAGTGATCGAGTCAGGGCTTGGCTGGGGCTGGTTGCCAGCTCACTCGGTCAAGAAGCAAGTCCGATCAGGCCGCTTGATGCGATTGCATGTGAAAGATTTTGATTACGTTTCAGATGTAATTTTCTATTACAAGCCCGCAGGGGATGCGAAAGCTTTAGCGGAAAATTTTTATAATATTATTTCACACCAGGATAAAGCCCAATGAGAATAGCTCTATTTTTGATACTCAGTTTTATTCTTCAGCCAAGCTTTGCAAAACCTAAGTCGACAGCAAAACCAGTTCCTGAAAAAATTGAGTCTGTGGACGAATACAAAGCTTACTTACGAGAATTTGTGGCCCTTCACCGAAGAGACATCAAAGGCTGCGAACTTCAAGAGCGCATGAAAAATAAAAAGCTCGACGGCAGAATGGTCATGTATTGGGAAGTCGGCGAAGACGGGGTTGCCTCTGATTTCAGCCGCGGCAAAGACACTCTCGACAATAACGATGTTTATCACTGCCTCGAGAAAAAAATTATGGCTTGGAAATTTCCCAAACCACCGATGGATCGTCCCCTCGAGCTTGAGCATGAGTTTTCATTTAGTTCGAAGAGAAAATAATCTGTGGTAACTATGGAATTCAGAATTATTTCCGGAAAAAGCCGTTTTGGATTGAACCTGTATTGAATAAATAAAACTAATTTTTTATTTGAAGCAATTCCGTGTAGGGATTTAGCGATAGAAGCAGAACCGCGTCCAGAATTTTTTGTTGAATTCTTCGCGGAAGGCTCAGCAGTTCCTTGGAAGCACTTTTTTTAAAAACAACTTCATAGGTTTTCTGGATCATTTTTTGAGTTTTTTCAGAACCATTGCTAAAGAGATTTCTTCTTCATTTTTTCGCTCTCGATAGCGAGCTAAGTCAATTTCGTCTTCGAGCTGTTCACGAATTGCATTTTCCACAACGCTCTGAATTTTCAGACCATGCTTTTTACAAAATATCGAAAGAGCTTGCCTCTGCGGTCCAACCATGGCTTCGCAGCTCATACATCAACTGATCGCCTGTGTGGCTCGTTAAATCGAACCTCCAACCGTGTCCAAAAAGTCGGGGGCTACTCCACAAGCTATTTATATATAAAAAAATGACAGAACAAGAAATAATATTGAAGTTAAACTTAGGATACACTACTTATAAGCAACTTTATTTATGAGGGAGCGTGCTATGAATAGACGAGATTTTTTAAGTCGAACAAAAGGGACTGGTTCCGCCGTGGCTGCTATGGCGTTTTTGACTTCGCTAGATTCCAATGGGCAGAATGTTAGAGATAACTCAGGCTGGAAAGAAGTTCCTGGATATAACGGAAAACTACAAGTGAAGGTGCTTTGGCTGCCTGATGAATTGGCTACGCAACCAACGTCTCCCTTTTCCGAAGCTACTTGCGCAGCCTATCGAGTCGCTGCTGGTGTAGAGTTTCCTAGGCACAAACATCAAGCGGACGAGCTAACATATGTGATAGACGGTGCTTTTGTACAAAATGAAATAGCTCAAGGATATTGGCAACCCACTAACACCCGATCGCGGACGGCCACTCACCAGATGGTTCAGAAGGTATACAAAAAAGGTGACGTACTCTTTATGCCAAGCGGAAGTATTCACGAGGTGAACCGGTCACTAGGTGCTGTCATCCTAACTTTTAATGCTCGCAAGAATTTGTTAAGATGGTAAGCGAATTTTAAATAAGATATTCATTCAAATGGGGACACGCTCAGATATAGTCCCATTTTTAATGGCTTCTAGGTAAAACTTGAAGCCTTTTCATTTCTGACTTTTGGGTCTATTTATTTCGGATAACAGGTCAGCGTAATTGGTCCTCATTACAAACATCAAAAACAAATCGTTCCAAAATACATGGAGATAAATGTAAACGGCCAAGCCCAAGAAAACATGTCCTCGTCTAAGATTTGTTCTGTTACTAAAAGAAAAAATTCAAATACTATGGATTTGAGATAGCCGCGCAATTCGGCTTTGACGGGCTCTGCGTTTCTTAGAATGTGACACTTTTTGTTAGGA
>Ga0164293_10002113_pt1 | contig 16805 bp, 8 predicted proteins | sample GEODES118metaG_FD_111487 | JGI IMG/M metagenome (GOLD analysis project Ga0164293, IMG submission 111487) | Eutrophic lake water microbial communities from Lake Mendota, Wisconsin, USA - GEODES118 metaG | ecosystem: Environmental > Aquatic > Freshwater > Lake | place: USA: Lake Mendota, Wisconsin...
GGTGACGAAACACTTGGAAATCCCACAACTATTCCAAGTAAAGGTAAAGGGTCTGCAAATTCTATTATATCTGGTGTAAATAAAAATACAAATACAGCCAGAATTTTACAGAATGTATCAAATGATCCACTTTATGTTTTTGATTATCCACAGTTACCTTACGAGTCTATAGTCACTGTTAGTGGAATAGATTATTCTAACTTGTCTTCTTTATCTGAAATTACAGATTCAAGTGACAATGAATTCATTGTAAGTACCGTGATTTCATCACCATCATTCAAACAATATTCTGGTAAAGTATTACAAACAAAAAGAACTTCGAGAGATCTAAAGTTAACAACAACATCTGGTACATTATCCAGAATAATAAGAATAAATATGATTAAGGGATTATAATGGCTAACGAAATATTTGGAGATATTACAAATCCATCATCCTTGAGTAGAAAACCATTCTACTCAAGATTTACTTCTTTTGAAAACACAGAAGATAATTATATATTGATCGGATTCACACCTGGGTTAGCATTACAAGCCGCTGAATTAAATGAAATTCAAGATATTTATCACAAAATAGATAAATTAAGTAATACTATGATGTCTAATTGGACATTATATGCATTACAAAATATTGCAGATATATCAGATTTTACTGGAATAATATGGGATGGAACAATTCCATTATCACCAGATATGATCACAGTATCTGGTAATTTTATAACATTTTCATCTGGATGGTATTATTATAATCATTCAAGTGGTCTGAATCATTGGGTATATCTTACAGAAGATATTATCTATGATTCATCTTCAGATGCAGCAAGTGGTTTTATAGGTTTCAGTATATCAACATTAGATGTATTTTCCTCTTCAGATGATCGTTTATATGATAATTCTTCTGGAAGTGTTAACACTAATAGTCCTGGTGCATATAGAGTAAATCATAATATAACAGGTGCTAATTTTAATACTAATGCCAATAATACAAAAGTAATAATAAGAAAAACAAATAATGTTTATACTTATTTTAATGGAATGCCAATTTAATAAAGGTTAAAGATGCCAGTTACAAATAACACATATACTATTTCTACATTAGGAGCTACGGCTACTTTTTATGATTGGTTTAATAAAGAAAATAATGATATTATTGCTAAATTAAACTTACTTAAGGTATATGGAGCCACAAGTGGTGATGGCATCTTAGCATCAACCGATACTAGTGGTCAATTAACGCTTTCTATTGGTGGTACATCTGGGATTATACAATCCCCACTTACATTCAATAATACAGTAACATTTAGTGGAACAGTAAATGTACCAAATATTAATATTCAAGTATCTGGTATCACATCTGGTACTACTGGGTATACTTTTGGTACTCCAGTAAGAATTTACTTGGATCCAACAACACAAGCTATAGGATACACCGCATCTAGAGCAAATACTCCAGAAAATGCTGAGGTTTTAGGGTTAATTTCATCCAGAGGTGCTTCGTATTCTAACGTAGTTATATCTGGAAAAATAACAGGTGATTTTACTGGAATTTATACTAAAGGTTTAAGTGCTGGATGTATATATTTTCTTGACAGTAATACTTCTGGAAAAATAGATGATGATGAACCACAGACTACTGGTACAGTTTCAAAACCATTATTGCTTGGATTGACTCTTACAGAAGGTATTGTTTTAACATATCGTGGTAATTACTTAAATTATGATTTAACAAGTTATGGATCCTCTGGATCAAATCAAATAGTATTTTCTGTAAATGAGGCATCTTATCCAACAGCGAATACTGAAATATTATTAGGTGATGTACTTTCTTACAACACGACATATGCTGAAGAAGTAGAAGAGTTAGGTGCTCCGTCAGGAAATAGAACGAATTATAATGGTTGGTTCCATTCTAGAGGTGGTGGTGGAGAAGATGTTTATATCGTTGGTGTTGTCATAGAAAAAATATCTAATGGTGGATATCTGTATGTTACTTTACAATTATCAGGATATACTGAAGTTTTAAATGGTAAAGGTTTAATTTATCTTTCAGATGTATTTGATCTTGACGATAGATCAAATAATCCTCAATTGATAAGTACAGGTGGTGTTGTAGCAGATTTACCTCTAATTGCGATAAATTATGACTTAGTTTCTGGTTATTCTGTTATTGATATTCAGAAAAATATATCAGCATCAAGTAATTTTGTTCCAAGATCTTCTTCTAGTGCTGGAAGTCAAAATTATTTAATAAATGGAAATTTTGAAGTATGGCAAAGATCCAACACAGGTAGAGATACTTCATATACTAGTACAGGAAGTCTTGCTTTTGCTGATATGTGGAGAAGACATGATGGAATCACTGGTGGAAACTCATTTAAAAATTATTATATTACAAGACAATCATTCTCTGATTATCAAACTGACATAGAAGGTAGTCCTAATTTTTATATTGATATCAAAGCACTTGGATCATCTGCTGCATCATATCCAGGTATTACTCAAGCTAGTTATCCAGGATATACATTCTATGATCACTTAATGGTCGGTCATGTTGTTCCTGATGCGAAATTCTTTGATGATAAAAATATTTCTGTTAGTTTTTATGCCAAAACATCACACTCAAATTATAGTGATGTCGCAGTATATCTTGCTCGTTATAACGGAACAACGCTATTAGACTATAAGGTGATTGGAACAGCTACTCTTACTACCAATTGGAGTAGATATGATTTCACTACATTTATTAATACAGTTTCAGTTGGAGCAGCTTTAAATAATGATTATTGTGAAGTTGGTATTGATCTTATTCCGCTCATAACACAAGCAAATGAAGCATCAGTATCTTTATCAACTGATGTTCATGTTTCATTAGCTTCTTTCAATGCTGCATCTGGAATTTCATCCATCAAACATCATTCATTCCAACCATATGGTCAACAATTACAATATTGTCAACAATATTATTATTCAACATATGCAAGAGATGAAAGAATTGGTACTCCTACTTTATCATCAACATTTATATCATCTGAGACAACTCCATATCTTGTGACTATCCCAAATTATGCGTCTATTGTACATGAATTACCAATTCATATGCGTATAACCCCAACAATATCAATTTATTCACCATATAGTGGTTCTTCAAATGAAGGTTATAATCAATCTGCTCAGAGAGAACTTAGATATACAAATGGAACTGTTGGATATAATAGTGCTATAAGAAGTGCAGATGGATCTATACCAATATCAGCAACACCAAGAATAAATAATATAAAAATAAATTTATTAAATGGATATGTTCCATATGATCAAGTTTATTACCACTTTATTGCAGATGCAGACTATCCAATTTAAGGAATAACACATGGCCTCCTCAACGAGTTCTAATATACGAGCATCAAATACTGTAGTTAAATTATCATCTGAGGGTGGTAATAGATTGATGGTACAGATAGGATCTGCACAAATTGCACCTCCAGGCTTATCTGCTGGTGATGCAATATTTTATAGTATATCATCATCAAAGTATCAGAGATCAAAAGCAGATTCACCAAATACTGCTGAAGTTTTCGGAATAGTAGAAAGTGTTGATATTTCTGGAAATGCGAATGTTGTATTGTATGGATCAATCGGTTTAACTGGATATATTAATATTGATGATGGTGGTGAAGGTGGTCATGATATTTACTTCCTTAGCGATTTAACTGCTGGAAAATTACAGTCATTGGCTCCAACCAATCAAAATCATATTGTAAAACCAGTATATCAAGTAGCACCACACGGTAATTTTACAGGAACAGTAGTAAACTACATTGGTTATAAAGTACCAGTAAGTGAATAATTATGGGAAGTACTGGAAGCAGTTATGTTTATTCTTTAGAAATCGAATCCTATAGATTAGGATTAACTGGTATTACAGGTAATACTGGTGCTACTGGTTCAATTGGAGCAACTGGTAATAGTATTATTGGACCTACAGGAAACACTGGAGCCAATTTAGTAAATATTACTATTGCAGAAGATAAAACATTTGTTTTTCATTATAGTGATGGAAAAACTATTTCTTCCATTGAACCTATTATTGGTGCTGATGGTTATTCAAAAATAAAATTACTTGGTGTAAGTCTTTTTAATTTTAGTCCATTAAGTAATTCATTAACAAATCAAACATATGACTCTCAATTTCCTGTTGATATATTAACATTCAAAGGTATATCATCAGCGAGTTCTCCATACGTAAGAGTAAATTATATCAATAATAACACAATTCGTGTTGATTTTGATGCAATCAATATTGGATTTATTGGTATAAGTGGTGGAACTTTAGGAAATATTTTACAAAATCTTCCAGGACAAAAACAGGCTGGAATTACTTCTACCAAATATAATGAAGATGAAGCATCTATATTAATACAACATAAAAATATACATGAAAGTCTTGTAATTTGCAAACCCAATGTTGTAAGTTCATCATTAGTTTATTGGAAAATAGATCCATCACAAGGATCTATATTTCACATCAATCCATATACAAATACTTTAAATACAAATAATGAAATAAATGGATATGTGTTCTTTATAAAAGAACCACAATATGGTACTTTATCTAAAGGTATCACAATTCAATTTCCAAATACATTTACATTAAATTCAAATAAAATATATTATGTAATTTATGATAATGATGCTGATATTGATTCTGGAATTACATTAGGTGATAATTTCTATAATAGATTTGATGTTGCTGGTATAGAATGGCAAAATAATTCATATTTTTGCCCAGATTCATCATTTAATGCTCTCAATCTAATTTCAATTGGTGGAAGATATCTTGCATATCCTGTACAATATCAACAAAATAGTGCAAGTTCAAATACTTATATTGATTCAGAAAGTTTAAGTGTAACATGCTACCCATATTCAGAAAGATTGCCATCACAAGAATTTTTTACTGGTGGTTTATGCTGTCCAGGCAATTGTACTTCTTCCGCTTATGAAAGCATAAGTGGTGGGTGTACTGGCTATTTCATTCCAACAAAAAGAATATCAAATTCATCATTGTGTACGAGAAAAGGTAGTTGTTGTATTAAAACAGCAGAAAATACCTTTACAAAAACTGAATTAACTTATTGTGAATGTGCTTCTAATGCTGGAGAGAATGAATTTATTTTTCACCCATTCGAAGGTCTTAAGAGTACATTAGAATGGTTTTTATGTGATGATACATGTTTTGGTAATGTTCCATCAGGTTCTTGTTGTGATGGACTTGGTAACTGTTTAGATTCTAGTATTATTGCTTGCAATTCACAAGGTCATTTTTTTCAAGGCATTGGTGTTAAATGTAAACCTAATGATGCCTCGCAATTAAACATATGTTCTGGTGGTAGTGGTGGATGTTGTGATTCTGGTGTCACTTGTGTTAATGGATATACAGGATCACAGTGTATTTCTGAAAGTAAATCATATCTAGGTGATCAAAAATATTGTCAATCATTTAATTGTTCACCAGATTCTATTGCATGTTCACAGACTATTCCAGGTATATCAGAATTAAAACAGGGTGATGAATATGCTGGAGGTATTGTTGTTGGAATATTTGATTTGGATACTTCTAAAATATTTGGAAATAGTATTTTTAATAATGTTGGTTTAGTTCAAAATTTTAATGATATTGATACTATAAATTCTGATACATCTTCATTACCATTTACAATAAGATATGATTATAATGGTTATGGTTTTGATAAACCTTTTGTAAATAGAACTTTTAAAGATGATAAATTTATATTAATTATATCAAAAGAAGATTTAGAATATCAAAATACTTCAGATTTCATTTGGTCTAAAAATCAAATTGCTTGGGGATATATATATAATCCAATAACAAATAATATAGAAGAGTTCACATCACCATCTGTATTTAATTTAGGTGAAGGTGTTGTATCTTTGACAAGTTTACCATTCAATACCTTTGCATTACAAAATATAAGAACTAGTGGTAGTTCTATACAATGGCTTTTCAGTCAATCATCTTCTGGATATACTGGTAAATGGAGAAGAAATTATGGATTATACAATACTCATAGATTATTAACATCTAAGTTATTATATTCTGAAGATGAAACATTAACTACTCCAACAATCTACGAAGCAATTAAACAATACAATATTGACAATCCTCCTACATCAGAAAGAGAATCAAGTTGGTTTATCCCATCACACGATGAACTTGGTTTTATTTCATATCTAACACAACAGACAACAGATTTTAATATAAATGTTTCATTACTGTTGTCTGGTTATAATCAATTGGATGGAATTTACTGGACATCAACTGGAGCACACACCACAGCAGATGCACAAGCATCCTCTACTAAAGGATCAAATGCTTGGATTCATAATATTGATGCAGCAAATCCAGAAAACAATTATTCAATAACTGAGAATAGAATACAAAATACATATAAAGTTAGGCCAATTAAATTAATAAGATGTGATGGATCGTATCCTTCAGTAAGTGATGAAACATACAAACTATGGCGTTTGCCATTAATCTAACATGACTATAGGAAGCTCATTTTTACCTTATATAAGCAATATTGTTGGTCCAACTGGTCCAACTGGTCCAACTGGTCCAACTGGTCCAACTGGAATTACTGGACCACTTATTGCTGGTCCAACTGGGGCATCTGGTTTAGGTATTACTGGCTTTACATATATTTCTGGAAAAAATCTTACAATTTATATTGGAGGAACTGGTTCAGTTTCTTTAAATATACAAGGAAATACATCTGCTTATAGTAATGAATTTTCTATTTTAAAGGGAAATACTACAAATGGTATTTCTGTGATTGTTCATGAAACAGAAAATTTGAGAGCTTCAAATATACAATTACTTACTGAAGGAGCCACATTAGCCCTTAAAGGTATAACATTTAAATCTTCTACAAATTCTTTTAGTTCAATTTCTGTAGATGTGAATAAAATATCAGTAGCTGGTAAAACATACACAGTTTATCCTGTAGGCGACACTGGTAATATAGCATTTATATACAGTGCCACAAAAGCAAAAGGAGTTCCTAATAGTTATTGGGATAATGGTATTTCTATGTTGGATTTACCATTAGCATCAGAGAGACACGCAATACACAATAATATAAATTATGGAAGTTCTATATCATTTACTCAAAATATAGTAGGATTTAGTGGTGCTACTGGTATTGCTGATACATTATTTAATTTTAATCCATCATATGATATTAATCCAAACTTTTCTAGATATCAAGTAAATTTTGATGTAAATAATAAGATTGAATTAAATCAAACATTGTATATTGGTTCAAGTGGTGCAAGTAATTTTAATATTTCATTTTTGAAAAACACATACAATCGTGGATATTCGTTTACTCCACAATTAATAACAAGTGAAAATGTTGGATCTTGTTGTTTATGTGAATTAAATGAAACAGATTCTGACATAAAATGTCTTGATTATGTTAATAAAGAATATTGTTTGGCTATGGGTGGTAGTTTTAGAACTTCAGCTTGTTCTTCTAGACTAATAAATGGTGATTGTTTTTCCGAGGGAGCTTGTTGTGTTAATGGAAAGTGCGTAAATACTTCCCAAGAATTATGTTTGAAATATGGTGGTATATTTAATCCACTTCAGGTATGTAATAATACAGAAGGTAGTGATGAATATTTTACATGCTTAACCTCATGTCCAAATGACGTAGTTACTGGGAAATGTTGTATTAATGGTAAATGTTTTGATAATTTTACAAATTTTGAATGTATTTCTATAGAAAATTCAACATTCCATGCTGGTCAATCATGTCAGGGTGACTGTGATGCTACATGTAAGGCAACATCAAAAGGTGGCTGTTGTTTAGCAGATGGAAATATTATTGAAACATTTGCAGACGAGTGTAATGGTGTATTTTTAGGACCAGGAGTATTTTCTGGTAGATGTTGTACATCTGAACTTAGTGTAGGTTATTTTTCATCAACAAATACATCATGTAGAGCAACAATTAATATTCCATGTTTGGATATAGGAACAAAAGTAGCTGGTGGATATTTAGTTGGTATTGTTGGACATCCATCTCCATGTAATAATTTTTCCACACCATTATTGGCAAGAGGACAAGTTTTAGGTTGTAGATATTATCCAAGAGGCTTTGTAAATAATTCATCAAATTATAATTATAAAAATTGCTTTGGTGAATCAGGTATTACTTTTGGCACTGATGATTTGCCAGCTTCTAAATTAAATATTGATTATTTTATAAGAACATATCCTACAATTCTACCACAAGAAGCAAAAGAAAATCAGTGCTTATTTAAAGGTGGAATACCACATATAATTCAAACGTATGATGGATTTGTTAGATCAACTTCAACTTCAGAAGATGAAATACAATGGCCATCATCAAGTATGTTTGAAGGTAATTCAAATGCATCTCAATTAGCATTCTCAAATCAAGATTTATCTGACGTTATGTTATTTGAGGGTCTTGGGTTAAATGGTTCATCTAAATATAAAAGATTAGCATATCAATTTTATGAATCTACTGGAATGCCTTTATTATGGGCATTAATAATTTCCCCAGATGACATTGAGATCAACGAAGGTGATAATTTATTAAAATGGGGTATGTCTGAGGGAAGAGTTAAGGGATTAAATAATTACAATCTTGAACCAATTAGCACATGCCCACTTGATGGTTTCATGACAACAAGAATGTTTGATGAAACATCAAAAGAAAACACATATTTTTGGTTTAGATCTATAAACTTAACGCCAGGACAAGTTGGAAATTCAAATAGTGATCAATATGCATTTGATCGTTTCTGTTTTTATGATGGTAGTATTTCTGGTAAAAAGAATTGGTCTGATACTGTAAATGAAACAACTATTGAAAATGATATAACACAATTTGCAGTAAAATATGCAGAAATGTGGGATAGTAATAATCCAACAGATTCTTGTACAAAGCAGATATCTATTGTAAATCAAACAGGAATTAATGGATATACAGATTGGTATATTCCAAGCATTATTGAATTAAATTATATTTACGCAAATATGGTTGATTTAAATAATTCACTATTAATTAATGGTGATAATCCATTAAATGATGAACTTAACTATTGGTCATCAACAAGTCTTTGTACCCTACATTCATGGAATAACAATAATCCTGATGATAAATCATTTTATACAATATACGAAACACCAAATAATTCACATAATAGTAAATTTAGATTTACAAAATCGGATTTTAATTTAAATGAAAATGATTTATATAAATTAAGTATGAATACATGTGCTGGTGAAACAATGTTGGTACAAAATTTCTCAGATGGATTTGTACAATCAAAACCAAGAAATACTAAATCTGCCGCATTGCGTCCAGTAAGAAGAATACCAATCGTAAAAACAAATAATCCTTCATGTTATTCAATTTCTGAAGCTTATGAAAACCATGATTATGAATCTTGTCCTTCATGTCCCTCTGGTGCATCAAATGTATGTGCTGAATAAATAAAATTGGAATATTATGTCAAAAAGTACTATAGGAACATACGTTATAAGAGGGCCACAGGGTCCAATTGGTCAATTAGGAGCCACAGGAAATACTAGACAAACAGGAAATACTGGTCCTACAGGACCAACTGGTGATTATGGTGTGTATATTCAATCTATACAAGCCTACACTAATAGTATAATATTGACATTATCCAATGGTTCAACCCAAGAAGTTATTGGAAATTTCCGTGGTTCTACCAGTGAATTTTATATTGGTGGTACAACAAGTCCATCAGAATCTTACAGTTTTATATCATCTTATGTTTCAGGAACACAGACTGTTTCAATACGTGGAATGACATTCACTGGTTCTTTATATTTAACTGAAGATTCAGATTATATCTATATTCATACAAATATATCAGAAGCACCATCAGAACTTGATATAGCAAATTTAAATCAAAATACATTAGTATATTTGAAAACAAATAGTCAAATATCTAGCACTTCTATTGGTGTATCTTATGATGCAAATTACTATAATGGAACACTCGTATATAATGATACTGGTTCTGGAAATGGTAGAGCAAAATTAAATGCTTCCTCTAAGATAAAATATGTTGGTCCAATTACTAGAGATGATGATTTAATCTATCTAAATGCTGATGATGCAGGAACATTTTACTTAGCAACACCAATTGGTATCGCAGGAATTACTGGTACATTTAGAGCAAATGAATCAATATCTTTAACATTGATTCCAGAAAATGAAAATATATGGCATTTCCCAGAAAATATTTATTTTGAATCTGGTGAAAATTATTTAACCTGTGGTAAATCAATTATTAACATTACTTCAACTGATCAAGGTGAAACATGGTTAGCCACAGTTGCTGCTAGAGGTTTTGATGTTGATGTTAATTCCTGTGTATTATCAAATACATTGGGATCATGTTGTTATAGTGCTGAAAATTTTGAAACAAAATGCAAAGATTACATAACAAAAGAAGCATGTGAATCACTGTTTGGAACATTTTATCCATTGAGATCATGCAAAGATGCTTGTGGATCAACTGGAATTTGTTGTACAAATGGTAGATGTATAGAAGATACAACACCATCTGAATGTGAAGCCTTCGGTGGTAGTTATTATTCTGGAATTACCTGTGGTGCGTATAATAATAATCCAGATGATACTAATTTCGGATCTAGATTATGTCCTAATAATTGTGAACAAGATGGTTTAGTTTCTTGTTGTAAAGATGGTGTATGTTTAGGCGATAACTTTACAAAATTATTATGCGAACAAGTTCTTGGTGGAAAAGCCGTTGAAGGTTCATGTTCAGAAGCAAACTGCTGTGATCAGTTGGTTGGACCTGGACCTTGTTGTACTTTAGGTGGTTGTTTAGAATTAAATAAAGTTGAATGTGATGCTGTTGGTGGAATTTTCATGGGAGAAGGTTTACCGTGTAATCAAATCAATTGTGAATGTTTAGATATAAATTCACAGAATGATCCATTCGGAGCTTGTTGTGAAAATGGAGTTTGTTCACAAAAATATCAATCTCAATGTACTGGTAGTTTTATTGGTGGTGAATGTGATACTAATACATGTCTAATACCATCTGGAGCTTGTTGTAAAGATTGTGATTGTACACAAGTTAGCCAAACTGTATGTCAGTCTCAAGGTGGTCAATATAATGGTGATGGTACTTCATGCCCAGGTAATTGTAGTTCATCTCCAGAATGCGCATGTTCTAGTGGAGGATTTACTGAATTATTTGATTGTACTGAGCCGACATCAATGGATTGTCTTACATCCATAAAAATGTATCCAAAGGAAAATTTAGAATCATCTGAAATTACATCACATTTTACAAGTGGTATAGCATTTTTTCAATATCACCAAAGATTGGGTGATGATCAAATTCGTTATATTTTTAGACAAGGAATGGCTGTAAAAGATTTATTTATTCCAGTTGAAAGTAATAACATAGCTGATTTTAATGCTGGAGTAAATATAATAAAAATAGATGAAGATGGCACTGGTCGAGTATGTTTAAAATTAAACATAGCAAATGTTGAATCCATGTCTTCTGATCAATTTAAATCATTAAGATTTTATCTATTAAGAACTAATTATCCAAGACATTACTCACAAAATTTAGCTGCATTACGAGGAATAACAAATTCAGACGGAACAGATACCATTGACTTTAATGATCCATTATCACAAACAAGTGAAGATACAGATGGAAATGGAGATATACAGACGATAGAAGCTAATGTATTTATGCCAGGAACTGATAAATTACGTAGACAATTAAATGGACCTTTATATGGAGGTATAAGAAAAAATAGTGTATCAGAAATTTTCGAAGGCCAACTTAGACCATTAGCTTATAATACTAATGATTATAAAAATCATTTTTTAAATATGGGTCTTAATACATTTGGTATAACTGGAATATATGATATCGTAAGAATGTCTCACAACATTGGAAATAATCAACCTGGACAGGGTTTTAGAGTTATACATAGAGCACTTGATCAAAATGGAGTTGGAAGTGATGAGTGTAGAAATGCAAATTTTACACAAACATATGCTGATCCACGAATAGGACCATTGGTTAATGGTTCTTCATTAAATACAAATTTATTTTCAATACCATCTAAACAAGATGAAACTATATTTTATATTGCTTCAACAAATACAGAATATAGTACTAATATTCCTCCACTAAATTATTTAAATTATGCACTTATAGATGAACAATGTAAATTTTTAAAATTGGATCATATAGTTACTAGTAATGTCTTTTTACAACCTTTGGTAACTTCTGGATATCTTATTCCCTGTGTAAAATCAACCACATTTATTCCAAACTACCCTACATCATCTTTACCATATATTCCATATGGTATGCTTTTAGTTGGTTATCACGCACATGGATATAATAAAATAATAAATCCACAAACTGCTTCTGGTATTCCAAGCAATACAATACAATCGTATTATAAATTATTATCTAAATTATCAATGAATTTTTCAAATAGATTTTTTAATCTTAGTAATTTAGCTAATGAATATTTAAATTATTCAGTAGGATTAAATGATCCAGGTCATCCATGGATTGTTGATTTAGTAGACCCACAATATAATTATAAATATGAACAATTTAATCAAAATCTATCTTTAGATTGTAAAAAATATAAAACTAGAGATGATGCCATTATATTTGATTCTGGTGCTATAAAGATAAAATCAACAGCAACAATTGAAAATGGAAATAGATATTATCATGAATTTTTGATTGATAACATTCCACGTGATTTTGATAATAATAATTTAATTTTCATTCCAGATACTTCAAGCGATATAAATCTACATCAATTTTCATATGCAATAAATCGATCGCAATATATTTATAAAAATTCAAATGCTATTGCTGATCCATATTATGAGAATAAAAGAACGTATCCTAAAGGCAATTTAGTTATTCCTGAATTTTTAAATCAAGATGGAAGTATTGATGTAATTTGTTGCATCACAATTCCAAATATAAGATCATACATGCCATCATTTAATAATATTCAAAATGATACTACACATAACGATCGTTATGATGATGGTTATTATCTTAAATCATTTGCAGATACACTTAGATTGGTAATTTTTACTGATATAATTTCACCAGATAATACTGTAAATCAAAAATCAGATGGAAATATTACAGATATAACATTATCAACGAATTGTTTTGGACAAGGATGTAATTTTGAACCATCTGGTGGAGCATTATCTTGTCATGTTTGTGATGGTGACTTTTTTACTGGTGATCGTTGTCCTTCATATAATTTTATGGTATGCAATAAATTGAGAGCTGGATTTGGTGAGCAATGTGGTAATGAAGATCCATCAATAGAATGTTACCCAGATTGCCCTGATACTGGAAGTAATTCTTGTTGTATTCAGGCAGGAAGTCTAAATTGTGATGATTCCTATTTTTATGCAAGTGGTACAGTTACAATAAATGAAAATTTATCATGTAATAAAGTTAATGTTGAGGTAAGTCTTTCATGTGGCTTAATTGATCAACCACCAGTATCTGCTTGTGGTAGTTATTTATATGATGGCTGTGGTTTTCCAAATGCAATCAATGCATTTCAATGTGCCACTGATGTTGGAGGCCCTTGTGTGGGAAACACTGTAGTGTGGCCCACTTGTGGTAATCCTGGAATACCATACTTTATAAATAGTCGTAAACAAAGAGTTTGTTTTGCTTTACCAGTAGTCATTGATGATCCATATGATATAGGTGAAAATTGTAGTTTATGGTCTGAATTAATAAGAACATTATATGCTGCATGTTTTGCCAATGGTGGTAGTGGTTGTAATGATTGTCTTGGAAGTATACCTGAATTTTCATGTACATCTTCAGGATTTGCTGGAGATCTCAGATTAATTAATAAGAAAATATATGTAAATCAAACAGATTCTATCTGTGTTCCAATGGATCCTTCTAATTTAAATATTCTAAATACTTTTGAGGATTGTGATACATGAGTACGCAATTTAGATCTAGAGTAAAATCTGTCGTAAATTTTGGATCAGATTTAAAGGCTATTGGTACTTGTTGTTTTACAAATGGTACTAGTGAAGAATTGTCATTTTACGAATGTTTTATAAAAAATGGCACATTTATTGCTGGTACAAATGCAGAATGCCCAAATCAAGGTGAATTAGTAAGTTGTTATGCTTGCTCTTATCTTACACCTTCACAAAAAATAGCAGTAATTAATGATTCTTCTATTTTAACAAACAATAATACTATAGGTGTAAAGCAAGTAACTTTGTGTGAATGTACACGAATAGGTGGTAATATTTCAGCTCAGGATCCAAATAATCCTGGAAGAGATATAAGAATTCCAAAAGCATGTTGTTATATGGATTATGATGGTGCTGGTTTTCCTATAGGAATAACATGCGAAAATGTATGTTCAGAAAAAGAATGCTCTTTAAAGGGTATAACATTTGAAAATGGACAATTGAAAAATACTCCATTGTTTACATCAAATTCTTTATGTTCTGAGGTTGAATGTGAACCGAATGCAATAACTTCTAATAACTTTGCTAAAATAGCTACTGGAAAAGAATCAAATTCTATTTTTGATATTGGCACTTGTTATACATTAACAAGAAATGATTCAGGTTTTAGTTATTCTTGTGAAATTAACATGCTTCATAATTGCAATGGATATTGGATTTCATCAAGTTATGGTGAAAATAATACAATATTTTGTGGAAATTCTTATGCTCCACAATTACCTATAGTAGAAACTGCTAGAGTTATAGAACCCGAATCCATGTCAGAAGCAGCATTTGATGCTCTAAATATACAAATAGGTGATTCATATAAAGGCGGCATCTACATTGGAAAATATATTCCAAGTTCATCTTTATGTAAAGTTTATGGTTCACTGAATTTACAATCTCCAGAAGAAAAATATTATGATGATTCTACTCCTAGAGATGGAAATCAAACTTGTGCTTTGATTGTAGATATTAATAATATTAATACAAATCTTTTAACAACTGAAGAGATATCTTCATCAGTCCCCCAAACATCTTTATCAGATGGCTTCTATAATACATATGGTAATAAGACAGACTTTTTTGGTTTAGATTTTGTAACTGTGAATACAATCAAAGGCAGAATACGTACTGGATTTGCTGATTACTATATTCCAAGTATATTAGAATTGGCATTTTTGGCTAATTCTATTCGAAATAATTCATCATTGCTTGATAAATTAGACATTACAAATTCATTATCATCATCTTCTATATTTTTTGAAGATATTACTTCAAGTAAAACAAATAAATTTAATTTCAGTAATATAATTTTTAGTTATGGTCAGATAATAAATAGTAATGCATTTGAATTTGGACAAATGTTATTAGTTCCTGGAACTAATAAATCAGATATAAGATTGTTCAGAAAGGTGATATTAACATGAGTTGCAATTGTGGAAAAAACAAAGATAATGAAAAATTCAGAACAGAAGAAATAAAAAAAGAAAATACAGTATCAGAAAAAATATCAATGGTGCAAAATTTTGCATCTGCTATTGCTTCTAGAGGTATTTCAAATGAAAAAGTTTCTAAAGCAGTAAAACAATTAAGAGTTTTATCTTGTTTTGGTAATATGAGAGAGGGTGGAGAACTTCCTCCATGCGAACATTTAAAACCAAGCACAACAACAGGTAAATTCTTTTGTGGAGGTTGTGGTTGTGGTGACAGAAAGGGAACTTGGCTTGTTTCTAATGGTGAAGAATATTCTAAGTTAGATTATCCAAAATTATCATGTCCTTTACAAATGCCAGGTTTTTCAAATTATAAAAAATCAGATCCATCCGAAGCAGAAGAACCAGTTACAAGAAGATATTATATTGAAAAGAATATCACATATAAGGATCTGGAAAAAATAGCTGTAAATGTTCCAGATAAAAAATAAATAATATCTCCATATAAATAAAATAGGAGATTTTATGGCAGCACCTAATTCAAGAGATTCAATTATTGATTATGCATTAAGAACTCTTGGTAGTCCAGTAATAGAAATAAATGTGGATAGAGAACAATGTGAAGATCGTCTAGACGAAGCTTTACAATTCTTTACTGAACGTCATTTTGATGGTGTTGAAAAAGTATTTTTTAAATATCAAGTAACAGAAACAGATAAAACCAACAAATATATTGATATTAACAATATAGGTGGTTGGAATGGAAATGCAAATGCAAGACCTAATGGTTCTGATATTATCTCTGTTGTAAAATTATTTCAATTTGGTAATTTTGCTAATATTGATATGTTTGATTTAAAATATCAATTGGCTCTTGTTGACTATTTCGGAATCAATAGAGGAATGAATGGTGGTGGATCTATGGGTCTTGCCTCATATCATTCAACAAAACAATATATTAAATTGATTGAGGATTTCTTTCAAGGTGAAAAGGCAATTAGATTCAGTAAAGTCACGAATAGAATTCATATTGATGGATCTTTGTCCGATATTATTGTCGGTGACTATATCGTTTTTGAAACATATGCAGCACTTGATCCAGAAGAATACACAAAAATATTTAATGATCGACTTCTGAAAAAATATTTAACAGCCTTAATTAAACGCCAATGGGGAGCAAATATGGCGAAATATGATGGTGTTCAGCTGCCTGGTGGTATAGTAATGAAAGGCGGTCAGATCTA
>Ga0164293_10002115_pt1 | contig 16801 bp, 10 predicted proteins | sample GEODES118metaG_FD_111487 | JGI IMG/M metagenome (GOLD analysis project Ga0164293, IMG submission 111487) | Eutrophic lake water microbial communities from Lake Mendota, Wisconsin, USA - GEODES118 metaG | ecosystem: Environmental > Aquatic > Freshwater > Lake | place: USA: Lake Mendota...
CTGCAAACCGACGCTGAATACCAGAACCCCGCGCCTCCGACGAAAGACCCACGCATGGCCGCTGCCTCCTCGACCGCCAAACTCCCCGAAGCCAAGAATGTCGGCGCCGCCCTCGACAAGGCGATGGATGCCGGTCGCGGCATTCTCCGTCTCTCCCCCACCTGGGTACCGCGCAGCTTCCTCCATCCCGGCAAGCGGATCCGCCTCCATCCCGACGATTACTACGCCTACGGCCTCGACCGTGGCGGCATCGACGAGCGCTGGTTCGCGAGCACCACCGAAGCCGCGAACGAAGGCCGCGTCGCCGACGAAGGGCTCTCCTGGTGCGTGCACGAGGGGCAGCGGTTCCTGCTCCGCGATGCGGTCGCCGAGGGGAAGGCGAAGCTCGTCGGCAAGGGGATCTGGGACCGCTACGAGAAGTGGCCGGTGTACTCGAAGTTCTTCGACAACATGGGGCCGATCCCCCATCACATGCATCAGTCGTTCGAGGACGCCAAGCTCGTCGGCCAGGAGGGGAAGCCGGAGAGCTACTACTTTCCGCCGCAGTACAACAATTGCGACAACAACTTCCCCTACACCTTCATGGGCCTCGAGCCGGGGACCACGAAGGAGGATGTCCGTCGCTGCCTCGAGAACTGGAACCGGGGGGACAACGGGATCATCGATCTCGCCAAGGCCTACCGCCTCAAGCGTGGCACCGGCTGGCTGATTCCGCCCGGCGTCCTCCACGCCCCCGGGTCGCTGCTGACTTACGAGCCGCAGTGGGGGAGCGACGTGTTCGCCATGTTCCAGTCGCTCGTCGAGGGGCGGGCGGTCCCCTGGAGCCTGCTCGTCAAGGACATGCCGAAGGAGAAGCACCACGACCTCGACTTCATCATCGGCCAGCTCGACTGGGACAAGAACGTCGACACCCACTTCAAGGAAGCCAACTACCTCGAGCCGATCCTCGACACGAAGCGGTCCGACAGCGGCGCCCATGACCGCTGGATCGTCTACGGCCATGTCGACGGTCGTCAGCTGTTCAGCGCCAAGGAACTCACCCTCGAGCCCGGAGCCCGGATCACCGTCAAGGATGCCGGGGCGAGCGGTTGGATCACGGTTCAGGGCGAAGGCAAGGTGGGGGCTCACGACGTCGCCACGCCGACCCTCATCCGCTTCGGTCAGATGACAGCCGACGAACTGTTCATCTCGGCCGATGCCGCGACGGCCGGCTACGAGGTCGTCAACACAGGCCCCGGGCCGCTCGTGGCCCTGCGGTACTTCGGCCCCGACGTCCATGCCGACCTCCCGGCCAGCGGCCGGAAGGGGTGATTTCCAGCCGTCGCCGCGTCACGTACACCGTTCCCCGTCCTCCATTCGAAAGGGCCCTTCATGACCGCGCACTCCTCCCCCAAGCTCCACAACGCCATGTGGCCAGGCCTCGTCGGCAAGGGGGATGGCGAGGGGCAGGAGCCGGCGATCAGCCTCGACAGGATGCTCCAGCTGACCGCGGCGGCGAGCGTTAACGGTCAGAAGTTCGACGGCATCGACTACTTCCTCTTCCTCCCCCACACCAATCCGGATGCCTCCGACGACGAGATCCGTCGGATCGCCGACAAGATCGCCTCCTACGGCTTCGCCGTCGGGTCGCTCGTGGCCCCGATCTGGCCGGGCACGGTCGGCGATTCGGCGATGGGAAGCCCCGTGCAGCGGGGGAAGTTCATCGATGCGGTCCGCAAGGCCTGCCGGATCGCGAAGATCTTCAACGAGCATGGGGTGCGGAGATACGGCGTGATCCGCATCGACTCGGCGGAGTTCGGCGTCAACCAGTGGCGCGAGCACGCCGCCGCCAACACGAAGCGGATCGCGGCGACGTTCCGCGAGGCCGCAGCCGTGGCCGCTGGGCACGGTGAGCGGCTCGCCGCCGAAGGGGAGATCTGCTGGGCCGGCATGCATTCCTGGAAGGACATGCTCGACCTCCTCGAGGCGGTCGACATGCCAGGCTCGCTCGGCTTCCAGTGCGACCTCGCCCACACCTACCTCTACCTCCTCGGCTACAACGCCCCGGAGCACGCGCTCCTCAAGCCGGGCCACGGCGAAGCCGAGTTCTGGGCCGCCTACAAGGAGATGACCGACAAGCTCCGTCCTTGGACGATCGATTTCCACGTCGCGCAGAACGACGGCCAAGTCCACGGCGCCGGCTCTCACGACAAGACCGGCAAGCACTGCCCGGCCGACGACCCCCACGGCAAGCTCGACATCGTCAAGTGCTCGGGCTACTGGCTCGAGGGGGCGAAGGAACGGGGCATCGAGCACATCTGCTGGGATGGCTGCATGTTCCCCAATGCCACGCTCGAGAATCCGCACACCTGGAACACGATCCTCAACAAGATGATCGAGGTTCGCAACGCCCACGGTTGGGCTTGAGCCGCGACCGGCCCGCATCCCTTTCCACACGCATCCTCCGTTCCATCGAAGGCACTCCACCAATGGCAAAACCGCTCCGCATCGGCATGATCGGCTATGGCTTCATGGGCCGGGCCCACTCCAACGGCTACAAGCGGGTGGGGGACTTCTTCGATCTGGAGTACCTCCCCGTCCTCCAGGCGGTGGCGGCGCGCGACGAGGAGAAGGCCAAGGCCTTCGCCGACCGCTGGGGTTACAAGCGGGTGGAGACCGACTGGCGGAAGCTCGTCGCCGCCGACGACATCGACGCGATCGACATCTGCACCCCCAACAATCTCCACGCCGAGATCGCCATCGAGGCGGCGAAGCACGGCAAGGCGATCCTCTGCGAGAAGCCCTTGTCGATGGACGTGGCCGAGGGGGAGAAGATGGTGGCGGCGATCGAGAAAGCGGGGGTGCCCAACACCGTTTGGTACAACTACCGCCGCATCCCGGCCGTGACGTTCGCCAAGCAACTCATCGATTCCGGCCGGCTCGGCCGCGTGTTCCATTACCGGGCCGAGTTTCTCCAGGATTGGACGATCAACGCCGATCTCCCCCAGGGGGGCGCGGCGCTGTGGCGGCTCGATGCCGCCGCCGCCGGCAGCGGCGTCACCGGCGATCTCCTCGCCCACTGCATCGACACGGCGCTGTGGCTCAACGGCCCCGTCACCGACGTCACGGCGATGACCGAGACGTTCGTCAAGGAGCGGACGCACACCCTCACCGGCAAGGTGGAGCCGGTGAAGATCGACGATGCCTGCTCGTTCCTCTGCCACTTCACCAATGGGTCGCTCGGCCTTTTCGAGAGCACCCGCTATGCCCGCGGCCACAAGGCTCTCTACACCTTCGAGATCAACGGCGAGAAGATGAGCCTGAAGTGGGATCTCCACGATCTCCACCGCCTCGAGGTGTTCGACTATTCCGACACCGGTTCCGAGCGGGGCTGGAAGAGCGTCCACGTCACCGACGGCGACCATCCCTACATGGGAAAGTGGTGGGTGCCGGGGCTGGCGATCGGCTACGAGCACAGCTTCGTGCATCAGGTGGCCGACTTCCTCGAGGCCTACGCCAAGAAGCAACCCGCCCATCCGACCTTCCGCGACGCCCTCGAGACGCAGCGTGTCTGCGACGCGGTCTTGCAGAGTGCCAAGAGCCGTCAGTGGGTCAACGTCAACGGCAAGCCGGTGGGGTGAGCCTGCGGGGGCACTCCGTTCGGGGCCGCCGGGACCTCAGGATTGTCATTCCGGGGTCGGGTCGCTCGATCCACCGCAGCCGGGCTCGAGGGCCTCGATCTTCGCGAGACGGCGGGCGTGGCGGCCCCCTTCGAAGGGGGTCTCCAGCCAGGTTTGGATCATCTTGTCCTGAAGTTCCTGTCCGAGCATCTCGGCCGACAGGCAGAGGACATTGAGATCGTTGTGGCGCCGGCTCATCTCGGCGGTCACCTCGTCGTGGCAGGTGGCCGCCCGGACGCCGTGCACCTTGTTGGCGGCGATCGCCATGCCGACGCCGGTGCAGCAGAGGAGGACACCCCGGTCGACCGTCCCCTCGCTCACGCGGTGGGCGACGTCTGCGGCGATGTCGGGATAGTCGACCGCCTCGGTTCCGTGACTGCCGCAGTCGACGACTTCGTGCCCCAACCGTTCGAGCAACCCGATGAGCCGCAGCCGCGCCGCGACACCCCGATGGTCACTGCCAATGGCGATGCGCATCGATCAATCACTCCTGCGTGCCGGGCCGGCACATCTGGAACCTGAAAGCTGGAGATCCCCGTGATCCACGTCCCCGCGAATCGGACGAAACAGCCTACGTGCGGGGAATCGAGTCTGCCAGTGTATCGATCCGTGCGGCCAAATGCCCGCGGATTTGCTCGGCACAGCGGCGGTAGGTGGGGAGGGGAGCGCCGATCGGATCGAGGACGTCCTGGCGGTCGGGGGAGAGCATCGTGACGCGTCCCCCGGCCTCGGGAAACTGGGCGAGGATCCCGGCCCGATGGGAGGCGGTCATGGTCAGGATCACGTCGGCCTGGCGGACGAGGTTCTCGGTCACCGGTTGGCTTTCGTGGCCGGTGAGATCGGCACCGATCTCGGCCATCGCCTCGAGCGCGCCGGGGCTGGCCTTGCCCCCTCCCCAGGCCGACAGACCGGCGCTGGCGATCACCACGCCCCGGCTCTCGACCTCGTCGGGACGGCAACCGAGCCGCTCGGCCATCATGAGCCGGAACTGTGCCTCCGCCATCGGGCTGCGGCAGGTGTTGCCGGTGCAGACGAACAGCACCATCAGGCTCGACAGGCGGCGGATCGTCTCCTCGGAGACGATTCCCGGCCGGACGACACGGATGCGTTGGGCTTCGATGGCGACGGCCGTGGCCGCCTGGGCATAGCGCGTGCGGCCGTCATCGATCACGAGCGACAAGGGAGGGGCGGCGCAGGAGAGGAGTTCTTCGGCGGACACCGGCGCCTGCCCTGCGGCCTGCGGCTCGAGCAGGCCGACCGGGCCGGCGAGCATCCGCATGCAGTCGGCAAGGAGCGGATGGCCCGGCACGCGCAGCCGCAACCGGCCTCCACCGCAGACCGCGTCACGGGCCTGCGGCAGCAGTTGGTGCACGAGGCTGTCGGGATGGCTGCCGTCGACGAGTGCCACCACCGGTCCGGGCCAGCAACGCCTCGTCAGCCGATGGCCCACGGGGCTCAGCCGCGGCGCCCAGTCGAGGGCTTCATCGGCTCCTTTGAGCACCAGCGACAGCCGCGGTTCCCCGTCGCGGCCGGGGGCATGGGCGACGAGGTGCTCGATGGTCGCCGCGTGACGCAGCGACCCGGCGATGACGTAGTCGGTCTCGGTGGGGAAGGCGACGCAACGTCCCTCGGCGAGCGCCTGGACGGCTCGGTGGACGACATCGCGGGCGTCCTCGGTGCGACGCAGGTCGATGACCGTTGGCGGCATGGGCAAGGCCGGGGAATCGGGGTGTCGCCATGCACGGGGCGTACCGGACGTTGGCAAGGCCGGTGGCACAACAGTACCGGGGGCCGGAACGGCCAGTCAAGGATCGGCCGGGGCGGGGGAGAGGTGCCTGCCCGGCAGAAGGCGGGCATTGTCGGCCGAGCGGGGGGCGCGACTGCAGAAAAAAGGATTTCGCCTTGTGGCGATCCCGCCGACTCCGCTATCAGTCCCCGGCTTCCGCAGCCACACCGTGGCCCGAGATCCGCCGCACCGAGTCGCCGCACCGAGTCGCCACCCCATGCCCGTCGACCCACGGACGTCTGATTTGCGTGGTCTGCCGCCGGCCACCGGCCCGCAGGCGGGCTGCGCTCCGCGTGACGGACACCTGTGGCGGGTCGCCGTCGTGCTGGCGATCTTCCTTGGCTTGGCGTGCGCCCCGGTCGCCATGGGGCAGGCTCCCGCCGACCTCCTTCCCCCACCCGCCGGCAGCGCGGCGGCGCCGGGAGTCGTCCCGCCGAACGTCCCCCCGCCCCTCTCCGGTCCCGAGCCGACTCGCCCCCAAGCCCCCCAGGCCGGTGCGGCGATCGGTGCGGTCGACGAGGCGAACCGGATCGTCGAGGTGCGGATCGAGGGCAACCACGCCACCGAGGTCTCGAAGCTTCCCAAACTCGTCACCCGTGCCGGGCAGATCTTCGACGTGCAGACCGTCGAGGAGGACGTCCGCACCCTCCACCGCAGTCGGAAGTTCGTCGATGTCCGCCCCAAGACGGTGCGGGTCGCCGAGGGTGTGGTGGTGATCTTCCAGGTGGTCGAGCGACCGATGCTCCGCTACGTGAAGTACATCGGCAATGAACGGGTCACCACCCGGACGCTCCGCAAGAAGGCTGAAATCGACGTCGGCGACGCGATGGATCCGTACGTGGTCGAGGAAGCGCGGCGGCGGATCGAGTCCTTCTACCAGGAGAAGGGCTACGACAGCGCGAAGGTGACCACGGTCGAAGGGAGCAAGCCGGGCGACAAGGGGGCCGTGTTCCTCGTCGACGAGGGGCGGAGCAGGAAGTCGCTGTGGACCAACTTCGTCGGCAACACCATCGCCAGCGACGCCCGGCTGATGACGCAGATCAAGTCGAAGCCGGGGATCTTCTGGCTCATCGGCGGCGAGATCGACCGGGAGAAGATCGATCAGGACGTCGATCTGATCACGGCCTACTACCGCAGCCTCGGATTCTTCCAGGCGAAGGTGGGGCGCGAGGTGCAGGTGGTGCACGGCGGCGGCCGGGATTGGACGCTGCTGACATTCGTGATCAGCGAGGGGCCGCGCTACAACGTCCGCAACATCTCTTTCATCGGCAACAGCAAGTTCAAGGGCGAGTTCCTCTCCCGCGACCTCAAGCTCAAGAGCGGCGAGCCGTTCAATCAATCGAAGATGGATGCCGATCTCGGGCTGATCCGCGACATCTACGGCGGGCGTGGATTCGTGTTCGCCGACATCCGGGCCGATCCCCGGTTCCTCGAGCAGCCGGGCGAGCTCGACCTCGTGTACAACGTCGAAGAGGGGCAGCGTTACCGGGTCGGCAAGATCAATGTCCGCATCCGTGGCGAGCATCCCCATACGCGTCACAGCACGATCCTCAACCGTCTGTCGCTGCGGCCGGGTGACATCCTCGACATCCGCAAGCTCCGCGACGACGAGCGGCGTCTCAAAGCGAGCAGCCTGTTCGCTGCCGACGCCGCCAAGGGGGAGGGGCCGCGGATCGTGTTCAGCAAGCCCGACGAGGATGATCTGCAGCTGGCCCGCGACCCGAAGCGTCCCGGATTCCGGGGGCAAAGTCCCGACGGCACCGAGCCTGAGGACGCGATCGTCGACCTCGTCCTCGAGGGGGACCTGGTCTCTCCGGAGCCGGGCGCCGCGGGGAACGGTCAGATCGTCGCCCCCGCCCCGGCCAGCCCGTCGCCGCCAGCCTCCTCCGCCCCTCCCGGCAGGGGCGCAACGCCGGTGTGGCGCGGTCAGAGTCCGCCTCCGGGCTACGCCCCACAGGCTCCGTATGCCCAGCAGCCGGTGCAGACCGTGCAGCCGTTCGGCCAGCCGGCAGCGGTCCAACCCGGGCAGGTCGCCGTGCCCCCGCCCCGGTATGCCAGTCCCCCCGGCACCGTCCCGCAGCCCGGCTACGCGGCGCCGCCGGCCGCCGCTCCCCCCGGCACTGCTCCCTGGGGAGGGACGGCCCTCGCGCCGACCGGCCCGGAGTCGGTCGACTATGGCCGCACCGCCGCACCGCAACAGCCCGCCTACGTCGCCCAGCAACCGGTGGCTCCTGCCGCTCCGCCAGCCGGATTCCAGCCCGGTGCCGCGGCGCCGTGGCAGCCGCAGGGCCAGGTGCTGCCTCCCCCGCAGGGCCTTTTCCCCGGTCAGCCGCTTCCTCCCGGGTTCCAGCCAGGGGTCGCCGGCTTCGCCGATCCGCCCCAGGTGTTCCCCGGCCAGGAGCCGTATGTGGTCGTCGACGTCGACGCCGAGGAGACGCAGACGGGACGCCTGATGATCGGAGCCGGCGTCAACTCCAACGCCGGACTCGTCGGCAACATCGTCGTCGACGAACAGAACTTCGACATCACGCGTCTGCCACGGAGCTGGGACGACATCCGCAACGGCACCGCCTTCCGCGGAGCCGGCCAGCGTTTCCGTCTCGAGGCTGCTCCCGGCACCCAGTTGCAGCGCTACACCGCGACCTTCCAGGAGCCGTACCTGTTCGACACCCGGATCGGGCTGTCGACGAGCGCTTCCTACTACACGCGCGCGTTCTACGACTGGGCTGAGTCACGGGCCGGGGGCCGTGTCGGTCTCGGCTACCAGTTCGCATTCGCCCCCGATCTCTCGGTCAACGCCGGCTTCCGCGGCGAGAGCGTCAACGTCTTCAATCCGCGCACCTTCGCTCCGAAGATCGAGGAGATGCTCGGCACGAACTCCGTCTACGGGTTCAGTACGGGCATCGTCCACGACACCCGCGACAGCCCCTTCCTTCCCACGCAGGGGCACCTGGTGACGTTCGAGTTCGAGCAGGTGATCGGGACGTTCGTCTATCCGCGCGGCATCCTCGAGGGGCGGCAATACTTCCTCTTGAACGAGCGGCCCGACGGCTCCGGTCGCCACGTCCTCTCGGTCGGCTCGGTGCTCGGGATGTCGGGCCCCGACACACCCGCCTACGACAACTTCTATGCCGGCGGCTACAACACCCTCCGCGGATTCGTGTTCCGTGGGGCCAGTCCGCGGCAGAACGGCGCGATCATCGGCGGACCGTTCCAGTGGCTCAACACCGTCGAGTATCTCTTCCCGATCACGGCCGATGACACCCTCCGCGGCGTCATCTTCACCGATTTCGGTACCGTCGAATCGAACGTCAGCATCAACCAGATGCGCGTCGCCCCCGGTTTCGGCCTGCGGATCACGCTGCCGGCCATGGGCCCGGCGCCGATCGCGCTCGACTTCGCCGTCCCGGTGGTCTACGCCCCGTACGACAGCCAGCAGTTGTTCAGCTTCTTCGTCGGCTTCGCGCGGTGACGCGGCCCCGAACCCCGTCGATCTCCGACATGCCCGACGCACCAGCCACAGACGCCGCCGCTCGACACCGGATTCTCGTCGTCCGCACCCGTTTCGTCGGCGACACGGTGCTCTCGATCCCGTTCCTGCGGAATCTCCGCCGGCATTTTCCTCGCGCGCGGATCGACGTCCTCGTCGAGAAGGGGGCGGGGAGCGTGCTGGCCGACTGCCCGTACATCGACGAGCTGATCATCGCCCCAGCCCCACCGCGATCGCGGGCGCCGCTCGCGGCCCTGCGGGCCAACGCCGCGTGGCTCCGTGGGCGCCGCTACGATCGGGCCTATGTCCTCAAGCGATCGGTGTCGAGCCTCCTGCCGGTGTGGCTGGCCGGGATTCCGCACCGCGTCGGGTTTGCCGAGCAGGGAGGGGGGATGCTCCTCTCCCGCGCCGTGCGGATCCGCGAGCACCGGCACGAGGTGGAGGTGTTCCTCGATCTCCTCAGGGCCGACGGGATTCCGGTCGACGACGGCCACAACGAGAACTGGGTGGCCGACGATGCGGGGAGAAAAGTCGACGCGATCCTCCACGATCGGTCCGCCGGACGGTCGGCGGTGTTCGTCGCCCCGCGTTCGACGGCCGTGGAGAAGGAATGGCCGGTGGAGAGGATGGCCCGGGTGGTGGCCTGGCTCGTCGCTTCGCGCGGCTGCGACGTCTTTTTCTGTGGCGCGCCGCGCGACATGGGGATGCACGCGCGCATCGCCGAACTTGCCGGTCACGCCGAGAGTGGTCGAGTTCATGATCTCACGAAGGACCTCGATCTCCGCCATACAGGCGTGCTCCTCTCGCGGATGGATCTCTGCCTGGGGATCGACACCGGGCTCCTCCATGTCGCGGCTTCGCACCGCGTGCCGGTGGTGGCGCTCTTCGGCCCGACCGACCCGAACCAGTGGTGCCCGTGGGGGACCGAGGTCGAGGTGATCCGCTCGCCACGGACGGTCCGACCGATCGGCCAGCGGCTCCACGAAGCGTTCTTCCCAGCCAGCATCGCGGGGCTCCGCTGGCCGACCGGCGTCGCCGACATCGGCGCCATCGCTGTCGACGAGGTGATCGCCGCGATCGACCGCCGCCTCCCGGCTGCCGGCCGCCGCGCGGCGGGGTGAATCGCGACGAAAGCCAGCCGTCGGCCCTCGACGAGCTGCCCCCGGAAAGCGTCGGGCACTCGAGAGTGGCGCCCTCTCGACCGAATGATGGGGGCGATTCGGCACGTGCTCCGCACCCCGCTAGGACCGCGCCGCCGCCGTGCCGGCCACGAACCCGCTCGCCCAGGCCCACTGGAAGTTGAAGCCGCCGATTCGGCCGTCGACGTCGAGGATCTCGCCGGCGAAGTGGAGCCCCGGGCAGATCCGGCTCTCCATCGTGTCGAGCCGGACCTCGGAGAGCGGCACGCCGCCGGCCGTCGCCTCGGCGATCGTGAAGCCGCGATCACCGACCACCGCCAACTCCAGCCCCTTCACCGCTGCCACGAGCCGGCGCCGGGCGTCGCGCGGCAGATCTCCCGTGGGCGGCGCGTCGGCGGCCGTGCAGAGCTGCCGCACCAGGCGCTCGGTGAGGTGGTGGCGGAGCACCGCGAGCGCGCCTTTCGCGCCGCTCCCGAGGAGCATTTGCTCCACCCCTTCGGCCGGCGTGTCGGGGAGCCAATCGAGGAGGAGCCGAGCCCCGGGGTCGTTCTCCCGCGACACGAGCCAGTGGCGGCTGATGTCGAGCGTGGCCGGGCCCGACAGGCCGGTGTGGGTGCACAGCGTGCTTCCCTGGCTCGTCGCCACCGGCTTTCCCTTCGAGGACAGCAGCGTGAACCGGCAAGGGAGCGCGAGGCCTGTGAGCGCGCGGATGAAGTGATCGGCCGGGAGCACGAGGGGCACGAGCGCCGGCACCACCGGCGCCGTGATCGAGTGGCCCAGGCCGCTTGCGAGTTCGAACCCCGAGCCATCCGAGCCGGACTTCGGCAGCGACTTCCCACCGGTCGAGAGAATCACCTTCCGGGAGCGTAGCGCCCCGGCGGAGGTCACGATGCGGAAACGCTCACCGTCGCGTGCGACCGCCGTCACCTTCGCCGGGTGGAGGAGCGTCACGCCCGCCCCGCCGGCCTGGCGGAGGAGGGCGTCGAGGATCGAGCGGGCCGAGTCGGTCTCGGGGAAGAGCTTGCCGGTGTCGGCCTCCCGGTAGAACTCCACGCCGGCGGTCTTGAAAAACTCGATCGTCTTCTCGATCGGGAACCGGCCGAGCACCTTGCGGATCGCCGGTGCGGTGCTCCCGGCGAAGTCGTGCTCGTCGACCCGCCAATGGGTGACGTTGCAGCGTCCTCCCCCCGACACGAGGATCTTGGCCCCGAGCTTTCGGGCCCCGTCGAGGCCGACGACCGACGGCGGCCTGCCCGTGGCCGCATGGGTTCGGCCGGCCCAGGTGGCCGCAAACAGGCCGGCGGCTCCTGCCCCAATCACCGCCACGTCGGTTTCTGCGGGGAGGCGGGGGGCGTCAGGCGGGGCGTGCACCGGCCCGGTTTCGCGGGGTAGAATCATGGGGTCGACTGTAACGACTGCACAAAGCCTGCGAGCGGGTGGCCCTTCGGTTTCCGGGCCGAAGTGCCGGTTCCCGTTCGATCTCGCCCGGACGAGCCATCATGCCTCTCGAGCCCCACACCGTGCCGAGATTTTCGGGCGGCCGCTTCCCCCTGAGTGCCGGTAGGGCGATCTTGGCCGTGGCACTGGTGGTGGTGGCGGGCGGTGCGGACGACACACCCGTCCGGGGGGCCGACACCCCGATCGACTTCAACCGCGACATCCGTCCGATCCTGTCGGAAAACTGCTTCTACTGCCACGGCCAGGACGGCAACAAGCGGCAGGCCGATCTCCGGCTCGACGATCGCGATGCGGCGCTCGCCGCCCGGGCGATCGTCCCTGGCGACCCCGGCGCCAGTTCGCTCCTCGAGCGGGTCCACTCCACCGACGCCGACGTCGTCATGCCGCCGCCGTCGTCGAACCGCAAACTTTCGGAAGAGCAAAAGACGCTCCTTGAAAAGTGGATCGCCTCCGGGGCGGAATACCGCAAGCACTGGGCTTTCGAGGCGCCCGTCCGCCCCGAGTCGCCGGCGGTCAATCACGGCGGCTGGGTCCGCAACGGGATCGATGTCTTCGTCCTTGCCGGCCTCGAGGGGGCGGGAATGCGCCCCTCTCCCGAGGCCGACCGGACGACCCTCATCCGCCGCCTCTCGGCCGATCTCGTCGGCCTCCCGCCGACGCCCGAGGAGGTCGATGCCTTCGTCGCCGACCCTGCGGCCGATGCCTACGAGAAACTCGTCGACCGGCTTCTCGCAAGCCCGCACTACGGCGAAAGGATGGCGCTGCCTTGGCTCGACGCCGCGCGCTACGCCGACTCCAACGGCTTCCAGCAGGATGGCGACACCTGGCAGTGGATGTGGCGCGATTGGGTCGTGAAGGCGCTCAATGACGACATGCCTTTCGACCGCTTCTCGATCGAGCAGCTTGCCGGCGATCTCCTCCCCGACGCGACGGTCGAGCAAAAAATAGCCAGTGGCTTCAACAGGAATCACCTCCTCAACGGCGAGGGGGGGGCGATTGCCGAGGAGCAGCGTTTCAACAACCTCTTCGACCGGGTCGACACGACGAGCACGACCTGGCTCGGCCTCACCCTCGCCTGCTGCCAGTGCCATGACCATAAATACGATCCGCTCACGCAGGTCGACTACTACCGCTTCCTCGATGCCTTCAACCGGCTCTCCGAGAATGGCACACCGCAGTATTTCTCGAGCCGGATCCGGGTGGCACCGCCGCTGATCGAGCTTCCGACCGAGGAGAACAACGCCCGGATCGCCGACTTCGAGAAGCAGATCGCCGCCGCCGACACCGAAGCTGCTCCGATCATCGAGGCCGGCTTTGCCGGCTGGCGGAAGGGGCTGTTGGCGTCTGGAGTGCCCGGTGATGCCGCCGGTCTTCCGGGGGGGCTTCTGGATCAGCTCAAAAAACCCGAGGGGGAGCGGACGGCCGAGGAGCGGCAGGCGATCGACGCCGACCTGCGGAAGCATTTCGACGAGAAGGTACGCAACGACCTCGTCGGCAAGGCCGCGCCGGTCGAGCGCGCTGCGACCCTTCGCCGGCAGTTGGGCGAATACCGGGCCGACCAGATCCCGCGGGTGATGGTGATGAGCGACGACAGGCCCCGTGAGACGAAGCTCCTCGACCGGGGTGACTACCTGACACCGACGGGGGATCCCCTCACGTTCGCCCCGCCCGGCGTGCTCCCGCCGCTCCCCGAGGGGGAGGCCACCAACCGGCTGGGACTGGCCCGGTGGCTGTTCCGCCCCGATCATCCGCTCACGGCCCGTGTCCAGGTCAACCGGATGTGGCAGCACTTCTTCGGGGCCGGCCTTGTGAAGACGGTCGAGGATCTGGGAGTGCAGGGGGAATACCCGCTCCATCTGCCGCTCCTCGATTGGCTGGCCCTGGAGTTCCGCGACCGGGGTTGGAGCCAGAAGCAGATCCACCGGTTGATCGTCACGAGTGCCACGTATCGTCAGTCGAGCCGGGTCGGCCCCGACGCCCTCGCCCAGGATCCCGAGAACCGGCGGTTCGGCCGGGCAAGCCGGTTCCGCATGCCGTCGGCGGTGCTGCGTGACGTGGCCCTCGCCTCGAGCGGCCTGCTCGACCGACGGCAGGGGGGGAGGCCGGTCTACCCCTATCAGCCCGACCAGATCTGGGAAGCGCTTGCGATCACGAAGGAGCGCGACTTCACCTACCCGCAGTCGCAGGGGAGCGATCTCTACCGGCGCAGTCTCTATACCTTCTGGCGACGGACGGTGAGCCCGGCGAACATGTTCGACGCCGCCAATCGGCAGACCTGCCGCGTGCGTGCCTCCACGACCTGCACCCCGCTCCATGCCCTGACGACCCTCAACGATCCGACCTGGGTGGAGGGGGCACGCGTCCTTGCCGCTGCGTCGATGAAGGCCGCCCCCGATGTCGATGGCCGACTCAGCCATGCCTTCCGGCACGTCGTCTGCCGCGTGCCGACCGACTTCGATCTCGTCGCCCTGCGGCGGATGCATGGTCGGCAGCGCGAGTTGTACGCCGCCGATCCCGCCGCGGCGAAGGCCTTCCTGGCGGTCGGCGCGAGCCCGCAGGACGCCGCGCTCGACCCGGTCGATCACGCCGCCCTGTCGGCGGTCTGTCTGGCGATCCTCAACCTCGACGAGGCCCTCTGCCGTGAGTGATCCGCACCCTCTCCCCGGCCTGCCCGGTGACGCCGATCTTTCGTCCGCCTTCGCCGAGAACGTCGTCCGCGTTTCGCGCCGCCGGCTGTTCGGCTCGGCCGGGATGGGAATCGGCGGGGTGGCGCTTGCATCGATGCTCGGCCGGGAGACGGGGGCGGCCGGTCCGGTCATCGCCGGGCTCCCGGATCTTCCCCACCATCCGCCGAAGGCGAAGCGGGTCGTGATGCTGTGGCAGGGTGGGGGACCGTCGCACGTCGATCTCTTCGACCCCAAGCCGGTGATGCGCGACCATGTGGGAAAGGACATCCCCGAGAGCGTCCGCGGCACGACCAGGCTCTCCACGATGTCGAGCGGATACGCCAAGTGGCCGACGCAACCGGCGATCAAGCCCTTCAAACGCTACGGCAACTCCGGCATCGAGCTTTCCGAGATGCTGCCGAACGTCGGGGGAATCGCCGACGAGATCTGTGTCGTCCGCAGCATGAACACCGAGGCGGTCAACCACGCTCCGGGGGTGACGCTGTTCATGACCGGAGCGCAGGTGCCGGGCAGGCCGAGCATGGGGGCCTGGCTCACCTACGGCTTGGGCTGCGACACCGACGAACTGCCAGCCTTCGTCGTCATGACCTCCTCCGACAAGGGGAAGACCTGCGGGCAACTGTTCTTCGACTACTACTGGGGGAGCGGTTTCCTGCCGAGCCGCTTCCAGGGGGTTCGGTTTCGCAACACCGGCGACCCGGTTCCCTACCTCGCCAATCCCCCCGGTGTCAGCCGGGCGGCGCGGCGGGCACTCCTCGACGACGTGGCGGCGATGAACGCGGCCCACCTGGCCGACTACGGCGATCCGGAAATCGACACTCGGATCTCGCAGTACGAGATGGCCTTCCGGATGCAGACGAGCGTCCCGGACCTCACCGACTTCTCCTCCGAGCCCAAGCGAGTCCTCGACCGCTACGGCCCCGATGTCCATGTGAAGGGGAGCTTCGCCGCCAACTGCCTGATCGCTCGGCGACTCCTCGAACGGGGCACCAGGTTCGTGCAACTCATGCACGCCGGATGGGACCAGCACAACAACCTCTTCACGCAGCTCGAGGAGCAGTGCCGCGACACGGAAGGGCCGTCGGCGGCGCTCGTCCTCGATCTCAAGGAACGCGGCCTCCTCGACGACACGCTCGTCGCCTGGGGAGGGGAGTTCGGTCGTACGCCGTTCGGGCAGGGGGATCCGACGAACCCGAAGGGGCGCGACCACTTCGGGCGGGCCTATTCCTGGTGGCTTGCCGGTGGGGGTGTCCGCGGGGGGCATGTTCACGGATCGACCGACGACTTCGCCTGGAACATCACCGCCGATCCGGTCCATGTCCACGACATGCAGGCGACGATGCTCCACCTGCTGGGGATCGACCATGCTCGCCTCCTCTTCCGCTACCAGGGGCGGCAGTTCCGGCTCACCGACGTCCACGGCCACGTCGTCAAGGGAATCCTTGCCTGACGGCCGGGGGGACCAGAGGGAGGGGGACGGGCGGCCCGCAATCTCTTCCCACCCTCCCCCGGCTCACAGCCGGACCCTGCCGAGAGGGGGATCAGCGCCTTTTGCCGGATGATTCGGCAATCCAGGGAGGTCTGGCCGGCGGCGGAAACTCGATGGCTCGTACCGGTCATGCGGACTTGGCCCCCGAAAAAAGGCCATGAAACCTGGCTCCGATTCGTTGAACCGGCCGGTGGCGTTGGTATCGTCGACCCCAGGACAGCGGTTGTCGCCGGCTCGGCCGGCCACCGTACCCGACCTCCTGGGATCCAGCCCGGCATGGCCATCGCCCGCTACCCCGAACCGGACGAGATCGACTGCCTGCTCCGCAACGCGGAGTTGCGCGACGCGATCGAGCCCTACCTCGACGAGTCGATCTTCGAGATCGACTTCCGCACCCTTTCCACCGAGACGGAGAATCGTTTCCTCGAGTCGATGATCGCCTGGGAGAAGGCGGTCCTCGAGCCGATCGCGCGATGGTTCGATCCTCCGCTCGCGCTCCAACCAGCCTGCACGCTCGACGACGACCAGGTCCGCGAACGCCTCTGGGAGACGATCGAGCGGCTGTTCGAGAAGCGGATCGTGCTCGACTTCACCGACCACCTCTCCGATCGCGACCTCTACGTGCTCATCCGCCGCGACATCCTCCCCGCCTCGGTCAAGCGCGTTGAGCTCCCCGACAACTTCGTCCACTGGGATTGCAGCGCGGTCGAGACGGAGGAGCCGACGACCTGGCTGACCTATTACGCGACCGATGCCGAGCGGGAGCAGTGGAGCCTCGAGGAGGGACGCGATCCCCCTCCGCGCCAGGTGCCCCCCCACCCCCGCGCCCTGCCGACAGCCCCGGTCTGACCGGTCTGCAAACCCGGTCGGTGCGCGTCGCCGGATCGGTGGTAGGCCAGCGGGGGATTTTTCCCCGCCCTCCATGCCGTGGGTCCGTCGTGTGGCGGAGGTTTCGCCACCGGCACGGTTTCTCGGGCCCCTCTCCCACGCGTATCCTTTGGGTGTCGGGGAATCGCGTCTCCGAATCCCTTCCGCCGTTTCGGGAACCCCGCTCATGCCCACCACGCGTCTCTTCCACCGCCGTCGATTCCTC
>Ga0164293_10002116_pt1 | contig 16800 bp, 15 predicted proteins | sample GEODES118metaG_FD_111487 | JGI IMG/M metagenome (GOLD analysis project Ga0164293, IMG submission 111487) | Eutrophic lake water microbial communities from Lake Mendota, Wisconsin, USA - GEODES118 metaG | ecosystem: Environmental > Aquatic > Freshwater > Lake | place: USA: Lake Mendota...
ATAGGGAAAATTTTAGATAACTGAAAATTGCCGAAAGAAGCGCGAGTATGAATACGCCCAGTGCAACTGAACGAACTCGCATTAATTACCAGATTTAGTTGGGGTAGCGGCGGGGGTGGAAGGGTTAGCGCTGCTTGGTGCTGCACTTGGCGAAGGATTTGTAGGTGGCGTTGTCACATCCTCGAATCCCGGTGGCTTTGGAATCAAGGTATAAATCGAACCATCGGCGAGCGCATCCTCTCCGATGAAAACAGGTTCTGGAAAATCCAACACCGGTTCACCGGCTAGCGCACCTTTCATAAACTCGGTCCAGATTCGAGCAGGAAATGATCCACCGGTGAGCGTTGCCATTCCACCGATGCCACGTAACGATTCAGTTGAATCATCTCGATAGAAAGCAACCGATGCTGCTATCTGTGGCGTATATCCATTCCACCATGCCGAGCTATTTTCTTGGCTCGTACCTGTCTTTCCTGCCGCTGGTCGACCAAGCTTTTGCGCTGCAAAACCAGAGCCGAATTTCACGACGTTTTGTAACGCATACGTGAGGTCAGCCATCACCTCTTTTGAGAATACTTCTTGGCCCTGGGGGTTTGCCTTGTAGAGCAGACCGCCATTACGACTACCAACTTCAACTACTAAAAATGGTTTGGCATAAATTCCTTCTGCTGCGAATGTGGCATACGCATTTGCTACATCAAGAACATGCGGACTAGCTACACCCAACACAACTGAAGGAGTTGGGACCATCTCTACTTTTTCAGGAATTCCTGCTCGACGAGCAGCATCAATAACTTTCTCAGGTCCAACCGCAATGCCGAGTGGAACGTACACAGTATTAACTGATTTCTCCGTTGCCTCTAGCAACGTTAAGTTCTTATAAGACTTTTTCCCATAATTTGCTACGAGATACGGCTTGCCATTGTCATCAAACGTTTGGGGTGACTGGCCATTCCACACGGTATCAACGGAGATGCCCGCTTCGAGCGCAGCTGCTAATGCAAATGGCTTGAAACTCGATCCCGCTTGGGTAATTCCTTGCGTCGCATTGTTTAACTGTCGCTCTACATAATCTGGCCCACCATACATAGCAAGGATTGCGCCAGTTCCAGGTCTGACCGCAGCTAAACCAATATGAAGATCATCCGGAGCTTTCTTTGGCGCCTGCTTACTTACCGCCAATACTGCAGCTTCTTGCGCTTTTTTATTGAGAGTGGTCGTCACGCGCAGACCACCTACCAATAATTTCTCATCCGGGAAGCCCAACTGATTAAGTTCTTTCTGGACCGCTGCAACGAGATAACCTTTCGGACCAGCAAGAATTCCAGTCTTCGAGCGCGGTTGAACCGCTGGCATCTCAAGATTATTCAAGAGCTTCTTATCTGCCCAACCGGCTGAGACCATCCCACGAATTGTGTATCGGTATCGCGCTGCCAATCGCTCGGCGTTGCCATCACGTAACCCTGGGTCGTAATAACCAGGTGAACGAAGTACCGATGCAAGTACAGCAGATTGCCTCAACGTCAAATCGCGGACGCTCTTACCAAAATATATTTGTGATGCAGTTTCAACCCCGTACGCGCCACGTCCAAAATAAATAGTGTTGAGATAGCTCTCAAGAATTTCGTCTTTAGTCATGGTGTTTTCTAATTTGATTGCGATGATTAACTCTTTGATTGTACGTTTGATAGTTTGATCAGGAGTCAAGAATGCTTTTTTTGCGTATTGCTGTGTGATTGTAGATCCACCTTGGACAGCCCCGCCTCGTGCCATGTTAAAGAGAGCGCGAATGATTCCTGTCGGGCTAATCGCATGCTCTTTATAGAAATTTCGATTCTCTGCGGCCAACACTGCATGGCGTAGATCAAGTGGGATTTTTCCTAAGGGGACGCTAGTTCGATTCTGCGCTCCGATGCGCGCAAACTCAGAACCATCATCGTAGGTAAGGATGGTTGCCTGGCTAGTGACGTATGAATTCGGGTCAGGGATTTGAACGGTGAAGTACGAAAAAACCAGAAGTACAGATCCCGCGAAGAAACCAAGTCCACCCAAGAAAAGCATCCAGCGCAACGCCAAACGTTTGAGCGAGACGCGTCGTGGTTTTCCCTTCGGTGCAGCCATATGAGTAGGTTACTGATTATTTGACGAAATCTTCATCCTCAAGGGTTCGTACCTTTCGAGGCGGTTTCCGTGAACGGCCATCCCCTAGGAGATAGGAGGTGTGTAGATGGTTCCATCGACATCGTTGGCAGATCTCAACTACATATACTCGAAATTCACCATGTTCATTCTCAAGCTCTTCTAATTCTTTATTCGACTTGAGGCGACCAGAATATTGACCCAGCTCGTCGCCAAAAATGTAATTTAGTTCCACCAATTTCTCACGACGACATAGTGGACAATCGCGATCTGTCTCTTCACCATGAAATTTTGCTGCTTTAAATAGATAGGGGTCTGCGTCAGTGGGATCGCTGGTGGTGCCATGAAAAGCGTTCTTGAGGAAATTGAAAATCGTCGCTCGCTTCTGGAGCGAATAGTCGATTATCGAACGTTGCGACCACATGGGATAAGGGTAATCTCAAATAACGCTCTAGGCTTGGCCACATGGCAAAGCTCACCGCTCAATTGCGACCCGAGTGGTTTCCGCACTTTGGTCGTTTCTGGCGATTGATTGCCATCCGGTGGATGGGGCAAGGTACCGATGGTCTCTATCAAAGCGCGCTAGCGGCCTTCTTGCTCTTCTCACCTGAGCGAGCGGCAAGTGCGCAGAGCGCTGCGTTCGCATTTGCCGTTGTGTTGCTTCCATACTCTCTCGTCGGACCAGTTGTGGGAACACTGCTCGATAAATACTCACGACGACAGATTCTCTTGACCGCGAATTCACTCCGCGCTTTCACTTTAGTATTTGTCGCGCTCGTTCTTGTATTTGGAAATACTGGTTCGCTACTGACACTTACTGTTCTCGTTTCATTTGGAATTAACCGATTGATTCTCGCTGGTCTATCAGCTGCAACACCACGTTTGGTGAGCGAGGAAAATCTCATTGGCGCGAATGCGCTCAGCGTCACTGGTGGAACTATCGCAATTGTGCTTGGCGGCGGATTGGGTGTGGGACTTCGTAAGGTATTTAATACGATTGCAAATCCAGATCAAGCTGATGCGCTATTGGTGGTAGTTGCTGCACTTGGTTATCTTGCGGCAGCGCTCCTTGCGTTACGAATGGGAAAGAGCGAGCTCGGCCCAGAGCCCCATCAAATTGCTCCGGCATGGTTTGAAGGTTTCAATGAGATGCGCGCAGGTTTCTCATATTTATGGGCGAGACAGACGAGTTTTGTCGCCATCGTAGTAGTAGCGATTCAACGTGGCGGCCTCACTGCGTTGACGCTAATGGCGCTCATTCTTGAACGAAATACTTTCAATGACGCTCAGGATCCTGATGCTGGCTTAGGTGGTTTTGCGCTTGCATTAGTGCTCTCTGGGCTTGGCATCACACTTGGAGCTGTCATCACGCCACCTATTACCCGCATAGTAGATCGTTTCCTCTGGAGCCGTTGGGCAATGGCTGCTGCCGCGGTAATGCCAATTGTTTTTGCATTCGCGCAAAATGAAACTACGTTGATCGCGATGGGGTTCTTTACCGGCATGGCTGGACAGGCTGTGAAAGTTACCAATGATGCAATTGTGCAACAGCGAACCAACGATATATTTCGCGGGCGCGTTTTCGCCGTTTATGACGTCGTCGTCAATGGCGCCATTGTCTCCGGGGCTCTTCTATGCGCCTTCTTCCTGCCCCCAAGTGGGCTCACTCCTGTTGTACCAATGGCAATCGCTCTCGTATACCTATGTGCTTCTTTACTCCTTATGAATAAGAGAGTATTCCGCTAGTCTTAAGTAATGAGAGTTCGAATTAAAAGCCTTGCGCTAGTTATCACTTTGTTACTATCTCTTGCCGCACCTGCCTTTGCTGCGATGAGCGAGAGCGATGCAAAATACGCACAAAATGCGAGCGTGCTAACGCAAGAATTCTCGAATGCAATTGGTGCCTGGGGAGATACCTATCAAGCTGCTCCAGATAAATTTGGTTCAGCTGAGTACAAGGCGTGGACGAAGAAGGCGCAAATCGCAGATAATCTCGTAAAGACTTCCTTAGTTAATTTCTCTAAAATAAAAGTGTCATCTGGTTTTAAGAAATCAGATGCGACGTTACGAAAGTTCATAAAGGCTTATACGAGTGCAATCAATCTTTATGCTCCAGCGATAAAGAAGAATGATAAGAAATTGGTGAAGAAAGCTAACGATGCCATCCTCAACGCAACTACGCTCTTTTCAACGTGGAGCAATGATTTCGCGAAAGATACTACGAATTTAATGAAGTAAGAGCGGTTTGATTAGACCACTTGCTTCTAATTCGCTCCACACGGAGTCTGGGATATCGGTATTGAAATCTGCAACATTTGCCCGGAGCTCTTCTGTACTGCGCGATCCTGTCAACACTGTGGTCACAGCTGGATGGCGCAGCGGGAATTGAATTGCAGCAGCGGTCAACGACACACCTCGTTCCGCTAAGAAATCCTTTATAGCTAAGGCGCGATCGAGCAAGTCTTCACTCACTGGAGCATAGTTATACGCGGCTCCTTTGACAGGATTAGCCAAGACACCTGAGTTGTACACACCGCCGATAATCATGGAAACGTTCTTCTTCAACGCAAGCGGGAATAACTCCTCCTGCGCCTCTTGATCTAGGAGCGTATATCGACCAGCAATAAGTGCACAGTCAAGATCTGTCTCTTGCATCACTTTGATTGATGGTGCGCAGAGATTCAAGCCCATACCAACCGCTTTGATAATGCCTTGCGAGCGGTAGTCATCAAGCACTGGGTACGCGACATTGATTGCTTGTTCAAGGTAATCTTCACAATCATGCATCAACAAGATGTCAACATGATCGATTCCTAATCTTTCAAGACTCTCCTCTAATGACCGCTTAATGCCCTCTGCGCTCCAGTCGTACACAGACTCTTTAGTTGGGTCCGCATCTTTGAAGAATTCTTTATCTGGCGACGAAGTTTCGTTTAGCACGCGACCAACCTTGGTCGATAAAACATAATTGCTATTGGCTGCTCGAAGTGCCCGACCTAAACGAATTTCAGAACGACCGTGACCGTAAAGTGGTGCCGTATCAATGTAATTTATTCCAAGATTAAGCGCAGTCGCAATGAGATCATCACTGTCTTGCTCGGACACCGACGAAAACATTCCGCCAAGTGGCGCAGTGCCAAGACCTAAGCGCGATATTTCAAGCGCTGTTCGCTTCAATGAAATTTTCTGATTATGGTTTGGCATTCGAGAATCGTATAGAATTTTGGTCGCAAAGCGAAAGGGTCTCATGACAATAATCACTGGCTTTCGAATTTCAGATATTCGTTTCCCTACCTCGAAATCACTCGATGGTTCCGATGCCATGAATAAGGATCCTGACTACTCCGCTGCCTACTTGATTCTGGACACTGACTCCGATTTATCAGGTCATGGATTCGCCTTCACCCTCGGTCGTGGAACTGAACTGCAGTGTGCAACTATCGAATTATTAGCGCCCAAAGTTGTCGGTAGGAAAGTCGCAGAATTGAAAGGTGAGCTCGGAACAATCGCGCGCGAACTAGTGAGTGACTCTCAAATTCGATGGCTTGGCCCAGAAAAAGGTCTGACGCATATGGCAGTGGGGGCAGTGTTGACTGCGCTCTGGGATCTTGTCTCGAAACATGAACAAAAACCGCTTTGGGAAGTTTTGGCGGACATGAGTCCAGAAGAGATCGTTTCGCTCGTCGATTTCCGATACATCCGTGATGTGCTCACACCAGAAGAGGCGCTTGAAATCCTTAAGAAAGCCGAGCCCACTAAAGCTGCACGAAAAGCGAAACTGCTTAAGGATGGTGTACCTGCATACACAACCTCACCAGGCTGGCTTGGTTATAGCGACGAAAAGATGGTCCGTTTAGCTAAAGAAGCTGTTGCAGATGGATTCACACTCATCAAGTTGAAATGTGGTGGATCTATTGAAGATGATAAGCGCCGTCTACGACTGGCTCGAGAGGCAGTTGGACCAAACATTCGGCTCGCCATTGACGCTAATCAAGTATGGAGCGTCGATGAAGCTATTGCGTGGTTGAAAGAGTTGCATGGAGTTGATCTCTACTGGATTGAAGAGCCAACATCTCCGGATGATGCCCTCGGTCATGCCACTATCGCTCAAGCGATTGCACCTATCCGAGTTGCAACCGGTGAGCATGTGCAAAATCGCATTATCTTTAAGCAGATGCTTCAGCTCGGCGCATTTTCATTTATGCAGATTGATTCAACTCGGGTCGCCGGGCCGAACGAGAACATTGCAAATATTCTGCTAGCTGCGAAGTTTGGAATTCCAGTTTGCCCGCATGCTGGCGGCGTTGGTCTCTGTGAGCTAGTCCAGCATCTTTCCATGTTCGATTACGTTGCAGTCTCTGGTGAAAATGATGCCCGAGTTATCGAATTTGTTGACCATCTTCATGAACATTTCGTAACTCCCGTTGAAATTACGAAGGGTAGATATCTAGCTCCAACAGCGCCAGGTGCTGGCGGCGAAATGTTCGCTGATTCGATAAAGCGGTTTACTTTTCCAGATGGAAGTGAATGGAAATGAAGGTGAAGCTGAAGGTGAAGGTGTAAGCATGAGGATTGATTCACATCATCACCTTTGGGATATGAAAGGTGCACCTCGAGAATGGCTTTCCGCTGCTGGACTAGAGCCGATAAAAAAGAATTTTACTATGGAAGATTATCGAGACGAATGTTCTGCTGCACGAATTGATAGTTCAATTCTGGTGCAAAGTTCCTCTTCATACGAAGAGTTAAATGAGATGTTTGACGTTGCCGAGACTGAAAAAATGATTACCGGAGTAGTTGCGTGGATAGATATGAGCGCTCCGGATTCAATAGAAATTTTGGAAAAATCTCTTGATCTGCCTGGATCTAAAAAATTAGTAGGTATTCGAGATGGCGCTCAAGGGCGAGCAGATACCAATTGGTTGAGTAGTGCACAAGTTGTAAGTAATATCAGAAAGCTCGCCAGATTCGATCTTCCATTCGACTTGTTAGTTGATCCACCACATTTACGTGCAAGTGTTGAACTTGTGCAGAAGCTGCCTGACAATTTTTTTGTTCTAGACCATATTGGTAAGCCAAATATTGCCAACGGCGAGATTTCTGCGTGGGAAAGTATTATTAAAGAACTTGCTACACCCGACAATGTGTTCTGCAAGGTTTCTGGTCTAGTTACTGAAGCTAATTGGCACTCATGGGAGAATTCGGACTTCAAGCCATACTTTGAAGTTGTCCTTGAAGCATTTGGTGCCGATCGACTCATGTATGGCTCAGATTGGCCGGTCTGTAAATTAGCTGCGAATTACGAAGAGGTGGTTGAACTCGCTGAGTACTTAATCTCAGATCTAAGCGAGACCGAGAAAGCGAAGTTCTGGGGTCAAAATGCAGTGGAGGCTTACCGCCTCCAATAAGTCTTTGTTCGCGGTATATTCATTTGCTGAGTAGATGAGCAATGAGTGGAGACCGTCATGGTGCAACGTTTTGGAAGTGTGTTGGGAATTCCCGCAGAAAATCGTCAACGTTACGAGGAGTTGCACGCTGATGTATGGCCTGCAGTTCTCGAACAAATTAAGAAATCGAATATCAGGAACTATTCAATTTTTCGATATGGAGAACTTCTCTTCTCTTACTATGAATATGTAGGAGAAGATTATGAGGGCGATATGGCAAAAATGGCAGCAGACCCAGCTACCAAAGATTGGTGGGCCATCAATGAACCACTACAGCGACCTGTAAGTGAGCGTCAAGATGGTGAGTGGTGGGCTAAAATCCCTGAAATTTTCCATACTGATTGATACCGCAGAAAAATTCCGAGATAGAATCTGGTAATGGAACCGCTAAAGAGCAAACGTCAATTCCCAGATGTGCCACATTTTCTTGGATTGATAGCTTGGAAATTGCCAACCATACGTAGAACCAAAGAAAAGATTGATAAAGCAATCACAATCTATGACCTGCAAAAGCTCGCTAAGAAAAAGGTGCCACGGGCTACATATGATTACGTTGAAGGTGGAGCCCAACGGGAAATCAGCTACCAACGATCAGCCGATGCATTCACGAATCTAGAATTCAATGTTCGAGTTCTTAGGAATATTTCAAGCATAGACACAAGCACTGAAGTGTTCGGTAAGAACGTCGACTTACCTATTGTTTTTGCTCCAACTGGCTATACCCGCTTTATGTATCATGTTGGCGAACCAGCAGTGGCGGCGGTTGCCGAAGCAAACAATCTGATTTATTGCCTCTCTACTATGGGAACTACTGCACCAGATGAGCTTGCTGCTGCGGTGCCAGGCGCACGCCGTTGGTTCCAGCTCTACATGATGCAAAAGCGAGAACAGAGCATGAGTATGATCAATAGCGCAAAAGAAAATGGTTTTGAGGCGCTTGTAATTACCGTTGATACTCCAGTTTCCGGTCATAGACCGCGCGATATTCGAAATGGTCTCACCATTCCACCGCGCTTAGGACTTAAGACTATTGCCTATGTAATCGCCAAACCTCGTTGGTGGATTAACTTACTCACCACCAAAAAGTTAGAGTTTGCGGCATTCAGAGGATGGGATAAACCTCTTGCCGAACTTGCTTCGCACATTTTCGATTCGTCAATGACCTTTGATGATCTCGCATGGGTCAAATCTGTATGGGATGGGCGGATTGTCATTAAGGGCATTCAATCTGTCGAAGATGCTGTGAAATGTAAAGAAGCTGGTGTTGATGCGATTGTGCTCTCCAATCACGGAGGCCGTCAATTGGATCGAGGAAGTGTGCCACTGGAGATCCTGCCTGACGTGGTTGCGGCAGTGGGCAACGAATTAGATGTGTACATTGATGGAGCGGTCATGAGTGGGCAAGATGTATATGGTGCAATCGCTCGTGGTGCAAAAGGTGTGTTTGTTGGTCGGGCATATCTATACGGCATCATGGCCGGCGGTCAATATGGAGTGCAACGCGTGGTAGATATACTCAAAAAAGAATTTATCAACACTATGGCCCTATGTGGAGTCAAAAACCTCAATGAGGCAAGAGCCCTCGGCGCGAAGATTAGAAGTTGCCGTCCACATAATTCCTAGACTTTAAGCGAAAATAGTAGTCCCGATAAGCATTAAAGCGCAGAGCAGCATCACCACAAACGCAATGGTTAACATTGTTTGCGACAGTTTTTTTCCAACCAACTCCCCCATGACATCTTTATTTCGTGAGATTCGCGCGATTAAGAAAATCAATGGAACAGCAACTAATCCGTTAATCACAGCGGCAAAAACCAGCGATTTAATCGGGTCAATCCCCACAAGAGTGATTACCCATCCCGCTACCGTTGAAAAAATAATTACACCATAAAATTGTTTTGCTTCTTTCAACTTATAATTCAAACCTTCACGCCAGCTAAATGCATCACTGACTGCATATGCGACAGAGCCAGCAAGCACCGGAATGCCAAGTAACCCCATGCCAATAATGCCCATAGCGAATAGAAATTTCGCAATAGTGCCTGCGTGCGGGAATCCTGCCACTAATGGTTCAAGCGCTCTTGCGGCATCTGCTGCAGTTCCGATATTTACCACACCGTTCTCATGTAAAACTACTGCAGCCGTGATAATCATGAACCAACTGCCAATTTGCGAGATGCTCATTCCGATGCTGGTGTCTTGTCTAATTTCTTTGATACTTCGTTGAGCGCGATTGTGTTCTTGTGCGTAATGAGTTTCTTCCACTTCTTCAGCCGTTTGCCAGAAAAACATGTACGGGCTAATCGTTGTACCCAATACAGCCACAATTACATACCAGTAAGCTGAACTCCATTCCAATTGTGGAATAAATGTTGCTTTAAATACTTCTATCCAATTGTTTGTCACAATTAAGGCGACAGCTACATAGGAGATCAATGACAACGAGAGTATTTTCAAGAATTTTGCGTAGGTGTGATATCCAATAAAAATCTCAAGACCCAGCACAATAAGCATGAATATTGTGGAGAGAAGCCAGATCGGGAGTGGAACTAGGAGATTGATTGCTGCTCCCACCGCTGCGAAATCTGCCCCGATATTGATGACATTTGCAATAACCACAAGCGCAACAACGAAGAAGAGCACCCGCTTCGAATACACCCGCGAGGTAACTTTCACTAAACCTTGAGAGGTCGCAGATCCAATCCGTGCACACGCCTCTTGCACCGCAATCATCAACGGCAAGCACATGATGATGGTCCACAATTGGCCAAAACCATATGCCGCTCCCGCTTGGGAATAGGTGGCGATACCCGAAGGATCGTCGTCCGCGGCTCCAGTTATCAACCCTGGTCCCAGAAAGCGCATTATGCGCCACCGAGGTTTCTGCTTTCTTCCATATAGCGTGCCAACCCTCACATATAAAGTGTATGGCTCTCCACTAGGTTTAAGACCCTACATAAGGAGAAATATGGATCGCCGCTCATTTCTTGCGCTACTTGGGAGCGGCACGCTTGGCGCAACTATTTCACATCTGACGCCGCTAAGCGCACATGGAAGTAGCGTGCGAATAATTCGTGAGCTTCCGAAATCTGATGTGAAACGCGTTGCTTGGACAGTTGATGATGGCACGAGTATTGAAGCTGTGAAGCGCTACATCAGGTTAGTTGCTGACAACGATCTTCGTCTGACTTTCTTTGTTTACTCCGCAATGGGATCGTGGATTGCAAATAGAAAAGAGCTACAACCTCTGGTCAATAGCGGTCAGATTCAGTTAGCCAACCACACCGCACACCACCCCGCGCTCGCTGGTCTTGGCACTAAACAGATCCAAAAAGAGTTAATGGGTGCGCATAACTTCATCGAAAGGAATTTTGGCGTAGATATGCGGCCGTACTACCGACCACCCTATGGAAGCATTAACGCAAAAGTTGTGAATGCAGCGGCAGAGATCGGTTACACCAAGCCGATGCTCTGGTCTGGTTCATTGGTAGATGCCAGTAACATCAGCGCTTCTCGCATTCTCTTCCATGCTAGAAATAGCTTTTACGATAGATCGATTGTCCTTGCCCATGCGAATAATCTGACGTCAACAAAAGTATTCAAGCCGATGTTGAAGTTAATCTCTGATAGAGAGTTGAACCTTGTCACTCTTAATGATGTGTATGAAACTGATGGCGTTGCGGACGGTCAATGAAAAAGAATTTAGTGATTCTTGGCTTACTACTGACAATTCTGATTCCGCAAAGCAGCAACGCGATAGTTTTCTTCAATGATCAAGATGATGCGATTAAGCTAAAGCCAAATTATCCAGCAGCTGGTTTGAGCATTACCGATGATCGGGTTCTTACCCAAGTCTCAGCAATTACTGGCGCTAGTCGCGGTACCTTCGTCACAAATCTTGCCTGCAACTCCGTTACAGATCCGCGCTGTTCTGGCGCTGACAATCTACGGGTCTCCGCTGTAATTCCCCCCTGTACCGCTAAATCTGATGCACAAGATGTATGTATCAAATCGCTGCGGACCGCGGACTCAACCGGAGCCCTCAAGGATGCGCAATTACTCTATGAGATAGATACCTTCAAATTTCCAAGAGATACCGCCAGCAGAATTCCAGCTGGTGGTGGCATCAGCGTCTGGAGAGGGAGCTCGATTAAAGGCGGGACCTTGGAGTATTCCGTTGCAGTTGATATCCAAATCAACTACTACCGAACTTCACCGTCTTCACCAACCTCTTCGGTATACGTTGTCGGATTTAGCGCACAAGTACTACCTACCACGACAAAAAATGGAAACTTCTATCCATTGATCTGGCGAGATGGTTTTGAATCGATAGATAATCCAAAGAATGGCGAGGTTGACCAGAGCTATCGAAGCTGTATCTGGACTGACCTTGGTCGTTGCGGAATGGCTGAACCATTCTTTGCCGATCAACCAATTGAATTAACGATGCAGATGGATAATAAATTAACTGGTTGGTTATTTGGCAGAATGAAAGATACCCGTGCATCGGTCACGCGGCTCTCTCCTACAACAAGCACTCTTGTTGTAAGTGGTGCGTCAATTAATGTTCCAAGTGGAATTTCGTGGATTCCTAAAAGTGAATTCGCAACATCACCGGCGCTACAAGAGATGAATTACGACGGTCGTGTAGAGAATGATGTGTATGGACCAGGCATCATGTGGGGAAAGTTCTCTAACCATCCTGATCTCTTCGAGTTTCCACGTTTTGGCATGGCCGGTGGCGGAATTCATACACCAAATCCAGCGCTTAAAGGAACTGGGTATTTCCAAGCCAGTGAGAAATGGCTACAAACCGCTAACGTCTTACCAACGTGGCGATTCCAAGGAATGGATCCATCATCATTTTGGGGAATGGATCAGAGCGTTGGCAATCGAGTGTGGGAGTGCACCGTTAAAGATCAAACAAAGTTACACGGCATGATGACGACAAATGCGATGGCATATAGCTGGAGCCCGCCGGCGTTTAAAGACGGGATCATGAGTTACAAAGTTGCTGGAGCACACCTTGATGCCGATGGGTCGGTATATAAAGGAACATACGATCTGGCGATGAATGCTGATTCGGCACGTTGCATTTATGGCTTTTCCAACGCACCAATCAAAGCGTCCGTATCAGTTTTAAGTTCTGGTGGTGGTGAACAGGAGATCTCAACGGAGACGCTCTCGATTAAAGATGGCTGGATGAATCTCAGCGCAAAGAATTTCACCTTCTCTTCGCCAACAATCCGCATCAAACTCACCCAAGAGCAAGCTCCGGTTGCCGCGACCAACAACTCTCCATCGACACCTAACGCCGCGGCTAAGCCAGCAGCACCGAGAATCACCATTACTTGTGTAAAGGGCAAGAGCGTCAAGAAGGTTTCTGGAGTAAATCCGAAATGTCCATCTGGATTTAAGAAGAGATAGCCTTCGGCGCGCGCTGGCAGCGCAGACGCCTTACCCTTTATGCGTGCAGAAAATAGCCGTTCTCCTCTCCCTCGCGTTACTGGGCTTTGCCGCGCAGTCGGCGAGTGCGCATCAACCTGTTGCTCTTAAAGCATCGGATAAAACACCAGCTGCTGGACCACTGCTCGTCGACGGAACTATCTCTTTTGCAATCACTATGAGTTTTTCAAAATCGAAACAAGTTCGAGCTTTTCGTGCTGGCTTTGCTGAAGGTGATTCGCTTGCGGTGCAGTTACTCATTTACGACGAGAAACCAGAGAAAAACCTCTCGAAAAAGCAACTTCCACTCCTCAAAGTGACTAGCCCCTCCGGAGCAAGCTTTACCCTGCCAATTACAGAACGCACCTCTTTTTATGAAACGTGGGGCAAGCGCACTTACCTTTATCTCGGGCGGGCCACAGAAATAGCCGAAGCTGGCATCTATTCATTTGAGATTACTTCCCGTGCACCGGGGCGCTTCATCGTTGGCGTTGGTGAGCGTGAAGTGCCCGGTGAGGTAACTCGAGATTAAACCTCTCCATTATCCAATCCGGTAAGAACTTCCTTTGCACGCTCACGTAACTCTGGCAGATCGCTCAACCTCTTTAAGCCATTAATCTGTTGGAACATTCGATGGTTCTTCGCAAATATATCTCTGTTACGATCGAGAAAATCCCAATAGAGCGTTGTGAATGGACATGCGCTCTCACCGACACGAAGTTTGGGGTCGTAGATACAGCTTTTACAATACTGTGACATGCGTGAGATGTATGCGCCACCTGCTGCATACGGTTTTGTCATCATCTTGCCGCCATCAGCATGCACACCCATGCCAATAACATTCGGAACCATGACCCAATCGGCAGCATCAATAAATCGTTCCCGCATCCACTCAAGGAATTCTTGTGGATTCGTTCCCGTAATTAGCGCCAAATTGCTGAGCACCATCAGACGGGGAATGTGATGGACCCACGCACGCTCCTCTACATCGCGAACTATAGATCGCACGCAATTCATCTCAGTATTTTCACTTGAGGTAAAGAGTGGCAATAATGGGCGGTTTGCGTGTAAGCCGTTCTTATCTCGGTAATCTGCACCCAAATGCCAGTACATGCCATTGATATATTCGCGCCAACCAATTACTTGTCTGATAAATCCTTCTGCAGATTCGATAGGAATCTTTCCTGAAACAAAAGCTTTGACGGCAGCATCCAAGACCTCGCTTGGATGTAACAAGCCATTATTTATATAGGGACTTATGACTGAGTGATGCAGCGACCAACTATCTAGGGCCATCGCATCTTCATAAGGGCCAAAAGTGGCAAAGTGTTTGGTGATGAAGGTTTTCAGCTGTTGGAGAGCGCCCGCGCGCGTTGTCGCCCAGGTGCGGGTGGCGGTAAGGCCCAACTCCTTCGCCACACTCTCATCAATCTCATCTCGATCAAATCCCTTGTATTCCGGCCACGTGTACTCCTTAGGCGGTGGTAATCGATTCTCTTTGTCGAAATTCCAGGCTCCACCAGCTGGCTTTCCATTTTCCATTAATACATCAAGGCGTTTGCGTTGTTCGCGATAAAAATTCTCCATCAAGTAATTCTTTTGCCGCGAAGCCCATTCTTCAAAGAGAGAGCGCGGCGTAAGGAAGAAATCGTTCTCGACAAATTGCGCACCTAACTCTTCAAGAGTTGTTTGCAATCGGAACGAGGATTGTCTTGTGGCATAAAGTGCGCTTTTTGGATGGCGCTTTTGCATCTCGAGAATTCCATCTTTTGTGGTTGGCGCTTTTAGATACTCGACGGTAAAGCCTTCATCTTGTAAGACTCTCGCGAAGTGACGCGCGCTGGAAATCAGGAAGAAGAGTCGTTCCGGATGCCAGTTTCTCCCAGTACGCATCCGTTCGCTTTCAACAAAGAGAATCCGGTCGGTGGCCTTATCGGCGCCTCGTAAGATTCCATAATCGCGATGTAGGTGATCGAAGGGTATATATAAGGTGCGAGCGTGGTTCATCTACCCACCCTGCTGCTCACTCCACTTATGTAGCTCTTCAATTGCACGCTCTCGACCTAACGGGCCATGCTCCATGCGCAGCTCAAGAAGATAGTCATACGCTTTTCCCACCAATGGGCCAGGTTTAATTCCAAGAATCTCAATAATTTCGTTGCCATTGAGATCAGGTCGTATCGCTGCCAACTCCTCTTCCTGCGCGAGTTGATCAATACGTTCTTCTAATTGATCATAGGTAGCGGCGAGCGCCTGCGCTTTGCGAACATTGCGAGTGGTGCAATCCGCTCGCGTTAAAACATGCAAATGGAGCAGTAAATCTCCCGCATCTCGAACATATCTGCGAACCGCGCTATCAGTCCATTCTCCGCCGCCATACCCGTGGAAACGAAGGTGGAGCGCAACCAAAGTCGATACATCATCGATAGTTTCGCGATCGAAGCGGAGCTCTTTTAATCGTTTCTTCGTCATTTTCGAACCGACTACTTCATGGTGATGAAAAGAAACGCCGCCGCCTTCGATAAGTGCTCGAGTTTTAGGTTTACCGATATCGTGCAATAGCGCTGCAAGGCGGATGGTCAGGTTTGGCCCACCAAGACGTGTTTCCATCTCAATTGCCTGTTCCAAAACAATCAAGGAATGCTCATAAACATCTTTATGGCGGTGATGTTCATCAATCTCAAGTCGAAGCATTGGTAGCTCTGGTAAGAAATACTCACATAGCCCAGTTTCCACCATCAAGATTAAACCGCGACGTGGATCTGCTGACATCAAAGTTTTCACGAACTCTTCCCGAATCCGTTCGGCGGAGACAATCGTCAAGCGTTCTTTCATCGCTGTTATAGCTTTAATAACTTCGTTATCGACATCAAAACCTAGTTGCGCTGCAAAACGTGCTGCGCGCATCATTCGTAATGGATCTTCAGAGAATAATTCTTCGGCAGAGATTGGTGTCCGTATCTGTTTAGCAACAAGATCCTGTAATCCACCAAAGGGATCGACAAAGATATTCTCCGAATCACATATTTCAAGCGCCATGGCATTGACGGTGAAATCACGTCGCCGCAAATCTCCCTCGAGGCTATCGCCATATTCAACTTCGGGTTTTCTACTTTTCTCTGAATATGAATCTTTTCGAAAGGTGGTGATCTCGGCAGTCACATCACCTTTCTTGCCAGCAACCGTTCCATATGCAATACCGGTATCCCACGTCGCATCAGTCCACCCTTTAAGAATTTTCATTGATTCTTCAGGTCGTGCATTAGTGGTGAAATCAAGATCTTTTCCATTGCGCCCTAAGAGGGCATCGCGAACCGGGCCACCCACTAGAGCTAACCGAAAGCCCGCAAGGCGGAATGCGCGCGCCAATTCAGCAGCGGCCTTGGGGAGTGTGATGAGGTTCGCGGCCGCTTTTGCCTGTTCTGGCGAAATTGCACTCATAAGTAGCAAGGGTACGCGGGTAAGGTAGGGGTATGTCCCGGACCTCGGGTGAGGGCGGGCTCGAGCCGGTTTTTATTGCACCAACCGCTTCGCCCTCCTCGCCTAACCCTTCAGTTATTGCGGCTGCTCGCAAGCCCCGCTCCAAACGGCCGCGCGCTGGAAAAAAATCTGGACCCAATCGACCAGGCGCGAAAGCTAATCCTCCGAAGAAGCGTGTCAACAAAAACTCAAATCCGGGCAAGCGAGTGGAAGAGGTCAGTGCCGGTGGTCTAGTCGTTGATAAAAGTGGCGAACAAGGATTGCTGATCGGAAGAATTGATAAACGCGG
>Ga0164293_10002117_pt1 | contig 16797 bp, 9 predicted proteins | sample GEODES118metaG_FD_111487 | JGI IMG/M metagenome (GOLD analysis project Ga0164293, IMG submission 111487) | Eutrophic lake water microbial communities from Lake Mendota, Wisconsin, USA - GEODES118 metaG | ecosystem: Environmental > Aquatic > Freshwater > Lake | place: USA: Lake Mendota, Wisconsin...
CAGAAGCTTGAGTATCAAACCAATAACGATGGCCATCGGCATACAAATAAGTTGCTCTTTGAGAAAGTAAATCTAGTGATGATCCAAAGTTTCCAATGGTGTCACCAGGTATCGCTACACCTAACCAAATTCGTGGCTTCTCAGCACCAATATGGCTACTCTTCAAAGTAGGAGCTGCACCAACAAAAATTGTTCGGGCTAACCTACGCGTCAATGCACGCTGTCCGAATAAAGGTCTTTCTGAATCGATTTGAACCGGAGTAGAACCTGAACCATCAATATCTGCATCGACGATTGGTTTCCAGGAATCAGGTAGGTACTGAGTAATTTCACTTAAGACACTCGGTACATCGAGTGGAAGTGATCCAGGCATAATTAGTGGACCCGCATCTTGGGATTCCCACAGTGCATGAACGACTGCACTCATCAATCGAAGTACTCCACGTGTTCGCTGAAAACGCTCCAACGTTGACCAATCTTCGTATAGGCGATCGAATAACTCCGGGTGAATCGGATATGCCGCACGAATTCTTGCTTCATAGGAAATATCCGAACAATCACGTGGGAATTCGCCAACGTGTTGTGAGTAGAAGTTCACGAATTGACGCGCTACGGCAGAAATATCTGCTAGCGCTGCTGCATCAGGTTCAACAAATAGACGGCGTCTTACAATTTCAAATGACTCTTGTGCGCTCGCAGGTCTCCATTGATCCGCAACTCGACGAACCACATTTTGTAATCTTTGAAGTGCTTCTTGGCCATTTGGGCCACCTACTTCAAGCGCGCTACCACCTGATTGACCATCTTTATCCGGATCATGTGATGCAGGAATTGAGATAACAAGCATCGCACCAGGGACCGTCTTAACAACCTCTGTTAGCGATTGTGCAAATGTAAATTGCGTGTCGAAAGTTCCACCCGGGAGATCTTCGCGTTCCCATAACTGACGAGCATATGCAACCCATTCATCTATGAGAATTAAGCAAGGCGAATAAGCAGTGATTAACTTTCTTAATCCTTCTCCAGGATTTGTACGACTTGCATCAGCTTCTGCTACAAATTCAAATGCTTTCTTGCCGCCTAACTGCCAGGCAAGCTCTCCCCAAATTGTGTTTACTTTAATTCCATCAGGTTTTACCAAAGGAGCTCCAGGAGATAAATGAATTCCAACTAGTGCAACACGATTAACTTTCTTAGGGAGCGGACGATTTGCGACAACGTCCTGGACCTCCTGGGTTAGCGAAGCGGTTGGTGCTCCTCCAAAAAGATGCCATAAAGCTAACATTGAGTGAGTCTTGCCCCCACCGAAGTTAGTCTGAAGGTTAATGATTGGTGATGCATTTTCATCACCCGTTATTCGGCGTATACCTCGATCTAAAAGCTCTTTTAATCCTTCAGTTAAATAGGTCCGTCTAAAGAATTCAATCGGCTCCACATATTCACTAGAGCCTTCGTTCTGAGAAACCATGTATAGATCAGCAGCAAACTCGCTCGCAGAATAGTTTCCAGTCGCTACATCCTCATGGGGGCGGAGCACTTCACGCCAAGACTTGAGTCCAGTTCCTGCAACACTTACGCCAGTTCCAGGATTCAGAATTGCTTTCTTGGTTTCGGATTCAAAAACCAAGCGCTGATGATCTTGACGCATCTGCCTAATTGCTTCTGCTTCCACTGGTGCGCCGGCGGCTACAAGTAAGCGCTCCATTGTGTCGAGAATTCTGTAAGTATCATCGTTGTCAAACTTTTTGCTATGTGCCCAACTATTCCTAACTTCTCGTAATTCTGAGGCCAATGATTGTTGTGCCCTGCTCAATACCTTTCCAAATATGCGCCATTCTTCAGTTATCATTCTGAGCTGTACGGCTGGATCTTCTTTCACATAATTCTTTTTTACGCCGTTTTTAGTTTCATCCCGTTTTTCGATGACTTGTACCCAGTCTAGGCCAAGCCCTTCTGATGCAGAGGTCATTTGGCGGTCGACAAAATCCAAGAGTCCACCAGAAAGGACATCAAAACCTTTACTTACACGGTCACGATTGCTAATTGCCACAGATTCTACTCCCTAAGCGATTTGGACTTTTCAAAGATCTAAAGTTTCTTGAATTGAAGGTATTGAATTAGAAGAAATTGATTGAGAAATATCGAGCCAAGATGTTCCAAGCGCATTAAATAGAATTGCAGTCTCTGTCCAACCCCTTTTCTCGCAAACACTAAAAAGTAAATAGCTGAGCTCCTTAACTGCTTCCATATCGACTCTCCCGCGCGATGCTAAAAACCACTCCTGCGCTTTCGCAGCACCCTGCGTGGATACAGCATGTGCAACCCTAAGTGTTACTTCCCAGACACTTATTGATTTATCGTGTGCAGGATCCCAGTTTAAAGAAAGATCATCGGGTTGGATTAATTTGGCTTTTCCAGCAATCGCTCTGAATATTCCTCCCCTTTCAAGTCCTGAAACGGATGTATTAACGGCACGAGAAAGAACATCTGCCTCCCCTGCATTCCCTTCTCCCCAGCCAAATTGGGTAAACCATTTCACACAGAATCGAGTTTCAGAATCAAAATCTCCTTCCTGTTCCGAGAGTACCTCATCTAATACTTGATTAATCATTGCCAATGCAGTTCTCACTGACATTTTTGAACCATCTGCTTCTAAAACTTGGCTATACCGAGAAAAGATTGACATGCCCGGCCCAATTGTGGCTTGTGCTAAATCCACGGGTGCAATATTCCCTTGTTGCAACTCTTTTAAAGCTTTCGGTAATTCACTCTTGAGAGCCGTAAGAAAACTTCGTCTAGTTGCAGCTTCGGCACTCACTAATTTAGGACGACAAGCTAGAATAATTGATGAAGCGAGTGCATTAGTTCCACTACTCAACATTCTTGTACCTAGTTCTGTACGAATTGGCCAGGTGGCATTGATAGAAAACCCGGACTCAAGGATTCCATTAAGCATAGTCTCCCATCCGGTGGATGCAGTACCTGCATCGTCTTCCTCAGATTGCTTAAATGCATAAAAAATAGTCATTGGAATATCTGGATTGTGACTTTTTCGTATACGAGTAAATGTCTTCACAAATCCATCTTGGAAGAACTTCTCTGCTGCTGCCTTACTTCCACCGAATCGGAAGGGTGTTGCGATTAGTTCTTCACTCTTCGGAGTAAGGACTGTGCCCATTAAATCTGGGATTAGCGCACCTAATGAATTCCTAAGCCATACATAAAAGAAATCCGATAAGTCGGCGTACCCAATATTGTCATAATAAGGAGGGTCAGTTGAAACAACAACATTTTTTGGATAATCCACATCCGTAGCGCTGATTTGCGCGACATGTCCAACATTTCCTGGGACCAGATTTTCCAAAACTTTTGAAATCCATTTGATTTGCCCATTCCAGTTTCCAGTCGCTTCACCTAGTACATTAGCTTCGGCAAAATCCCAAGTCATTGGAATCGCATGTCTTGCGAACGTGTTGCGTATGGTTTGTCCGCCAATAATCCAAGTGCATATTGTTGAGTTGTAGTCGGCACACCGACCCACAGCTAAACCTAAATAAGTTGCAACACTTGTTGAGTATTTGTCTGCCTCGATTGAATTGAGTCCAGCGTTAAGCGAATCTTTTTCAATTTGAACTTTGGCTTCTTTAACAAGGTTTGAAAGTGTGTTCATGGCAAAAAGTTGTCTGTCGGTAAACAAATCTCTGTGTTGCGTCATTCCATATGCTTGAACGCGAAAACCTAAAGCCCTTTCAGGAAGTTCAGTTTCAAGTATGTTATCTGGTCTCATTATTTGTGCGGCTTGAGTTTGCTCTTGGTCTGGTGAAAGGTAACTGCGCCCAGTTTCAAGATCAGCAATCACGGCCATCAACGAAGTACGCATGCGTTTTTCTCGGCCTTCATTTCGAATATATGTAAGTGGCACTGCAGTCGCGCAAGCTATGCAGACTGCTCCAGTTTTGGACACAGTACCTTCAAGTGGCGGCCCAGACTTATCATGTGAAATTTCGAAGTGAACTACTTTTTCTTTGATACTTGTCTTAATCCAAGAAACATGATTATTTTTATTCGACAACCAAAATGTCCTAACAAGGGGCATAATTATTTGGCATGCAGGGTTTGGACAGCGGACGGTTCTTGCCCAAATCCATACGATAGGCTGATTTTCTATACCTGAACTTGATTTGACTGTTGGATATATTCCAGAAATTCTCTCTAGAGCTTTTGAACGTACCCAGTTTCCATACTCAACGACATCTTTGGCAAGCCCTGATGCGCTAGGCCAATCTAGTTTTTCATCAATCGCTCCCGGGTATACAGGTTTTCTCCCATTCCATTGCGGTGGGATTTCAATCAGCGATTTGTTTAGCAAAACAGCTACGGGATTTAAGTCTGATGCAAACGCTGGTAACCCTAACCGCTGTGCCTCGAGAGGAATTGAACCACCGCCGGCAAAGGGATCATAAATTGGCGGTAGCTCTTTACCCACTGATTTTTCAATTTCGATTTTTGCTTCAGCCAGCAATCTATCGTCCTTAATATTTTGCCATGCGACGAGGCGTTCCATTATTTCAAAAAGTCTGAGCCGTTCCTTTGCTTGGATTTCTTCTGTAGGAAAATCTTCTGGGTGCGATGATGGATCATCGACCAACTGTGCAAAAATTAGAGCTCTGCAAGCTGCAAGGGGGCGCCGAGCCCACCAAAGATGCAAAGTCGAAGGGTGTCCATGGCGTATGGCTTTCTCACGCGAAGATTCCCGGTTAATCGCCTCTAATGGCATAGCAACCTCAATCAGCTTTCGCTTAACTGAACTCATCTAGGGTCACCTCCTGCTTTCCATTTATTATTCCAATCCACCGTGAATCGAGTGATACTAAATTCCTCTGTTCCAACTAGATCAAATGGTCTTTCGATGTAGCGAATTTCATCTCTATCGGGGCCTGCCTGACTTACTTTAACTAGTGCGAGCCTATAGTTGTCCTCAAGATTCTTTGCTGTTAACACCTCGCGTCGAGTGATCTGGAAGTCAGTAGCGCCTTCAATTCTTCCCTTCACTTCAATCTTTATAACAGTTCCGTCCGGTGCCACTGACCTAATGTCAAAACCAGGATTATTGTGTGGCATTTCTTCGGGTGTTCTCCCGATAGAGCGTTCTGCCGACATTGCAGCTGCGACTGCACGGCGATCTACTTCTGCTGTTTCTTTTGCATAGCTTGATACAGGCCCTGTTCTTTCTCCATTGAGACGATCTACAAATCCTTGTGGGAGCACCATTGCAATTCCTATAAGTGCAGGTGGATGCGTCACAATCTTTGAGTCAGAATCTAATTCTGCTAATCGGACTTCTAGTCGTCTTTCTAGATCACGAGCACGTCGCTGCGCGGTTTCTGGCTTGATTTTTAAAGCTTTTCCAGCAGCTTCTTGATCAATCAACTCAGCATGGCGTGTATCCCAATAATTAATTTCACTTATCAAACGCTTGCGAACTTGCTCTCTAGATCTTTGTGTGGCTGGAATTACTTGTGCGGTGACTTCTTCTTGATGTTCTGGCAATGAGTTTTCAATTGCCCAGTTCATCGCCAACGTTTCCATATTCTTTAAATCCCATGAAGTGACCTGAGAAGAGCGAGCTTTCTTGTAAACATCTTCGGGGGCTGGTGAATAATCTAGATACGGAGCCTGTCCAACACCAAATACTTCACCAGTAGAAGTGAGTTCCACGAAATCAAATCGTTTAGAAATTGTCCTTGCTGGTGTGTTTCCATCACTAATACTTTGAGTCATCGCAACAAGAAGTCTCGGCGTTTCACCTTGATCCTCGGTATCAATCAAAACTGCGCCATGCTTAAGGGTTGATGAATTCTGTTCGATCATTAGATCAACAACTGCATCCAGTAGTGGATGTCCTGGCGCTACTAAATCTGCTTTAGCCTCACCGGCCACGTTTACAAACTTCCTTTCAAAAGTTATGCGCTCATACTTGCTTAAAACTGGAGCCCCAGTTCCTATTTGTCTATCTCTATCTCGTACTGCGCTTGGAACATGTGTGATTTCCCATTTGCCTGCTTCGCGGGCTGCGGCACGACCACCCAGTCTGTTGAACGCACTTAAGAAGAAAGATTGAATGTAATGAGGTTGAAGTCGTCTTGCTTGTAAATCTTCAATACGACGTTTGATCTCTTCTATATCGCTGAGTGCCAGGATCTTTGTATGCAATGCTCGTTCTGCAATCAATACATCAAGTCCTTCGCCTACTCTTGAATCAATGACTTCATTTAGTCGTTCTCTTGTTGAGGGCTTGTCACCATATCTAATTGCTTCTATAAGAAGCTTTCTGAGTGGTTCTTCTGCAAAGGCTTCACCAAGTACATCAAAAACCTTGCCTTTATATGCAATTCTTTGTTCTTCAATTTTCTGTAATAGACGTTGGAATACTTCACCTTCGCGAGTATTAGCGGCAACAAGATTCCAGAGATGGCAAACTTCTTTTTGGCCAATACGGTGGATGCGGCCAAATCTCTGTTCAATTCTGTTTGGGTTCCATGGAAGGTCGTAATTAACCATTAAGTGCGCACGCTGAAGGTTGAGACCTTCGCCGGCTGCATCTGTCGCTACAAGTACACGCACATCTTTATCTTGAGTAAAGAGATTCTGAACTTTTCTGCGATCTTCTCTACCGACACCACCATGAATTGCAACTACGGCTTCGTCTCGCCCAATAAGAGTCCTAATTTGCTGAATCAAATAAACCATTGTGTCTTTGTGCTCTGTAAAGATGATGATCTTTCTTAAGTTTCCACTTTCGTCCTTGGTTAAAGCGTTGTCACTGAGAATTGTTCGTAGCTCTGTCCACTTCTTATCTGTTCCTGAAAAGCGCACACGCCTGGCAAGCTCTGCAAGGCTTTCAAGAATCTTGATTTCATTTACAAGTTCGGCAACAGTTTGAGCAGCTGTAGCGGCATCAACTACGTTCTCTTCTATATCTTCAATTTCGGATTCTGGAATATCATCGATATCCTCTAGATCATCATCTGATAGATCACGTTCTAGAAGCGATCGCAGATGCTTCTCAAGTGAAGTATCCCGAGCGGTTGAATTAGCAATCTGGTCCATTTCTATACGCCGTGCTTCTAGGCGATCGCGACGCCTTTGGAGGCTCTTCCAAATTGCTTCCGGGCTTGAAGCTAAACGTCTTTGAAGAACAGTTAATGCGAAACCAACAGTATTTCCTCTCCTGCCATCACCTTCGGCCTTTAACCTGTCAGCACGATTCATCTCATCTCGTACATACTCTGAAACTGCTTCATAAAGTTCTTGTTCTTCATCTGAAAGTGCATAAGGCACTGTGTAAGCGCGTCTTTCAGGAAAAAGAGGTGTTCCTTCCATGGTTAGAAGTTCTTCTTTAACCATTCGGCGCATCATGTCGTCGATATCAATACTGTGAACACCATCTCGGTATTTGCCCTCAAAACGATCGCCATCAAGGAGTGCAAGAAATAGCTGGAAGTTTTCTTGGTTTCCAGCATGAGGAGTTGCAGTCATAAGAAGAAGGTGGCGACAGATTTTGCCAAGCATTAGACCAAGTTGATAACGCTTAGTTGTTTTTAACTCTTGCCCAAAGTAGTGAGCAGACATTCGGTGAGCTTCATCGACAACAATCAAGTCCCAGTCACTTCGCTCTAGGCGAGCTTGTAGCTCCTCATCGCGGGAGAGCATGTCCATGCGGGCAATCATGAGTGGATGGTCTGTAAAAACATCGCCGTGAATATCTGCATCGATCATCGATCGTGTAAGAATTTCAAACTTAAGGCCAAATTTTTCAAAGAGTTCGTCTTGCCACTGTTCTGCTAGGCCACCAGGTGAAACGATCATGCATCGGGCTAGGTCACCTCGTAGAATAAGTTCCTTGATGTAAAGGCCAGCCATAATTGTTTTTCCAGCACCTGGATCATCTGCGAGCAAGAAGCGCAAAGGCGTTCTAGGGAGAAGTTCTCCGTAAACTGCCGTAATCTGATGAGGAAGTGCATCAAGATCTGAGGTTGTAATTGCCAGCATCGGATCGAATAGTGCGGCATAGTGAATACGTAATGCTTCTGCGCCAATGCGCCAAGATTCCGGATCTCCATCAAATGCAGGACCTGTGCCTGCAGATGTGACTCTCAGTGATGGCTCTTTATCGCGCCCAAGAACTACTTGATCAGTTTTTCCTGCCTGATCCTTGTAAGTAAGAGTGATGAAGTTTTGTCCATGCCAAGTAACTTGAACTACAGCGACCGGGAATGCGCCAACGGCCCCCGCAACCTCAACGCCTGGGACCAAATCCTCTAGGCGGATTGAACTGGAGGTTCCGGTGTGCGTACTTTCAGACAAACCAGCCCCTTTTCTTATTCGAATACCCGGACCTTACCGTCTGTGACCGACAAGAAATAGGAGATGCTTCAGGGCTATTGGTCAGAGAATTCCTTAAATCTGACCTCTAACCGGACTGGATCTGGCTTCTCCCCCGGTGCAGGTGGCACCCAAAGCTTGGCTTTATCCGTTTCTTTGATTCCATGATCCAGCATTAGTCCGTCGGTTTCACTCATAATGTGGGGCAGTTTTTTGCTGGAAGATCTGGTCTTTCTGAGAGGAAAAAACTCAAATGTCTTTCAGAAACAGCAAATAGCCAAGTGGAATTGCATTTAAAGTTCTAACTAAAACTGCTTACGAAATTTAGTTGGCTTTCTCGCTTTGGGTATGCACATATTGCAAAGACCCCAGGGCTCAACATTCAATTCATTGTGATCCACAAATAGGTCTCCACAAGAGGTGCAAAATTTCTCCATAGCGGCTTATTTGCTTGATTAAAGCGATCAATAGAATCAACCTGACCAAAATTCTCTATATATAGAAATTTCTTTACTTCGCTACAGCCAGGTAACGGAATTTAGTCAAGTTGATGCTATTGATCCGATTGATCAGTAGTAGAAAGCTCCTCCAATCTCATCTATACAGGGCTGGCACAGCAATACATTTCTATGCCCTGACGTATTTGTAACTCGGCCACTCCTATTTAGTGGCGCAGGATAAATGGACTGATCAGTTGCTTTACATTTAAAGCATGCAACTTCGATAAGCCATCGGGCCTTATGACCCTCTTTGCGTAGGGCATAGAGACCCTTAGTCAGAGCGTGTTTCTTGCCATACCCTGTGCTGGCGAACTGAAACGGCTTAACACGATCAGGCTCTAATACTGGAAGAGGTGCACTGCAATCACACCATGCTCGTGCAACGGCGCAATATGTCCCCGCTTCCGTAGACTCATGCCTTCGCATCAAGTGTCCACAGATGCAGACATGATTCTCTGCATTTCCGATTCCAGTTTTCAATGAATTCAAGTAGGTCTCCATCTCTTCTTCAGAGACTCCTACTGATCGAAGCGTGGCTTCATCCATAGAGGCATTTCCTTGTCATCCTCCAAAAGGCCTTCTTGTTCTGATTGCATACTGAGCAAGAAATCTCTTGCAGGATTAGATTTTTTGATTTCAGGCATGGTGAATTTGCTATTTGTCCATTCTGGAAAAAGCCCCTTTGGATAGTGGTTATCCGTGTAAAACTTGCCACCCATGCCATTTGGATCATCTCGAAAATCAACCAAGACGAAATAATTGTTATGCAGACGCATATGAGGAAGTCGCCCACTCGCGCAATCCAGAGCGATTTGCTCATAGGTTCCACCCCATTTTTCAACAATGGCGTAAAGGCGCATAAAACCAACACCTGGAACGGTTGAAATAATCGGGTCAAGAAAACCTGACTTAGCCAAATGAATCTTACGCATCATTTTGCTCCTTTCTTCTTATAGCAAAGGACTTTCCAGGCTTCATAAGCTTCACGGTCAACCCGCCATTGGCGTCCAATCCACATGACTGGAGGAAAGCCTTCCTGATCTTTTATGTAATTGGCATTGCGTCTCGACGTGCTGAGATCGAAGGCCACTTGCTCTGAGCCAATTGATGGCTCCTTTTGATTGTTCATCTATTTTCCGTTTCCGTGCACTATTGGATGCACTAGTGGAAATTATGAATTTGTTTCAAAAAAGTGATTCCTGAAAAAACGAATCTCTATGATAATTATTGAGCGTGAAAAGATCAGGTCTACGCTTAAAAATAAATTTAGAAAAGTGCTTTTAAACTTCCTCTTCGTCTTCTGAAATCTGAATATTCGGATCGCTCTCATTGATTCCTAGTCGCTTTCTCTCTTCCATGACGATCACCTTGGCCATCGACTCTTCAGATGGATCTTTGGCACCAGATGCTTGATTTGCTAGGTCGCTGTCTCGTGCATAGTCATCAAACTCTCTTTGTTTACGTGCAAGCATTGCAAGCATTTGTTCGTCGACACTTTCAGGAAGAATTAGACGGTGCACCTGTACTTTGCGCACCTGCCCCATGCGATGTGCTCTGGCAATTGCTTGAACTTCAAGCGAGGGTTTGATTTGAGGTTCACACAAGATCACTACGGAAGCTGCTTGAATATTGAGTCCCGTGCCTGCAGCCTGAATCTGCCCGACCAGTACTAGAGGTGTTGGCGAATTCTGAAATTGATCAACGATGTTCTGTCTCTGGGTTGATGACACCGATCCTGTGATTGGACCAATGGCTCGCTCGCCTAGAGCTTGCATGACTTGTTCAATGATCGATCGGAAGAATGAAAAGACGATTACTTTCTGCCCACTTTCAAAAGATTCATCTACCAGTTCTAGCAAACGTTCTAACTTGCTGGGGATCATGTTGGGTTGGGCGCTAAATGCTGCTCGGCGCATGGCCATGAAATTTCCAGAGGCGACAGCATCTATATATTTCTGTTTATCCACACCTTCCCAAGTGCAGTACTCAACAACTTCGATCAGCTCAGGAAGTTCTTTGAGTACTTCTTCTGTATTCCTTCGCAGATAGATAGGAGCGACGGTCCGTCTAAATGATTCAGGACCAGCAGCCATTGCAACTCGACTCAGTTCATTACCCGTCTTGGAGTCAAGTAATTTGGCGAGAGAAATGAATTCATCAACTCTGTTCTCTAGTGGTGTACCTGTCAGAAAGATGACATTTGGAGATCGATCAAGCCATTTAGCAATTGTGCGGGTGCGACCAGTAGATATGTTCTTGATGTAGTGAGCCTCATCAACAATTACAGTATCAACGCCGAGTCCCGTAATTTGTTCATCGGAGATTTCAAAGCTCTTCAAAGTGTCATAGGTAGTAATACCAATTCCACTTGATTCAATCCAACGTTGGAGTGAGGCTTTGTGGTCTTCGCCGTGAATTTTTATGATTGGGAGATCACTTCGTGAATCCACTTCTCTCATCCAGTTAGTGATAACACTTGCTGGGCAGACAACTAGAAAGCGATTGGCACCAGTGGAACTTCGGTGAGCTATTGCACTGATAGCTTGAAGTGTCTTACCGAGCCCCATTTCATCTCCGATGATCACTCTGTTTTGAGTGAGAGCAAACTTTCCACCAAAGGTTTGATACTGACGAAGTGTTGCTTTGATGGTTGAGGTATCGAGTTCTTGTGCTTGGATTTTGTCTAGAAGCTCCTGATTGAAGTGACGGTTTGCTGCCGTATTTGGGCGAACATTTGTGACCTCTTCAAGAATTGCATAGTAATCACTAGATCTTTTCTTAAACTCTTCGACTGGTTGAGGTGATCTTTTCTCTAAAGCATCAATTCCATAACGAGCAGCTTCAACGAGTGCAATCGTTGTTGGTTCTCCAACCAGATATGTAATTTCCTGAAGTGCATTTAAGGCTCGCTCCTTCTTTTCTGAGCCCGTGAAGAACCAGCGGAAGCGTGAGTTCAGGGGCTGAGTTTGAGATAGTGAGTTACGAAGTGTTTGAGCAATCGGTTTCATCTTGCTGGTCGAGTTCTTAGTTGCAGCCCTCAAGTAATCCAACCCTTGAAGGTTCTCAATAAGTTCGGTATCTGCCCGAGTTAAGTCATCTATATCGATGCCATATGAGATCGATTGGGCCACAGCTTGATATATCTGATCTGCGAGCGCCTTTAGAGATTGAGCTGCACTCAGAGTTATGCCAGGAATTCTCTCTAACTGGATTGCTGATGAGTTATATATTGAGGCCACATTTTGAAAGCCATACTTGCGAAGGGTTTCAATGCGAACTGTTTCCTCGGTTGCATCCTTTAAGCGATCAACGGGAAGCTTGGCTAACTCAAGTAGGACTTGGGATTCTTTAGCGTGGGAGGCAGCGGCCTTTGTTCCACTTATTAGACCTTCCTGCTGTTTTAGTAGCCGCTCTAAGTCCTGTGCAATTTTGCTCGCCTGCTCGAGACTGGTCTGACTCTCCTTGAAGTTAATCCCCATGTTCCAAAACTAGAGCCCGTGACTGACAATCTTTGAGTGCAGGCGTATGCGACATGTCCTGGAAGCCTTCTGACCTGGTTCCGGGGACCCTGGAAGACCGCTTAGTTCACGAATATCGTAAAAGTTAGAAGCCCTAGGGTAATTGCCATTAGCCACAGAATTACACTCGAGGCCTTTTTATTCTTTAGAAGTATTTCTTGGTGTTTTTGCAAAGTTATCTCAAAGTTATCGAGTTTTTCATTAAACACAGTTATTTGACTATCACCTAATTTTTTTGCTAAATCCCTTAAAACTTCAATCTCTTGAATTAGCGCTGTACTGGTTGCATTGAGATTTCCTGCAGAAGCATCTAACAATGTCTTGGATTTATTATAGTTTTCTGAAATTGAATCAAGCTCCCGCAATCTTACGTACATAGCCTTCAGGCCCTCATCCATCTTGGCGTACTCAGTGAGGACCCCTTCGAGCTTTTTCTCTACTTCAGACATTTTTGCCTACCCCTTCAACATAATAAGTAAGTCGTCAAGATCTTCAGTTCTTCTAGCAAGCCTTCGGGCTCCAATTCTCATTAACTGATTGTGCCATCTATCGCTCTTTAGGGACCGTTTGAAAACCTCTTGCTCCCAAATCAGTAGCGGCTCAAGGTCAAAATCGCTCTTTTCCCATGCATCGGAAAGTGCATTGAAGTCCTCATCAATCGGCCTTTCGATTTGACCCTGTAACTTCTCGTCTAACCACATCAAAACTTCTGCAGCGGAATCCTGATCGATGTTGTATTTCGGCATGGATGCAAAAGTGGCCTCCAAGGTATCTCTGAGAAGAGTGATATCAGGATTTAATCGACCATTTTCACCAACGCTCCGTGCGGCGAGTAGCATCGGATTATCTGGATAAGTTTCTAGTTGACGCGCAGAAGCGCCAATCCATTCTTCCGCTTCTACGCTTGGAATTGAATTGAGATTAGCTATCGCCTGAGACACCACTAGATTCGAAGTTTCTGCAATCTCTTCAAGAGCTGTGGCTAATGGACCACCAGACAAATAGGCAAGAATACGCAATCGTATTTCTTCACTTGTCATAGGTGTCGAACAGATTTGTTGTATCTCTATAAGCGCTCGAATTCGAGCTGGTTCTATAGTTCTATAGACCGATTCGATCAAGATAGTTAAGTGATGTTCACATCGTTTGAATAAGTCCTTAGGTGCAGTTGCTACAGCAAAAACATAGTTTTCATATGCACCCGGTTCAAGTCTTCTCATAAAATCTAGGAAATGAGTATCTAATGAAATTTCTGTAAACTTATTCACGCTTAATGTAAATTCCCTGTCATTTACCTGCTTGGTGTAGTCATCAACTAAACCCAATAAAAGAAATCTATGAATTGCCCGTTCTTTCGCCTTCTGGTCTGCCTCACCGGCCAAGAAGGGTACTTTTACTTCTGAGGTTGAAGGGGAAATTTTTTTCAGTAATTCAATAGCCTCGACGATTTCGGTTTTTGTTCCAGAGAATGAGAAGTGATGAAAATATAACTGGGTAAAAAGATCATCTTTATCACGCTTGTTCAAACCTAAATACGCTGTGAAACGTTCTTCGCTACTCAAGGATAAATTGAGTGTGGATTTGGCTTCATCAACTTTTGCAGGCGAGGCAAGAATTACGCAAAGCGATTTCTTTCCATCGCGTCCAGCTCGACCAGATTCTTGCGCGAAGCTCTCCAAACTACTTGGGAATCCACGGTGGATTGTCCATCTAATATTTGGTTTATCAATGCCCATCCCAAAAGCCTTTGTGGACGCAAGAATTGGCACTTCATTACGTATAAAGCTTTCTGCTGCCCTGGTTTTGTATGTTTCCCAATCTTTTCCATAATTATCAGGGGCTCCGCCGGCAAAAATTTCTACAATTTTTTCTTTTTCGTGCGGAGCGCTACTAGCGCCATTCTTTCTTAAGGTTTCTGTAATCTCACTTTGTGTTTTAACCGTTAAATTTCTAGTAGCAACAAAAACAATACCTGAATTTGTCTCTCTACCTTTGCGCTCAACTAATTCTTGTGCAGTGATTTCAAAGTATTCGGGTATAGTCTCAAGCAACAATGTGCTAAGCCGTTCTTTGGATTGGCCTAAGTCCCCAATATCAATTAAATAGTTCAGATTTTTTCTATCATAGGTGCTTGGTTTTATTACCTTAATATCCTTACTCATATCTTTAATTTCTCGAATAACATCACGTAAAACAGCTGGACTAGCTGTTCCTGTTAAAGCCAAAAGAGTGGGAGCACCTTGCTCGTCGTTGGCGCAAATTCTACGAAGATTTCGTGCGACATTTAGATACGCAGTCCTAAAATCATGCCCCCATTCTGAGATGCAATGCGCTTCATCGAGTACTGCAGAATTCACCATGTGGTTAGCGGCAAATGCATGCATAGCAGACCTAAATTCCTTGTTGTGTAAACGCTCAGGAGATAAGAAAATGAAAAGCGCCTGGCCTTCTGCAATATCTGCAAAGGCTTCTACCTTGCGTGCGGAAGTATTTAAAGCGGCAGCATGCATCCCTTGCGTTCGATCAATCCCTTCTTCATTCAACCTTCGGATTTGATCCTTTATGAGTGCAGTAAGTGGATCAACAACTAAAGTTGTACCAGGTTGTAGCAGACCTATGAGTTGATAGATCAACGATTTCCCCGAACCGGTTGGAAGTAAAACAAGAGAATCTTCACCTGACAATGTCGTTAAAATCGCTTCAGATTGATTCTCTCTAAATGATTCGTGGCCAAAAAGACCATTCATTAGCTGCGTTAGATGGAAAATTTCTTGTTCCCCAGGATTGATCAACTTGCGAGTATTCGCTGCTAGAAGGGGGAGGAATGCCAGATTTATAGGCAAAAAAGCGCCACGTATTACGCATTGAGGATACTTTGCTGTTTTTAACTCCGCCTGCGGGGTGACATATTGCTGCAAAGACAATGCGATTTTGATTGTCTTTGCAGCCTTCGATTTATCGGCAACATACCCTTTTGCAGTTATGACGTACGTTGAATTGTCGAAAGTGATGCTCCGTGGAAGAACTGCAACACCCCATAGTGATTCAATGTGGTGCAGAAAGTTCAAAGTTGGAATAAGTAACTTATTAGCGAGACCAAGATCATCTTCTAGCGCTATCTCTAAATCTGCTCGTGCGGGAAAGTGACCTCTTACAAGAAGTTCAATCAAACCCATACCAAGTCTCGTTGGAATCGCTGGCCCAAAAAATGACTTCGCATGTTCAATGTTGAAAGGCGACTGTGGCAACATTTGAGAATTACTCTTAAATCCCATTTCTGCAGCAACTCGCCATTTGTCTCCCTTAATTCTGCTTGTTTCGATCTTGAGCTTCCGGAGAAGATTGTCCCTCTGATCATCTTGAGATTTTTCGTTCTCATGCTGACTTCCGTCAATTTCTATCACTTTGGGTGCGTCCGCATTCCAAGGACCAAATAAAAGAAAATCAGCCCAATGCTCTTGTTTGCTTGTCGGAACTAAACAATGCATTGGTGCTTGAGAAACTAAATAGGCTGAAATATCTGGGTAATTGCTATTGGCAAACTCCCAAAAAGACTTCTCATACGCTGATTCAAATTTAGTATCAGCATCTAAAAATATCGATTTTCGTATTCCGATGGTGGCTGCACTTATTTCATCTTTGGTTAAGCTCTCAAGAGGCCGAAATAATTCAAGTGATACTCTTTCAATCTCAGTCGGGACAGGGGGCAGTTCTCCCCTTTGTAAGATTTTTCTTGCTATGGAACAAAAAAAGATCACGTTCGAATCAATTGTTTCAACTTTAGCGGGTGATACAGCAATCATCGATTGGGATCGAAGCCGTTTTATACTCTCATCGGATAAGTCAGCCACTGTAAGGTTTTTTTCAGATCTGAGTCGTCCTCCAAGAGGGGTATAAAAAATGTCCCAGCCGACCCTTTGACTGCGCTCGTACCAAGTACTACTTGCGCGCATCTATTCCCACCTATTTGACTTGCTGCCGGGGTTGCAGATTACTCCTTGCGAAGTGAGCAGGGAAGAATCAATATGAGAATAACTCCCAATATTGGCAGGTTGACTAAAACTGCAGAAAGGTCATCAATATTTAAGCAGTAGCTTCATCATAGAGATCTGCTCTCCTGGGGGTAAAAAGTCAGGAAGGTCTGGCATTTGTTAGCAGTATGGTCATCAGTAGAAGCAGTAATGTCAGGAAGGTTGGCCTATTTTCCCCTTGGAAAAGGTCGAAACCCCGTCTATTATTTCTTTAAACAAGCTCAGATTGTCACTGTCCTATAACTCTTAATCACCGGGGCGAAGCTTCGAAACCCTCAGCGCCCACAATGACTTGAGTACCGAATAACCCTTTTTAAAATCACTTTACACTCGCGCTGAGATTGAATTACGAGAGCATTAGCC
>Ga0164293_10002118_pt1 | contig 16792 bp, 22 predicted proteins | sample GEODES118metaG_FD_111487 | JGI IMG/M metagenome (GOLD analysis project Ga0164293, IMG submission 111487) | Eutrophic lake water microbial communities from Lake Mendota, Wisconsin, USA - GEODES118 metaG | ecosystem: Environmental > Aquatic > Freshwater > Lake | place: USA: Lake Mendota...
TAATGATATTATTTGGTATAATACTTTAGAACAAGTTAAGAAGTATATTGATGATAATAATAAAAGACCATCTGAAGATAATAAAAATAAAGAAATAAAAACTTTAGGTAAATGGATTAGTCATCAGAAAAATAATTACAAAAATAAATCAAAGATTATGAATACAGAAGAGATTTATAATAAATGGACAGATTTTATAAATGATGATAAATACAAAGAATACTTTTTAGATAATGATATTATTTGGTCTAATACTTTAGAAAATGTTAAAAAGTATATTGATGAAAATAAAAAGAGACCATCTCAAGTTGATAAAGATAAAGAAATACAAACATTAGGGTGTTGGATTTGTCATCAGAAAAAGAATTATAAAACTAAAAGTTATATTATGTCATCAGAAGAGATTTATAATCAATGGACTAATTTTATTAATGATGACAAGTACAAAGAATACTTTTTAGATAATGATATTATTTGGTATAATACTTTAGAACAAGTTAAGAAGTATATTAATGACAATAAAAAAAAACCATCACATCATGATGAAGATAAAGAAATAAAAAAAATAGGGTATTGGATTGATGTTCAAAAAAGAAATTATAAAACTAAAAGTTATATTATGTCATCAGAAGATATTTATAATAAATGGACAGATTTTATAAATGATGATAAATACATAGAGTACTTTCTAGATAACGGTATCATTTGGTATAATACTTTAGAAAAAGTAAAAAAGTATATTAATGATAATAAAAAGAGACCACCTGGTTGTGGAAAAGATAAAGAAATAAAAACTTTAGGTCAATGGTTATCTCATCAAAAAAAGAATTATAAAACTAAAAATAGAATCACTCATGATTCTAGTATTTATAATCAATGGACTAATTTTATAAATGATGATAAATACAAAGAGTATTTTCAATAAATGTTATTGATAATCAAAAAAAACATAATTTTTTTATTGATAATAATTCATAAAAAATATTTAAATTTTATTATTTGTAGACTATTTACTGCGTAAATTTATACATAATCTAACTGGACATGATATAAGATCAAGAACAAAGGTGCATGGTACTAAACAGAACCCAAAGCACCGTATATCGTCAGTCCCATAACCGCCCTCACATGCAATATTTGTGATTTCACACAATGATTCTGATAATGGTAATGGATTTGTTTTATCGCATGCATTTGAACAATTACAATTGCTTTGTTTTTTATCATCTTTAATCGGATTAAATACGTCAGGGTTGGTATGTTGATAGCAATTTGTGTTAGCCATGATAGTGAATAAAAATATTTTAATGAAAAATGATTTCAATTTTATTAAACTTTTATCAAAAAAGTTTTTTCAAAAAAAGTGTTTTCATTATAATATTTATAATAATACATAGATTTTTTTAGATAATATAAAATTGATTCTCTAAAAGGGCTTAAAGGAAGAATACATTATATTAATTAATAAGAACATCAAATGTCTAATACTCGTGAATTCCGTAAAAATCCTACTCAAGCCCTTAAAATGTATAGTCAATTCTTCCTTCCAATGAAGAATTTTCTTGAAGGTCAAATCAAAAAACTAGAACTGACTGTAGATATTGATAGTCTTTATCCAATTAATGAGGCATGGGAATATTTTTGCACTGAACCAATTTCCAATTTAAATCGTAAAAAGAACCGTATGAAGCGTAAAGACGCATATGATGGTCATCTTAAACGTCCCAAGACTGGATTCATGTGGTTTATTAGTGAAAAACGTGTTGATTATCTTAAAAAGAATCCAACTGCTGGAATCACTGATGTAACAAAAGATCTTTCGAAGGAATGGAAATCGCTTTCTGAAAAAGAAAAAGACGTTTATCTTAAGAAATATACTGCTGATAAAGAACGTTATGAAAATGAACGTAAAGAAGCATATGATAAGGTTAAAGCAGATGATCAAGATCTTATTGATTCGAAACCGAAGAAACCTCTTAATGCATTCCTTTATTTCCTCAAAGACGACAGCATTAAAACAGCATTTAAAGCCGAACATCAAAAAATGATTGCAGAAGGTATTAACAAAACTCATCTTCAATTTATGACCTTTAAATGGGAAAAAATTACTGCCAAAGACAAAGAAAAGTATGAACGTCTTGCTGAAGAAGATACTAAACGTTATCAAACGGAACTAGTGGAATACAATAAAAAAGTAGCCGCATCAACATCTAGCGAGAAAGATGATTAGTCTATAAAATTCTATCTATCTATATTTAACTTTTAACTTTTAACTTTTTTTTTATTAGTTCTTAAATCCATCCATGTGATTTAAGCATCCGATCAAAAGCCTCTTGTGCTTCTGTAATTGTATATGATTTATTTACACCAGCAGGATCAATTCTCCCTTCACCATCAATAATAGCAGATTTAATGTATGTTATTACAGTTGACACACTAGTTGTAATATCCCATCCTTGATTTGTTAATAATTCCATGCAAATACTACCACCTAATGTAATATGTCCAGTACGATAAATAAATCTAGGTGATACAATACGAACAAATGGAGGTTGAACAGGATAATTTTCGTTAAATTTAAATTCTAACTCAACTTCTTCAATTCCATATTTTTTCAAATCATTTTGTATGATATCATTGCCTGTAAAATCTTCAGCACTGATATGAATTTTCCAAAGATCTAAATTATCAGCATGTGGTAAAGTAATACGAAAACCTAAATCTTTTTGTGATTGACTCATTAAAGTTTTGTATTCTTTCATTAATCTTTTTGATCGAAGTGATGTGACTTGTGTTTTCTTTGTATTTTGATCATGATAGATACCTGATTGAAATTTATTATCTAAAATTTTAGATAGATAAAATAATTGGTTGGTATTATTGTTAGGAAGAATAATCATATATTTTAACATAACATGCGTTTCTTCAGGAACAACGTAAATATTAGTTGTTTTTTTCCATTTATCTCGTGTGTCAATAACTTGACAGACACCAACAATGATATTTGGACTATTTGAATAAGTAATTGAGAAATTGATAATATCAGATAGATAAATACCGGTTCCATGTACTGCACCATTAACAAGTAATTTATTATCGGTCGAACCGATTTTCAAACCATTTCGCATAATTGAATACCAATTTTCTTGACGACTTCCATGGTATAAATAACAAGTATTTTGTGCTTTTTTGAATTTATTTTCAATGATTTGTGAATGAACAACATTATATTGTTTCATTTTAAGCAAATTATCAACTATCATATCAGCAGTTTTATCGACATTAAGATCAGTAATTTGATCTTCTTTTAAAACATTATAAATATCATCTGAACCGATTAAAGTATCGGCAAAAATCATTGTGTTATTTGATTTAATTGTGAATTTAATGAAAGCATAAGCGATTTCACCGATTTCATTATATAAATCTTGATCAGAATCGTGTTTTTTTAAGATTGGTAATATTTTATGGATAGGATAGTTAGTGATACAATCATCTAACAATTTCCATAAAGTTTTATTATTTTGTTCAGCCATGATTTTAATGTACAATGGTTGTGGATTATAGATGATTTCACGGCGATTAGATTCCAATGACCAATATGCAGTTGAAATGATAAAGTCTAATACACTTTCATTAGGACTGTTTTTATATTTTTGAAATTCACTAGTAATTGAATTATCATCTAGAAAAGATGAATTGCAAATATTTAGACATTCAACATTATCACATGACATAAATTTAGAGTCATTTAAAAAGTCGAGCATGTTACCACAATTAAAGCAATAATTGTATATTTTTAAGATTTCAACTAGTTCGATTAAATTTTTAAGATGTTTGTCTATTTCTTTATCTAATTTAGGAATTGTTAAAAGATTATATTGTTTTAATATTTTGTGTAAAATAATATGAAATGTATCTTTTCTAGGTATAGTCCATTGATCGGAATCATTTTCTACAAAGATTTCAAAAAATTTATTAGGGTAAATACTAGAAAGGATATTTAGATTTATTTGTTTATTATTTACATAATAATGGTTATTTGTTTGGATGGTATTTGAAATATTACGTTTTATGAGAGATTTTAACATTCTATTTATATGAATACAATTCTATTGATAATTTTATACTTTAATAATCAATTTTTCAATAAAATAAAATGAAATAAAAATAAAATAAAAAATTTTTTCAATTAAAATATGAATGATTTGTATTAACCTACTGATCATCAGTCTTTGAAAATTTAGCATATTCCGAATCAGGTTTAGGCCAATTATAATGGTATCGTGGATCATATTCGCTCGATTTGTAACTCATTATACTATTTGATCTAAACACGGGTGATACATTTGCTGGAGTTGAAGTTGCACGTAATCCAAATTCTCCGGATTGCCAATAGGCGATACGACCATCTAGGAGGGAATGAGGTTCGTATCCATCTGGGTAATGGAAATCAGGACGAATAGTTAAATGACGGTAATAGAATGAAACTTGGTTATTATCCATTGTATTGTTAAAATGTTTATGATGGTAAACACATTAAATATATTAAATAAAAATAAAAATCAATTTTTGTGTAATAATAAAATGCTAAAAAGGGGTTTTTGTATCTATTATTTTTTTCTTAATATCACTAATTTTTGTTAATAAGTCCTGAAGTTTAACAGGGTTATTTTGAAAAACACTCATATTGCGTATTTTTAATAATAATAATAAATTGTCTCGTACAATTTTTTTTTTTATCTTTATGACATCAGGTTTTGTACTAGGAGTGTCAATAAGTCTATTTATTTTATCTAATGCAATGTTTATTTGTATTTCCAATCGACTAATAATGGCATCACTAGCAGGTGGTGGGGTAGGTGCTGATGGTTGTGTTGGTGTTGGTGGTGTTGATGAGGTTGTTGGTGAAATTCTAGATGCTTTTCCACCACTACCTGTTTGACGACGTTTATTTCTATTAGTTTTTTTTCTATGTAATATTTTTTTTTTAGTAAAATTAGACATTTTGTGTTTTATTATTATTATGATAAAAAATATCTTTGTAATTAAATAAAATGCCTAATCTTACTAAAAAAACTAATAGATCAAAAAAATCTAAAATATTAAGAAATAAAAAAAAAATAGGTGGTGGTCTTTGTCCTTCAAGACCAGTTGAATCAGAAGACCAAGTTCAAACTTTAATAAACATGGTTGATGGTATGATCAAAATGTCTGAGTATTTGATCAAAACTATTGAGAATGATACTTTTAATCCAGATATTGATAAATTATCAATTGATAATACTGTATTAGAAAAGGAATTTAATACAATAGTAGATAATAATGGACAAAATAATAATGGACAAAATATGAGTGAAAATTGTGATTTAGGTATGTCACATGAAGAATATATAAAACTTTTAAAAGCATTTGACGAATTAGAATCAGAAATTCAAACTGACGTTTCGTAATAATAATTAAATTCATAATAAAATTTTCTAATAGATAATAAAAGATCTCTAAAATATGTCTCGTTGTCCAGATCAAAATAAACAATCAGTCAGATATTGTCAACCACCAAATCGTGTATCATCAAATGTTTCAGATTATCCAGTTGATGTAAAAAGTACAGTCGCTCCTGAATTAAGAGCAAGTATGCCAACAGAACAATTACCACCTAGTCCAATTAATGGTGGTTTATTCAGTGGCCCACAAGCAGTCGGTCCACATGCTAGTATCCCAGTACCACCATCCGGTACATATTATATTCACTATAATTTAAGATCAGCGAACCCACCACCAGATGCCCTTTATCATTATGTTGGTACTAATCGCCAAGGCAATAATTATTTACCCATGCCAGGTGTGTTTTGGTTAAATGATCCAAATAGTCCATATCCATCTGATAATAGATATCATATTAAGTTTGCTAAATTTGCAAATGGAAAATAAATAAATTATGGTTTAAGTGTTTAATTGTTTAATTGTTTAATTGTTTAATTTTTATGAATTTTTCTAGAACTCTAATTAAAGATTTCTTTTTAATTGGTTTTATCATAATATCATCGAATACATTAGGTATATTATTTTGTATAGTTCCGTCAATGGATGATGTAGCAATAATTGGAGGATGTGGTAAAGAAATAGATTTACGAATTTCTTCTGAAGTTTTAATACCATCAATATTAGGCATACAAATATCTACAAATATAATATCAAATTTATAACTATTAATAACTAATAATGCTTCTTCACCGGATGAAGCAAGTATTGTTTTTATTCCAAAACTAGATAATAATTGATGTAATGTTATGCGATTAGTTGAATTATCGTCGACAACTAAACATGATATATTATTATAGATTGGTGATGGTGGTGTTTTAATTGGGTCATCATTTGAATCCCATTTTTCATTACTATATAGTGGGTCTACTGCTTCTATGGTTAAAGTGAATACTGATCCATGGCCTAGACTAGAATTGGCTTTGATATCACCATTTAATAATCTTGATAATTGTCTAGAAATTGATAATCCGAGACCTGTTCCTTCATATTTTCTGCTTAATTTATTATTAATTTGTACATATGGATGAAATATTTTTTCTAATTGTCCGGATGGAATACCAATACCTGAATCACTCACTGTGAATGCCAAATACAATTTAATACCTGATTTTTTAATTAATGATATATTTGTGGTAATGAAACCGGATTCAGTAAATTTAACAGAATTAGAAAGTAGATTAACCAGGATTTGTTTAAGACGTTTTTGATCACAATAAATATTTTCAGGTATTGATGGATCAATTGTAAAATTAATATCTAAATTTTTCCCATTTGCTTTTGGTATAATTATATTATGTATTTCTTCGATGCAATTTAATAAATTAAAATTGTTTGGCATTAAAGATATATTTCCTGATGTAATTTTAGCATAATCTAGAATATCATTTAAAATATCCATTAATTGACAACCACATGATGAAATAATATCAATATATTCTTGATAATTGGTATCTAATTTATCTTTTAATATTTGAGCCATCCCTATAATACCATTTAAAGGAGTTCTAATTTCATGACTAATATTAAAAAGAAAACATTCTTTATCTAGAACATTAATATCTTCTGATTCATATGATTTATTTTTTTTAATTATATATGTTTTAGTTTGATTATCTTCAATTATTTTATATGTATATAATCGATTAAGTGAGTTTAAATTAGGTATTAAATTATGAATAGACTCACCAATTATTTTTGTATTTGTTGTATGAAAAATAGTTTCAATTGTTTTATTAATATTGATAATAATATCTTTTAAATCAACAATTATAATACCGTCGTCAATATTATTAATAATATTATTAAACATATTCTCACTAAATATGTTTTTTGTAATTGTATCTGTATTTTGTATATATATATTATCTTCCAAGTTTTCACACATCGCAATACACTTGTAAGTTATGGTTTAAAAAAATATTTATCTTACTAAAAAGATAGATTTTAAATTCTACTTTAATAATAAAAAATGATTGGAAAAATGGTTGAAAAAATGGTTGAAAAAATAATTGGTTTATTTTTATTAATTATAGTAATATTTGTAATTTACATGAAAAAAATAGAGAATAGTGATAATACTAATAATATCAAAGAATCATTGGATAATGTGAAATTAGAATCTTATTTACCTATATATTCAAATAATCAAAAACAAGAATTTAATCGTGATAATCAAAGTGTAAAGAGAACAACATATGATAATGGTTATAAATTAGAAAATGATAATAAACAATGTGTATATCAATGTAAATCTAAAACAGCATGTAATAGAAACACCCCTACATCAACACCAGATCCAAATAAAATACATCCTTTTGGGTATAGAATAAATTATTATCCATGGTTTATACAATATTAGTATACATTTTTTGTTTTTGTTTTTGTTTTTGTTTTTGTTTTTGTTTTTTTTATGTTTATTTTTTTAATTTATAAATCGCAAAAAATGATCTTGTTGGTGTTGTTTCAGATTCAATATGTGGTGAATACATATCATATTCAACAAGTTCAAATCCATATTTATAAAATAAATAATCGGTTTCCATCCAATTTCTATATTTTACAAATCCTAATTGATTTTCTGTATTTTTACCTTTACCTTTACTTTTACTTTTACTTTTACTTTTACTTTTAGTATTATAAACATTCATAAAAAATCCATGTTCAATATCACATAACATATAATCTCCATATGTAAAAGCATCATGATCAAATAAGCATAAATAACCTCCATTTTGTAAAATTCTTACAAATTCTAACATATAAAAATCGATATTTTCAATATGGTGTAAAACCATCTTTAATGATATCATATTAAATTTATTATTTTCAAATGGATATGGTTCATTTTGATTAATACTATAAAAATTAATACCATTCATTATAGAAGAACGACCCCAATTACCCTTTTCACTAAAACTGTTTAAATCAACACCATATACATTCGAAGGATTAATATTAAATACAATACCCATTTCTTTTGCAAATTTACAATCACCTGCACCAATATCAATATAATTTGTAATTTTTTTCATTTCATCAACATTTACTTTATTAATTAGTTTTCTATAAAATGTTTGAGCAAGAATAGTATTTGTAAAACAATAATATGATATACGTGCCATTTTATACTTATTTTCTGACAAATTATATAAATCATATAATTTTTTATAAATAATACTATCAGATTTACCAGACAATAATATTTTGTAGACTTCTGTAAACATTCCTGGACTAAATTTTTTAGATGTAATACCTAATAATCTCAAAAAATAATTAGGATTATATTTTGTTGATATAGTAACAATAGCATTAATTTGTTGATCGCTTTCATAATTTTTATATAAATTTTTATAATTAAACTTTGAATTTTTTAAATTTCTATACTCTTCAATATAACAAGTTTGATATGTTTCATAAGTTGGAAAAGTAGATTTAAAAAAGTCTAATTCTTCGATTTCATGAAGAGACTTTTTTTTTGAGTACACGGATTTTGTGATGTTTTTTTGTTTTTTAATTGTTTTCCTTTTTTTATATGTTCTATTAAACATAATTAGATTCGAATAAAATTATATTTATTATATATATCATACAATTTTTTACATATATTTGAATTAAAAAAAATTGATATAAATTATATTATTATTGTATAATATATACTTCATTCAGTATAATTTGAGCATTCATTTCACAATGGATTTTATTACTTATATTTCGCAATCGGGATGTGCAGTAAAATGTTTCTTTGATGAAACATATCTTTCTAATAATTCCCATCTTCAATTAATCACATCGACAAATATGAAATTACAACCTGAATCTTTGGACTTAAATAGTAGTCTTCTTATTTCAACACTTATTGCAAAGTTTTTGAAGTTTGTTATTGATCCATTTTCGTACAATCAAGAAACAGGTAAAAATAGTATTTCGATAAACAATAAAAATTATGATATTGTGTTACCTAGTCATCTGAATGAGTTATTTAATAGCAATCAGTCAGAAAACCGTGACACTTTACAAGAAAAAGTTTACGAAGAAATTTTGAAATTGATTACCGATGATGAACATCTAAAACTTTTTGAGATTCTTAAAAAGATTGATAGTCCTACAGATATTATTACAGTTATTCGTAACAAAAAAAAAGTTGTGATTGGTGTTGGGAAAATTTTCCATACTAATTAAAAATATTAATAGTAGATTTTAATTATTTAATATTATTTTTTTTGATTAATGTTTTTGTCTAATTGTAATATAAAAAATATGAATACAACAAAAGTCTTATTTCTAATAGTATTAGTATTTCTAGGTTATTATCATTTAATAACTTTAAGAACTGAACCATTTACATATGGACCATTTACACCAATTGAAGCAACTAGATCAGTTGATCCTTTAGTTTGTTATCCAGGAACATACTGGCGTAACGGAACATATAATGATATATGTAAACCAATGAATAATAAAAGACCTTTAAGAATGACTAGCAGTGGTGAAAAATTAAGAGCACCAGAAGCAAAATATGAACTTGTATGCTCAGTCGATGAACATCTCAAACGTAATTGTCAATTTGTTAAAGTTTATAACCAATATTATTGATCAAGATGTAAAAAAATGAAATATATTTTTATTTCATAATAATAATAATAATAAAAATGGGTGGTCAATATTATAAAGTTGTTATTGTTGGTGACACTAAAGATGACATTCATGTTTGGTTAGATCCATATGATTATGGAGAAGGTTATCATCTTATGCAACATGCGTATATAAATATACTTTTTCTAGGTGCAATTGAATTTTTAATTAGTCCCGAAGGAAAATACCATAAATCTCGAATTATTTGGGCAGGTGATTGTGGTGACATATATCCAAAATTATATAATAATACAAAGATGAATCCACCTGTATACGATACTCGTTGTTATAGATATATAGTAAATCATAGTAAGAGACTATATGTTTCTAAATATCCAGATGGTAATACTGGTAAAATTCAACCAGCAATGTTTGGCTCTGATTATAAAATTCATCCTTTACCATTGCTAGTGGTTGATAATTTGAATGGTAGTAAAGGATCTTATGAAGGTACTGACGAACATTTGCTTGGAACTTGGTCTGGTGATATAATTTCTGTTGAGATTGAACCACCGAAAGGTTATATTGAATTAGAATGCAATTTTCAATAAGAGATTTTTAATCGATAATAAAATTGATTATAATAAGTAATTACAAGTACACTTACAACTACAATGACTGACATTATTAAACATTACGATGAGCATTCAAATTCATTATCTTTATTTGATAATGGATTACTTACAATTCCTCTAGAGATTTATAATTTTACAGATTTAATTAAATTAGATTTAAGTTTCAATGAATTAACATATATTCCAAAAGAGATTGGCAATTTAACTAAATTGGTTGAATTAGATATTAGTTGTAATAATTTAACTGAAATACCAATTGAAATTTGTAATTTGAAAAATCTGGTAAATTTGTGGATTACTGACAATAAATTAACTGAATTACCTAAAGAAATAGATAATTTAACTCGATTAAAGTGGTTGCGCTTATCATTTAATAATATAACTCAATTACCAAACTCGATTGGTAATTTAGGCAGTTTAGAATACTTAGATGTATATAAAAATGAATTAACTACGTTACCTAAAGAAATTGGCAATTTAACACAGTTAAATATTTTATTCATTAGTAATAATAAATTAACTGAATTACCTTTAGAAATTGTAAATTTAAGATCATTAACTGAATTTATGTATCTTAATAATCCACTTGAAAATTTATTAAATCCGATTATTAATAGATTTATCATTTTTATGAAAAACAGACCAAATGATAATACTATTTATGATGATACTCAAAATGTACATTCATCTTCTATTCAACAATCAATCAAAGAAAGTATCTTTAATTTGATGAAAAATTATAATACCAATTATCAATTGAATTATCTAAATAATCCATTTTTAACACAGAAAACTAAAGAAGCATTAGTTGAATATACTAATTGTTCTGATGTTCATATGATGCTTAATATTACTTTTGAGGAACTTTTGAAAGCAGTTTTTATTGAGATTGATACTTTTATGTCCGAAGACTATAAAAGTATTTTAGAAATTATGAATCAAGAAATGGAAGACAGTATTTGCATGTGTTTTACTGGTCGTATTTCTCGTCTTGTAAATTGTTTGAATGGTTTTTCTGATAAAGTTTCTATAAAAATCAGTACAAATGATGAAATTAGTAACATCATTATTGTCTTAAGAAACAAAATTTATGATCTCGATGAACTTAAAAAAGCAATTGATGCTGAAATGACAGAAAGAGGTTATTCTAGAACAGTAATTGAAGAATGGTTACAATATGTTGAATAAATTCTGATATACTTTATATATAAAATTTTACTTAATTTTTTATTAAATAAAACATAAATATAAATATAGATTATATTATATCTTACATAAAATGTCATCAGCAGAAAAAATAGCAAGATCTATTTTCAATAAACCTCCTGGAAAGCCTAGTTCTATATCTCTTGCAATTGAAGAAGATATGGATATTAAGGAAATATTTGAAATGTTATTAATGATTTTTACAGAAGGTATGAAAATTTTGTATGGAAATGAAGAAGAAAAAGTGGATTTAAATGCTCTTCGTGAACAAGATTTTATCAAAGTTCAAGATTATTTTAAGAGTATGGGATTTGTGTGTAACTACAAAGTTTATTTACCTAGTCAATCACAACATATTAATTTTGAAGCCCGTAAATATAGTAATATTAATATTACATCAAAAACATTATTGAAAGATCTTCGTCTACCATTAAAATGTGGACCTCGAATTTTTGAAATAAATTTTGATTTTTTAATTGATATTCCGAAGTCCTAGGTAATTAAAATACAAAATTAGTGTCTGAAAATTTTATAAAAATTGATTTTTTATATCTAGAATATAATATATTGTTCAATAATAAAAGCGTTGAACTTTATAAAGATGGCTACATCTTTTGTTGACTTATTTAAGTTTTATCAATCAACAGATTATATCACATATGAAAAATTATTATTCTGCTTATTTGTGTACAATGTTGAAGAGAAGATGATATTTGGATTTAGTGAGCATGAAGATGGTGGTTATGTAGTTCCACCAACTTATTTTCGCGAATTTGGTACTTTTATGGATACAATTCGACCAATTTATGATCATATTGATCTAAATATTCTAGAAACGGTAAAGAATAAATATTTGATTTATGATTTTGGTCCGGATTGTTTTGATTGGAATAATCATCATAAAATTTTGTCAAAGATTGTTCAAGTTCAAACTTTTTAGGAAAAAGTTTTAACAAAAATAAACTTTTTAGGAAAAAGTTTTAACAAAAATAAACTTTTTAGGAAACAGTTTTAACAAAAATAAACTTTTTAGAAAAAAGTTTTAACAAAAACAAACTTTTTATTTTAAATCTTGAAGGTGTAAAATAGACCATGCTGTAAAAACCAATAAAGACTTATATGAAGATATTATTAACAAAATTACAAAATTAAGTAATTAAAAAATTAATTTATCTTATCATATATTAAATGGATACATTTACTAAATTATTTTGGGTTTTCTCGTTACTTTTTATTGTTTTATCCGTATATTTACTATGTTGCACCAAAAAAACTAATATATTTTATTTACAAATTGCTTCAGGATGTGGTATCTTTGCTACAAGTAAAATAGGAAGAAATTTTTTAGGTTTAGAATAACCAGTATTTGAAATATTACAGCATGGTTTAATAATACATTTTTATGACTTGATTCGGAGTTATATATTTTTCTTTTCCATTTATTACAATTGTTCATAATTATTTACTAACATCATATGTTCAGTGATCTCTCTACAGTATTTGAAGGTTTTTCATTTCATTTTAGAAAAAATATAAAGTAAGAATATAAGCACCTAACATAAAAAATATAGTGTCCATTATAATGTCAATTAAATTATTACGACCAGTTAACTTATAAGGTTTAGACATACCTATTAACATCTGCCAAAACTCCCAAATGGTATGTATTATAAACAATTTATAAAAATATAATTTACGATTCCATTTGAAATATAAATAAATATAACCAATAATTATACCATTAATAAAATGAATAATTGACCAACCAGAAACATAAAATGTTTTTTTAGATGTACCAATTAACTCCATTCCTAATATTTTTTTTACATTTTCTGGTAAAAATACATCACCACTACTATAAATAATATCTTGTAAACTTGGATTCATATATAAATTCTATTTATTATATAAAAATATTAGATTTTCAATACCTTGTTACAAAAGGATTTCACGTATTATTTAATTTATTACACAAAAAATCTCTATTAAATTTCATTCACTTTTCACGAAGTGATATAACCTTTTTGCAGTATTATTATTTTCTTTTCATGTAAAATAGTCCGTCTCGTAAAAAGTTTATTTTATTTTTTTTTTGATGATGTATTATAATAAAGACTATAAAATGATTTATTGGATTTTTGACATGGATGAAACACTTTATCAAATAAATGGTAGTCTAATAAATTACGATGAAATAAAGCCAAATCAGGAATTAGTTGCTTTAATAAAAAAATTATCTGGTTTAAAAATATTATTTACAAATGCAGGTCACCATCATACTAATATTATTTTAAATAAATTAGGGTTAGTATCTTCATTTGATTTAATTCTAGATAGGGATATTTTAGGTGGTTTAAAACCGTCACCTATTGTTTTTTTAAAATTAATAAAATGGTGTTCTATATCTCCCACTGATACATGCTATTTTTTTGAAGATTCTTTTCAAAATTTAGTAGTTGGATCATCATTGGGTTGGAAAACTATTTTAATAGATAAAAGTAATAAATTGAAAATAAATAATAAAATAAATAGTTCTTTCGATCTAGAATTTACAAATAATAATTCAATTAAGAAGAAAATGATAATAAATTATGGCTTTCAAAATATTACGGATGCACTTAAATACTTAACAAAATAAAATTGAAAATACATTATATGTTTTTTAATTAATACTTTAACTCAATTATCATGGTTAATATTGAATATTTAGACAATTTAAAAAATGATTTAATAAATAAAATTAATCAAATAACAAGTTTGGATGAAACACCTGTTATATTCTTTCTAATTGGAACTTATCCTGGATTTACTTGGCATCATCAAACACCTCCTATCATATGCGATATGATTAAAGATGAAAAAATATCTCCGATTGTGATTATGTTTGATCCTCAATATAATAAATGTACGAAATCATTATTATTTTTAACAGAAAATGTTAAATCAGACATAACTCCAGGATCATGGTATTATCCAAATTATATTAAAGAAATCGATGATTCTTATAATTTTCGTGTTGCATATCAATATCATACTTTTAATGTTGATGATCAAATTTTGTATTCTTTGTTGCAAGTAGTTTCACCACACATTACATTACTGTGGAGTTTTACAGGATTAACTTTTTGCGAACATAATAATAGTTTAATGTGTCATATTCCTCAAGGAAATTGTATGGCAGATGTTCAATATGATTATGAATATCATCCACAAATTGTATCTGGTAAATTAAAAATAAAAACATTATGTATTTCAACACTTAAAGATTTTATAGATAAAATCTTAATTGAAAAAGATGTTAAAAAAATAAGCCTTCTACATGGATATATCTACAATTATATAAAAAAATGGACTCAATTATTTCAACTATATCGTAAATATGAAATACGGATTCGAACAGATGATCCTAAAATATGTACTACTTTATCAAAATCATCTTCAATAAACGAATGGGATCATTTAAAATATCGATTAGGGTCATTTTATAATAAACCAGTTAAAGAATTAATTTCCAAATTTATGGAATCTCAATTTGAAACTCTTGTAGAGTATTTAAATAACGAAATATATGATACTGGTAATATTATACTAATTTTATACAATTTAGATGAATACAGTAACATTAATAATAAACCTCAATTAATTGATTTCATTGATAATCATACAGATTTAATCAATCAAAATGAACAATTACTACCCTCAATATTTATGAATTTTATTAGAATAAATGAAAATAAATATAATAACTTTTAATTGATATGCCTAGAAATGATTGAATGATCTTTGCATAAAACTTTTACGAAGTTCTCTTAACTCTTGACCAGTGCGAATATTTTGCTCAGGATCTTTTTTATTAGCAACATATTTTTTAGTGATCGCGCGAACTTTGGTTGGAATTTCACCTAACTCAGGATATTTATGGTCTTTATCAAGAGTGATTGCTTCTTCAGCAAGTGCTTCAATTGTTAAGAAATGTTTACAAATACAATCACGACAACGCTTTTCTGATTGAAAAAGATGATCTTCTAAGAGAATAATTTGTTTGGACATTTCTCTCATGTTGTACATTGGATCCATAACTGGTAATAAATCAGTACATGATTTACAACCGACTGAATCATCACCACCTGTACATCTTTCATTGCAACGTTTTTCTTTTTTAACTGCAAAATCTTTTTCTTCTTTAATAGATTTTACGGCTGCTTCTTTTGTATAATTACATTTTTCCTCTTTAACTTCTTTACCTTCTTTACCTTCTTTACCTTCTCTACCTTCTTTTACATCTTTTGTCGATTTTACTATCGTATGAAATGGAGTTGGAGATGATTTTAATGATGTTGGTGATGAAGGTGTCATTGTTACAAGTTTTAAAATTGCACCTAATATTGCTATACACAAAAATAATTTTAACCACTTTTCTGAATTCATTGTTTTATTTACTATATAAATGATAAAAAATATAGGAAAAGTACCAATAAAATATAAAATAAAAAATTGAAATTGATACATGATTACTGAAAATGTTTCAGTTCGAATACTATGTCAGACAACAATTTCAGTTTCTTTAATCTATTATTTTACATCCCTTTTGGATTCTTATTTGTATTAACTATTACTCCATCAATTGAAACTAAAGAATTATTAGATCTCTTCATTACTTCAATTCCATTTGGTGTATCTTTCTATTTATTTTCATGGTTTATGACAATTTTTGAAACAGCACCAATGCATAGTTATTATATGGATCAAATTGAAACTACAGATGAATAATTTCTATCTATAAATTTAAAAATTTTTGCGATTTATTATTTAATTTTTTTTATGAATAAATA
>Ga0164293_10002123_pt1 | contig 16775 bp, 10 predicted proteins | sample GEODES118metaG_FD_111487 | JGI IMG/M metagenome (GOLD analysis project Ga0164293, IMG submission 111487) | Eutrophic lake water microbial communities from Lake Mendota, Wisconsin, USA - GEODES118 metaG | ecosystem: Environmental > Aquatic > Freshwater > Lake | place: USA: Lake Mendota...
GCCCAAGGAGCATCTCCCTGTATGTCTATCGTTTTGAATACCTTATTCTCTAGGACAGAAGTGTTAAATACACTCTTCATTCTAGTTGGAGTAAAGTCTGCATTTGGCGTACCATTCTTGGCCTGCCAAGGAGTGTAAAACGTGTTCCTTTCCTCGTTGGTATTGTGCCTGTACAAATCCCCGCCTTTAAACGTATAGAAATAATTGTTCATCCCTATCATCCAGTCAGGATAATAAGAATAGAAGGAGACCCATCCGGGCCCCGCTTCGCTGTATGTTAGTGTATAGTTCGCCATAGTTATTAAGGACAAGTTCCAAATTGAATAATCGCTCCATTAGAATCCACTCGATACCAGTTGTTGGCTCCAGCTGCCGTTGTCTTGTAGTAGCCCGTGCTTAGTTTAAACTGACCATTAACATCACTGAATACTAGGTCATATAGACCGAGTACCCCAGCAGCACCATTGACATGGGCTACGTAGAATGTCTGGTCAATAGCGTTGACACAAGCAGTTGAGCTGTCAAAATTATTAAGACTAGATGCAAATGATGTTAAAGGAGCTGGACAATTAATGTCTATGTCAAATAAAGTTGTTGAGCAAATTCCAAAAACACTAATATTTAATGTAGATGGACTAGCTGCTGTCTTTGGTATAACCATAATGCATAGTCCCGGTTCTGTCCCAGTAAGTTGCATTTGTCCTGCCAATACAGTTACATTTAAATTTGTACCTAATGGAGCAAAAGTAGTTCCATTATACTCAAACTGAGGGACAGCAGGATGAGGAGAGCCTGCGACTAAATTGCAATCTGTACTGCCAATATAGGTAGGTAACCCTGCAGTTCCCTGTCTCCATCCCCATACTGGTGAAGATAGTCCATTATAGTTTACACCATTGTATGTGGCTAATATACCATCAGTCAAACTTTGTGGGTTAAAGCTAACAATAATTGCCCCTGTACCTGTTCCGACATTTGACTCAATATAATATACCCCTTGAGCTCCGTCCCCCTCTATGGCATCGCCACAAGGGATTGGAACCAGACAAGTACCAAACAAAACAATTGCTCCATTAGCATCTACCTGATACCAATTATTAGCACCTGCGTCATTAGTCTTGTAGAAACCTGCCCCCAACTTAAACTGGCCATTGACATCACTGAAAACTAAGTCGTATAATCCTAACGTACCAGAAGACCCATTTACATGAGCGACATAATATGTTTCAAGAAAATCTTTTTCACAAGCTAACTCACTAGTCGCACTCACTGTGCTTGATGAGAATGCTGTAAGCGCAGCTGGACAGGCAACTGAAATATCAAATACAGTCCCTGAGCATGGCCCAATGAATTCAAGGTTCAATATTGATGGGCTTGCTGCTATCTTTGGTATAACCATCAGCGTATTCCCCGGAGCCAATACTGTTAACTCCATTTGTCCAGCCAATACACTCACAGATGTATTTGTGCCAAGAGCAGCAAAGTCCGTACCATCGTATTGAAACTCAGCCAAAGTATAAGGAGAACCTGCCACGATACCACAATCAGCAGATTGCAATCCAATATAGGTTGGAAGCCCTGCGGTACCTTGAAGCCATCCAGATGTCGGTGAAGAAACGCCATTGTACACAACGCTATTATAAACAGCTTTGATACCATCAGGGATGTTTACGGTATTGAATCTAATTATAACAGCTCCTATAGCAGCACCTAAGTCTGTGTTAAGATAATAGATGCCTTGTAACCCATCAGCAGATATAGATTCATCACAAGGTATAGTGCAAGAAGGACAGATTTGCTGAGGTAAAAGTACGCAGTCAACTAACTCCCTTGATATGAAACCGTCTGAATAGAATCCATTGGGGGCACATACCGTTAAAGCTGCGTTCGTGAACACAGCTGTAGCGGAGCCTAGTGATGGAGCGTTTAAATAATATGTTGAACTTGTAGCCATTATATTTTATTTTTTATTTTAAACCACTTCACACCCACAGCAAACGTCAATTAAAGCAGTACTAGAGTAGCACAATGTTACAGGAGTAGAATCTCTAAAATCCCAAACAAGATACAAGTAATCTTGCAAAGCAGGCACTGTAAATTCTGCATAATTAATATTACCACCACCTTGATTTGGTGTAGCTGTACTAGCCAATCCTAGCAACGTAGTTATGTTTGCAGGAGTATTAGCATACAAGGTATTTGACATCAAGTACTTGAACTTGTCTGTAGCAGGGTTGAACACAAACGTATCCGTAGACAGCTTATTAGCAATAATTCTAAGAGTGCTAGTCGCTGGCGGGAAAGACCCCGACCCCACAGGCCCTGTCAATGCGCTGTATCTTGATACCAACGGATTCTCATCCGAAGATAAGAACGTAGTAAGAACAGATTGCAATGGTGAAGTAAATACTCCATTAGTATATCTATACTCGGTATGTATAGTTTGCTCTGCTTCAAAATTATTTGTCACAACTACTTGGACAATTGTCAAGCTCTCAGATATCGTACATCCAGCAAGCACTGAAAGGGATATGTTTCCTGTGTACTCAATAGTTATTGTTGCACTCTCAACGGATATGTTATCCTTAGGGAATGAAAGTGTACCACTGGTAGTTTCAGGACCTGTAGTAAACGTGTTACCATCATACACTACAGTTAGCTCAAATGAAGCACCAGCACTAATTGTCTGCACGGTATAGTCAATGTCAGATGAGCCCACAACAGCACCCAAGTCCACACAATACTCAAATGTTTTTGTTTGAGCTGGCAATGTACTAAGAGTGAATGTTTGCAGTATACCACAACCTAAGCACTCAGGGTTCAAAGGAATATCAGTTTCATTACTAGAAAGAACGTACTCATTCATGTATGGGTCAAAACCTCCTAGCTTCTGAGTAGAGTATGAATTATTGAACTCATCTCTAAACCAAGTACGCATACCAAGCTCAGAAATGACAGCCAATTGGTCATTTCCTGTAGAGTTACCTACCAGCTGAATAACAGCTCCTCTCTTTACATCAGTAAAGAATCTATTGAATCCCCAGTGAACATAGCTCTCAGGGTTAAAACTGATACCATACTTCTCAGTTCTTGCAATCTGAGTTCCTAATATCTCAGGGACAGATGCAATAACACCACCACCTGTAGAGTCTGAGATAATGTTTTTGCTTGACAACACATAAGAAATCTTGTCTTCCTGAAGAACAAGAATGTCGGTTTCTCTACCGTCTAGTATATAGATGTCTCCAAAGGATGGCTCAAGGACTTTGTAGTTAAGCAATCCAAGATTAAACTCGTTAAGCTTATTTACATTTGACTCAGCGCTATAAACACCACTGTAAGTAATGTCTGCAAATCTATCAGCAGCTTTGTAATCTTGAGCAGACACACTTGTAACCCTGTTGCCAAGGTTAAACTGGGTTCCGACTATTGAGTCACGAATCTTGTAACTCTCGACTCCATTTCCAAATGAGAAGCAGTTAAAGAACTTGGTATCAATAATAGCTGGAATCCCTGCGTCAATGTCTTGGTCCTGAACATTGCCCTCGTGGTTCCCATTAACAATAGGAAAAGACATATTGTTTTCAAAGAACACGTCAGGCAAAGCCTCTGATGGCTCCGTTTCAAATACAATTACATTATTGGCTTCAAAAACTTGAATGTTTGCAATTATACTTGACCTTCTTTTTTCTCCTGCGCCAGCCCCATCGCACCTTTCTGTACCTGACATTAATAATGACAACTGATTTGATGATGTGTTTCTAAAGAACCTGTAAAGATTTGTACATTCAGATGGTGAATCAGGAGCAAATGGAGAGGCAGGAAGAGATGAGGCTTCGAGCGCATCCTCTATATACTTGTTTTCTATAGGACACCCATCACCACCCACATCTTGAATTCCATCATTTAAAAATCTAGCAATATTATCTCCATTAAACCAATCCATCATGTTGTCATAGTCAGCGGAAGAAGTAAAGGTTTTTACTAAAGTATAAATACGTCTCTCACATATTTTATCTCCATCACCGGGGCCAAGTCTTTGAAACTTTAAATCAAAGGTTATTCTGCTGCCAGCAGGAACAAGGTAGTCAACATATCCAAAGCTAGGGTTATCTTCATCTACACCCGCTTGATTCATAGGGTAACTTAAAATAGGATAGGTTCCTTTTTTATCTCTCCATACCTCAATTTTACCCGGAGCAATTACACTTTGTTCGTTTTGAAATGCGTTAAAGCTATTGGCATTAATCTTTACATAAACACCAGCTGGGACAGTTATGAGCTCCTCAGGATTTAACTCACTTGGCACTTCTATAAACCCAGATGCCTGAGATGACTTCTCAAGAACGGTTGCATAAACACAAGTTTGTGTTGGACCATTTGAGTCTGCCTTTACTATCAATCTATCTCCTACCTCAACTTTTCTTGAATTCTCTCCTTCCAAAAGAAAGTATGTGTCATTGCTAAATGTATCTTTAAAAAATATCGAGCAATAAATTGTCTCGTAATTTTCTTGGTCAGGCTTAATGACAAACTTATATCTTGTAGCCCAAATTGGCGGACGTTGCGCAGGTGGTATTGTAACCTGAATAGAATTCTGAAATGCAGAACTTCCGCAAGGTATGTGTACGGTGTTATTTTCACTAACCAAAGCCGTTGATGCTCTATTGAAATCATCCATATAAACAATTCCAATCTCATAGTCTCTGTTGCTGTGTAGACTTTGTGTATTTGCTACTTCTTGAAATGTGGCACTAGCCGATGATATATCAAAAAGCTCATACACTGTTTCATTAGGTAAAATGGTACTATTGATGTACTGCATAAAAGGAACTTGCAATCCAATTACACTACTCGCAGGACTTGTAATAATGCCAAATGGTTGACCAACAAAAGTGATTCCGCTTCCTGATTTTACGAAATCATCTAAGTTGTTTTGTAATACACAATTAAATGTGTCTGTAAATGTAATGCCATTACAAGCGTTATTAATAGGCTGAATATTAGCAGTTGTTCCTATTGCATCTTGGAACTCAACACTTGTAGCTAACTCATATACCGATGAATAATCTTTTAATAAAAAGAAAGAAAAATTTAAATCTATATTATTATTTTCCTGTTCAGGCGGGTTCTCAACTGGTACAACACTTGAAAAACTTACGTGATTAATTGTAAAATCTAAAGTAATGGCAGCTCCTGCTACAAGATTTTGACCATCTAAATCAAATTCCAAAATTGAATCAGGTACTGTTACAGGAACGTAAAAATATGTTCCATTTCCATAACTAGTGTCAACCTCTTTTAATCCAATTGGTAAAGAGACTAAATCAACGCTGTAATCAAACATTACTGGAGCGCCAACATTATCTATAAGGTCATAACCCTCAATGTAATTACCATACATAAGGCGATTGCCCATAATTGTTTGGGCCTTAGCAAACCTTGGCACGTTATCGTAAAGCCTTAGTAGCTCAGATTCTGAAAGAACAGTAAATATTTTACTATTTGTAAATTGATATGTGCGATTTTCATTATTACCAATTCCTAGATTAGCCTTGTCAAGCTTTTCAATTACACGAATTAAATTTCCGTCAGCTTTTTTAAACAAAAGGTCAATTCCAACTACAAGAGGTCCCCCTGAGTTATAAGTAATTATTGCTGAGTTAGCAGAGTTAGTCATGCCTTCATTCAAAAAGCTTTCAGCACTAAAGTTAAAAGGCTTAGGAATAAACGCAGGCGCAGACCATTGTGATGTTGCACTATACTCTCCGTTCTCATATTTGTATCTGTATGCAAAACAAATAAAACGTGTTTCCAAAAAATTCTCTTGGTTGTTAACTACAGTAAGCTGTATCTGTGGAGCTTCAGTTGGTGGTTTTTTAATTACCAACAAAGACTCAGCACTAACCTCATCAACATTTGCAATTGGGTTAGGATAGTTCTTTTGAACATTTATAACTCTAGGAGGATTGTAGTCATCTGTAAAAAACAAAAGATTATTGTCCAAGATATCTACCCCTGTAATAAGGTAGTTGGAGTTAAAATTCAAAGTGGTATTTACGTTATCACCATCATTAATTGAAATGACGTGATAGGTCAATATGTTTGTGCTAACATTAAATGACACTATCAAGTCTAGCTTGCCTGTGGCTCCAACAGGAAAGTTGGGGTCATGGAGAAACCAATAAATAGTTTCGGTAAAGCTGTTCTCAATAGCTCCAATACATTTTGCAGCAGAACTTAGAGGGGTTCCATCAATATAGCTCAATGAAGTCAAAGGAGTATTGCCCTTGGTGTTTTCAATTACACCAATCTCTGATTTCTCAGTAGACCCCATCCTTACATTCATGGCATCAATATATTCTCCGTCAGGGACAACTCTTTGGTCATAGACCTTATTCATTCTCCCTGCTGTGAAGTTCCTGCTAAACTTTGCCATCTTATTTAATTTGCTTGTCTAATCCTCTCAAATTCATTAAGAGTCTACCCGGATGAATATTACTGATTCTAATCTTAGCGTTTCTCAGTAAGGCTGATTTCTCCTTACGAGCACGAGCAACAATATATTCCTGAACTCCTAATTTGCTGCTCAATATTTCATACTGAATATAGGCATAAACGTACTTTTCAAATAATTTATTTACCGTAATCTTTGAGTTGTCTCCCTGCTCCATGCCATCAGACACATACTCAACAATACATGATTGCCCAGCCATTGGTGAATCAAAGTTAATTACACCAGCTTTTCTGTCAATGTTAAAGGTAGGGTTGAAGTTAGCGGTCTCAGTATTTAAACCATAAGCGGCCCCAATATTCCCTTCAAAATACCACATCCCATCATAGTTCCATCCTTCGTTTCCGTCAAATTGATTGTCCTTATTTAGGTAGATACTTTTCTTGATACTTGTAATGTTGTCTAAATCAATCTGAGAATACTCAGGAGACAATGCGTTTCCCTGTTCATCAAATAAAATCCTGTACTGATTGTCCTGAAGATATGCTTTAGATGACAAAGTCTGAATGTTTTCAGACAATGGTCTCAACCACCCATCTTTGTAAAGAGATATCCTCACCCAATTGACATAGTCAGAAGGCAAGATGTACTTTAAATTATCAGAGACAGTAAGCTCCAGTACTTTTATTTCCTTAAACGCATCGTAGTTCAATTCTTGAATAGCCCTCTTTGCGTGAAATAGTATCCTGTAACGCTCCTCATTGTTCACTAGAGAGTGATTCCCTGAGTACATTAATAGGAAGTTGTTAACAATATCTTGAAGGCTCACATACTGATAAGAGCCCCAATTGGCATCCTCAGGAACAACGCCACCATTTTCGTAATACTGATATTGACTGATGTATGCCATGATTATTGTGATTGTTTTTGTTCTTCATTACCACCAAACTGTACTGCATCCATCTCACGTATAGACATCCCTGCATACTGAAGAATCTTCGACACAAGTTTTATTTCGTCTTCCAATGGAACTTCAAAGTCTTGGTAGTCAAGTTGAGATTGATTAAATACTGGCTCACCATTTGCCAAAGTAATGTATGTCCACTTAGGGTCTTTAGGGTATCTAAAGTAATTTGCTTCAACCTCGTTTGGCAAATTAATAGTAGCAGGATAAACTGTAAGGGATGAGCCCTCTTGCGTGTAAGCAGGATATAACTCCGTAGGAGCTGTAAGGTTTGAGTTTACAAGCATTGTAATTTTTGAATGAGTAACCTTCTCCGCTTCACCTTTAAATACTCTAGTTGGCCCAGACGCATCGTAACAAAGGACCTTGTTAATCATAAAGTAATCAAAGCCAGTGGTGGTCAAAGACGGTAGGAAAAATCTATTTGAAGCTGGAGTCACCTGAGTAAGAGTAGATGTAACTATGAATGTTTCAACTGCTTCCTCTACTGACTTACGTAAGTCGGCATAATCAGTTCCTGACATCCGAGCATTCTCCATGTTTGTTATCTTATTGTACTCAGAGAAGTACTCTTCAAACACTTCCATCTGAGCCTGCTTGGCAAACAAGTTAAAGTCTGACGGAGATATGTATCCGTAGTTGTTCTTGTTCAAAACGGATAGCACCGTATTTCTAACAGAGTTTATCATTTTTTCGCCTTTTTACAAATATACATAAAAAAAAGAGGGCACAAAAAATGCCCTCATTTCCAAGTGTTAACAAACCAATTTAACTATTTACGCCAATATAGCATCCAACATTCTTAGTCCATCAATACCTTCATCACTCTGTAAGAATCCACCAGCAATTTCATAGGGGTCCTCACCATAAGGGATTGACATCATCTTCTTTTTGTTAGTCGCTGTATTAAACCAAATCTCTTTATCATTGTTTCTCAAAATCAATAACTTGTTTTCGAAGAACATTCTGATTTTAGCTTGAAACTTTAATTCAGGGTCATTCAATATATTCAAAAACTCTCTAGGGTCTGTCTTGGCAAATACCAAAATATCACGCTTCAATTCAGCTGTGGACACAGTAGATGGGTCCTTGCCAAACATTACTCTAGTAAGAGTTTCAATCTGTTCAATAGTCAATTGACGAGCTTCTATTAACGCCTCTACCTCTAGGTTCAAATCATTTACCTCATCAGCTGCTTCCTTCTCCTTGTCTACTTCAGTAAATACAATACCATTTAATGGATGGTAGTGAAGGAACTGCTGTAGTACAGGGTTTTGCTTTGGGACTCTTAGGAACCCATCTTCAAAGATAATAGGCTCAATGATTGAGTTACCATCTTGTTCGTCTTCAAATGGAGACTTCTGATTGGTAGCATATCTAAGTGCTCTATTGACATTGTTCTTCTCATCAAACCACATAAGAGGGAATCTAGGGTGGTTTCTTGATGCTAGTGTGTAGGAAAGTGGATTCCCGTTTTTAAGTTTGTAGACCTTGTCTACAGGTGTAATCTTAGCCATTTGTTATTGGATTTAATTTGATTTAAAATAGAGAGAGTCAAAGCGACTCCCTCAATTAATTGTTACTTCTTTGCTTTAAGCTTATTAACTAATTGCTTAGCAGCAGTCTTACTCTCACTACGAGCTATGTTTCCTTTTGATGTAACTTTTCCAGCTGAATTCCTCATAGTATAGTTATAGGTTTGTTCATCTGGCTTGTTCATGTTTGTGGTATCAATTGACATTCTATATCCCTTTTTACCAACTGGAACATCCATTAATGGCGCTCTCTTATTAATAGTACTAGTCTTCTTTGCTGGTTCGTCAACAATTCTAGATGCTTTTACTGTAACCTGAGGTAGTGTTTTTGGTCCCGGTCCTTTTTTCTTTGGTGCTGGGTCTCCTCCCTTTTTCTTAATAGCCATTGTCTTTTTAGTTTAGATGTTTTTTAAAAAGGAGAGTGCCATTAAAGGCACCCTCCATTTATTTATCATCCGTATCTGAACAATACGAAGTTGTTTGCACCCAAGGTACATACACAACGCTCAGATAGGAAGTTAACCTCCATTGCATCAAGGTCGCTAGTCTGTGCACCACCAGCAGAACCAGTAATCCAAGTCTTGTAACGTCTGTCTTCAGCTTCAGAAGCTCTGTAACGAACGTGCAAGAATGGACGCTTAGCGTTCTTACCCATGATTTGGTCATACACTGAAGTAGAACCTGCAGGAACCATCAAGCCTGTGATAGTACCAGTTGCAGTAGCTGCAGTTTGGTTCAAACCACCACGCATAGTTGGGTCGTTCAAGTACTTCCAGTCAGACTTGTAGAAGTCATAACCTCTACGGAATCCAGTGAATCCAAGGTTCAACGCCATGTCAACATCATTGTCAAATAGACCATAAGATGCAGCACCTGCAGCGTTAGCTCCATTGTATCCGTTCAAGGTAGCCAACATATTGTCGATGTCGAAGCTAAGGCCACGATTAACGAACACTACGTTCTCTTCGATAGCTCCCTGCTTGTCAAGTCGAGATACGATAGAATCCCAATCAGGAAGAGTAGTTGGAGTACCAGCTCCCCATACGTTACCTCTGTTGTTAACAACATAGAAGATACCTTCAGAACCCATCATTCCAGCAGTCTTAGCACCTGAACCTGTAGCTGCAGGAACTGCTTCAATCATTGCAGTCTCAAGATAATCTTCGAAACGTAGACGAGTCTCGTGCTCAGACTTCAAATACCAAAGGTATCCAGTAGCACCGTTCTCAGTAGTTACTTCAACCCAACCGATTTGAGCCATGTCAGAACCGTTAACCGCATACTTATCTTTGATGATAATAGGGTTGTTAGAGAAGATTTCATCTTCAGCTTCCAAAGAACCAACCATTCCGTTAGTACCTTTCTTAAATTCAGAACCGTAGATGAATACAGTACACTGAGTAGAAACAGCGAAAGCTTGACCAGCAGCTTCGTAGTAAGCAACAGTGAAAGTAGTTGCAGAAGGTACTGCAGTTACGATTGCTTTGTTGAATACACCTGAAGCGTTGTTCTGAATCATTACAGTCTGACCTACACGGATTGCAATGTAAGTAACACCTGAGTCAGCTACAGTGAAAGTAGCAGTGTTTGCTGCCAATGCTGCTGCTGAAGTACAGTTGGTGTACTTAATGTGCAAACGACCTTGTTCTGCCCACTTAATCTGGTCAGAGTTAGAAGGCATCTCAGCGCCTACCATACGTAGGAAAGATGCGATAGTTCTATTACCATAACGCTCAAATTCTTTCTCGTAAGTATCAGGAAGATACTGGTTCAAGAAGTTGAAGTTGGTAATGTAGTTTGTTTGCAATGCCACCTGTTCAGCACTCGGCTGAAGTTGGAAGGTAGGATTGCTTAATAATTGACCTGCCATTGTTTTTTAGTTTTTAGTTTTTACATTTTTTTTGCGCTGCGGATTCTGAGGTTTTTACCTGAGTCAGGGTTTACCGCTCTCACCTGCATTCCTCCTGTTGGCTGCCCTATTTCAGGAGCTCTACGCTCCGTCATATTAATGTTCTTAATTTTACGAGTAACATCGTCAGTAGCATCTGACATACCTTGCTCATAAAAGAACTTGGCAAACTTCTCAGGATTCATTGCCATGGCTAATGACCTGTGGTATCCCGATGCGTCTTTAATCATGCCGTTTTCATCCAAGAACTTATTAATAAAGTTCTGAGGAGTAGCCTGCATTCTTTTCAACTCATTGGCATCACCCGGAGCAAACGAAATTCTCTTGTCGTTAATGTTGAACTCAAATCCTTTGAAATCTTTACTAAAGACCTCATCTGTCTTTTGGTCAAACCATTTACGCTTTCGATTAGTCTCCTCCTCTATAGTTTTCGCCTCACTAATATATTGTTTATAGCTATCATACAACTCCTTCTCTTCATCGGAAACAAAGCCCATACTTGACTCAAGCGGGACTTTATATTTTTCCTTCTGATTGTTGAAGTATTTCTTAGCCTCAGCAATAATTTTTTTCCTAGCTATCTTAGCTTTCTTAACAGTAGACTCATCATCCAAATCTTCATCGAATGAATAGTCATCCATCAAAGCCTCAATATCCTCACTGTCTAATCCTTCTTGAGTAGATGTGAGATAGCTTCTTAGTAGCTCTTCTGAATCCATTGAATCGAAATCCTTATTCAATTGCAAGAAATCTTCGAAGCCTCTACCTGTTTCTTTTTTATACTTTAAATAAGCAGACACATCTTCAGGCAATGGCTCTGAGTCTTTACGCTCAGCAACCAAATCATCCAATGAGTTAATCTGCTTATTGTACCTTTTACCAATATATGAAAGAACGTCTTCGTCTTTAAAGTTAAACTCTGCAGGCTCAGGCTCTTCAATAGAGCCTTCATTACTTTCTAATGACTGCTCGTGTTTTTCAATCAACTCGTTTTCTACCTCTTGAACACTCTTCGGTTCAATGACGTCTAGTGACCTTACTTTGATTTCCATTTTATTAGATTTTATTTGTACAAACTTAATTAATTATTTTAACATTTTATCGAGGTTCAAATTCAGCTAAATCAAAGCCATCTAAGCTGTCTTCATTTGATTCAAAACTCAAAGGAGGAAGGTTGTTCTTTCTTTGATTAATTAATTTAGATTGCTCGGTGTTCTGCTGGCTAATTCTTTTAGCTTTAGCATCCTCCTTCATTTTTTCTCTGTCTGTCAGGCTTGTAACGTCCATGCTTCTAAGCTGAAGATTGTACTCAAACTCTTCTCTCATCAGCTGAGATTTAAGCATAGCCTCATTCTTACCCTTCTCAATATCAAAAGCTATCTCAGCTTGTTTGATTTGCATCTTTGCTTGAGTCTCAAGCTGTATCTTCTGCATAGCAGTCTCTGATGCCAATTGCTGGGCCTGCATCTGCTGCTGAGCAACCATAGCCTGCTGTTGCATCTGCATCTTCTCCTCTCGCTCCTGCTTCTTTACTCTCTTTAGTTTAAGCAACTGATTCGCAAGCTTCAGATTCTTTAGCTCTCTAATGTCAATAGCATCCTCAAGGTTAATGTCTCCTTTAGACAAAGCCATTTGAATGTTTGCTTCAAGCTGAGCTCTTTGCTCTTCATCAGGAGAAACCTCAATAAAGATACCAAAGTCATAAATGTATAGGTCTTTAATCTCATTTAGGATAGAGACATTATACTTACCTATTTGATTGGCAAATTCGTCAGCAAAGTCAGAGTACTCTAATATGTCAGCAACTCTATATGTCAGTGCCTCTGACAAGGACCTGTAAAGGTACAAGCTACCATCAAGTATGTGACGTGTAGCTGTGTTAGAGTTAAGTGCTGCTAGTTTCTGTAGGCCAACCAAAGAGTTAGGGTCAGGCATAGAGCCATCTCTAGCTTCGTTGAGACCGGTAACAGAACGAATCATATCAATATAGTGATTCATATTGGTGATTAGCATCTGAGTCTTGCCAGCTCCTGAGTTGGAGCTAAGCTGCTGGATAGGAACCCTAGCATTGTTAAAGTCTCCATCCTGAGTGTAGCTACGTCCGATAACACTACCTGTTTGGAAGTATAGTCTCAACGCATCCTCAGGATTGTAGGCGTTGCCTGTGCCCAAGTCAATCTCATTAAGACCATCGGCATCAATGAACACACCATCGGGCACTGTACGTGCAATAACCTGCTGTAGCTTTAAGTGGGTGATTTGAATCAAGTCGGCAAATGGAATCATCCTTCTGCACAGAGACTCAATTACTCCCTTATACATACGAGGAGCACAAGCCACATAGTTTGGTAATGCGTGTTGCGATGCTGACTTTGGACGAACCATATTCTCAGACATCTTCCATTGCAAAAGAATGTTGGTACCCATAACCATGATACCTTCGTACCATACGTCAATAGTCTTCTCAATCTTTTCAAAGTTGCCCTCCTCCATCATTTCTGTTGGAGGATTAAAGTTCTCGTCCTTCTCAATTACTCTAGAACCACCGCCTTCAAGATTCTTTTTCTTGTAAACAATCTTCTTGGTGGTCTTGTAATTAAAGTAAAGCAACGTGCAAGTGTCCCTGTAGAACAAGCTGTTTTCATAGAACTGAGCCACATTGTAATAGTCATACCAAGATTGGCTGTACTGAGTAATCTCTTGTAGGTCTTCCTTTGTAAGCGATTGGTCAATCTTCATTAACTCAGATATTGGAAGAGTTTTAATTTCTCCCCAATAAAAACAGTCCTTAAAGAATGGGTCCTCGGTGTAGCTATAAATAATATTGGCAGGGTCTACGTAAGAAATCTTTACGCCTTCACCCTGAAGAAACTCATGCTTAGCGACACCTATACCAATTACAGTTAAATCATAGTTCAATCTTTTTCTGGTATCATCGTAATGATTCTCATCAAAGATAGTGTTGACAGCTTCTTCTTCAGCTATCTCAATTGCAGGCTTATAGTTAAGCTGCATATATAGTGACAACTCCTCATCAGTTTGAGGAAGGTCATCGGGATTCATAACAAAAGGATTTGCTCCAGTCTCTTCCTGAATAATCTCAAGTACAGGCTTGGCCACCATCTGGCTCTCAATCATGTCCTGATACTTACTACGCTTTGCCTGAGACATTGCATCCTGAGCGTATGCCTTAACCTTGAATAGTCGGTCAGACATACCATTAACAACAATGTCAATAAACTTAGGGAGAATAGGAACTGGAGTCCAGTCTAAGTTTAGATAAGACAAGTCTCCGTCAATAGCTAATTCATTTTTATATTTACCTATGGGCTGCTCTCCACGAGCATATAGTCTTAATCTTCTGAAGCCTTGCCATTGTCCATAGTATCTACAAGAGTTACCATCTTTTCTAAACCATTCATATTGTATAGCTTGACCAACTTGTAGACCAAAGGTATCCGATGCTTTTTCAGCATCCGTGGCCAATTGGCTAGGAAACGATACCGAATTAATTTGGATTGTTATATTCTTCATTTGTCCAATTGACTTATTGTCCCTTCGTTCTTATATTTAGCGAAGTTAATAATTAATTTCGATTCTTTTTTTTCAGGCACGTACAGGTGCTTCTGATTGGCCATTATTGCAAGCCCTGAGCTGATACAAGCATCAAACTTTGTTCGGTCATTTATATCAAATTTAGCCCAATCTTCAAGCGTTCTTGTAAATGGCATAGTCCCCATAAGGTCTGCATCTCTGTACTTCCCTTCTAAATCAAGACCAACAAATTTCTCGATATACGACTCTATCGCTGAAGCGTGAGCTTGCTTAACATCTTCTGATGAGTTTGGTATTCCGCCTAACTCTCGTTCAGTCTTGGTCAATTTAGCAAACTGTTTGTCCGGTCTGTTAATAGAAAAACCTCTGTACCCTCTATTTTTTAAGTGATACAATAATCTTGGCTTATTGTTTTCAACCAAGATTGGCATCCCATAAAACACACAAGCCATCAGTACTTCTTCGAAAAATATCTCAGCAGTCTGTGGTCTTGCGATGTACTCTAGAAAAAACTCATTTGCTGGAGCGTCATCCATGTGGAATTTAGTCATTCCATGTAACGCTCCGTTAGAACCACGTCCGCCAACCACAGCAGATATATCGTATGAATCACATCCAAATGACCCAATATGTTCATTTCCGGGATATTTAATTCCATTACGAATGTGCACATTATTGTGTAGATGTTTTGGTGGGAACCAGCTAATTGAAAATCTCCCTCTATTATCAGGGGTCCAAATTACTTCAGTGTCTTTAATGCCATCCTTCCAAGAGAAGGAACCCCTTGTAATGTAGTGCTCCTTAATCATGGAGTCATTGTAGTCTATCTGCTGATATATCTTGGTCAGGTTAAAGATAGATGATTTGCTCTCATCACGGAATGCGTGAGACTCTGTACGTGGAAACTGACGATAGAATTCATTCAGTGCGTCTGGGTCGCTCTTCAATGAATCAACTTCCGCCTCCCAATAATCTATAGCACCATTTTTAATCCAATTGCCATCAACTCCCTTTATAGGTTCATTCGGTTTATTAAATACGGGATGGCCATATAAGTCTATAAATCCTTCCATGTTCCATTCCATTGGAATAAATATGGCGTACATCCCACTTTTCGTCTGGCCGTTGGCATTACGAATCTTTACGTTTGACTCCTCATAAATATCCTTGAAGTTCTGCCCACCTTTATTCAAGGCGTTTGATGTAGAACCCATCATGCACTTTCCGATAATCTTGCTACCCAAACGTAGACAGGTTTTGGTTACACGCCAATTCTCCTTGATGTTTACAGGCTTTGTCCACTTACCGCTTTCATCGTGCGCCAAGAACAATAGCTTCTCACCATCGTATGAGTTGTCTTCAGTATTCTTCCAGTCAATAGTAGTATCGAGTCCATCGATATCTGCATCATCTGATTCATACATATTCTTCTTAGTAATCTTAGATGCAGGAACACGAAATGCCAACTCTGTCTTTGGCTTGTCCATACCGTCCATGATAGGCTTAAAGAAGAATGGTAGCCTACTATTAATTGGGACCACCTTATCGGTAAACATTTTCTTTGCATCGGCTCCAGTCTTAGACAAGATGCCAATACGTGCATCACGTGCAAGCGTGCCTATGTTGACGCATTCAGATGATGACATGAATGAGAATCCTGAACGTCTAATCTTTAGGTATATCATACCAAATGACCTTGGGTCTGCACGACAGGCCTCCCAAAATATCCAGTAGATTCTATTGGCCTCACGGAAGTCAGGATATCCTACGTCAATGCTAGACCATTGTAGATACATATAGTGTGAGCCTGTAATATAGGTCTTCACACCATTGTTCATAAACCAAAAACCTTGCTCTCTGCGGTCAAACTCTCGCTCGATGTAATCTACCCATCTATCCTTAAACTCCTTTGGCTTATCGTTCCATTGGAATATAGATTGAATCTTAGCCAACTCCTTAGGTATATCTTCTCTCTCCCAATGCTGCTCGGCTTTAGATGTGTGTCTTTGATGACACTTCTCTGGAGCAATAGGCAAAGCAATTTTCAAACCTGATATCTCTACCACATCCCCTATCTTCCCGTTCTTAGAAATAACAACAACATCGTACTGCTCGTTATACCCGTACAGCCACGACATCACTCTATTCTTGTTAGAGATTACTGCAGGAGGAATATAATCCTTTACTACCCTACACAGACTACTGCTTTGACCTTCGCTCTGCAAACCCTTGTTTAGTATCAGTTCTACTTATCCCCTTGTCTATCGCCTCTAAGCTTTCTTTCTCTGACTCTATTCTGTTGAGAATCTCAAACGCATCAAATATTGCTAACTTTTTTGTAGCCGCTGCATTCTTTAA
>Ga0164293_10002124_pt1 | contig 16774 bp, 17 predicted proteins | sample GEODES118metaG_FD_111487 | JGI IMG/M metagenome (GOLD analysis project Ga0164293, IMG submission 111487) | Eutrophic lake water microbial communities from Lake Mendota, Wisconsin, USA - GEODES118 metaG | ecosystem: Environmental > Aquatic > Freshwater > Lake | place: USA: Lake Mendota...
TGAGTTGTAGCTTTTCAAAAAATATAAACCTCTAAAAACTAAAAGATGCAACTATCCTAACTCATTGACGGACAAAGAAAAAGCCATCATTTCTGATGGCTTGTCCAGTGTGGCTCCCCTTACGCACCAAAGTTGCAACTTCTGGGGAAGCCTAATATCTTGATATAACCTCTATTCTTATGTCAAACTAATCATTTTAAATCAAATACCACTTTTCTATTGGAACTTGGTATCTATTGAGAATAAGTTAATTTCAATAAGGTTTTGGTAGAAGTTCTTTTGTCTCATCATCAATTAATGGACTCATTTGTATACCAATCAAGATTTGTTCATAATGTATCTCGGAAATTTCCCCTGTGAATTTTACTTTATCTGATTCATACAAATTTTTAAACTCATCGATTGTATACGTAAAATATTCATTGCAATTCACATATGTATTTTTAGTAAATGGATTCTCTTCGTCCGCAGGACTAACCCAAACAATAGTTTCATTTGGTAGATTATTCTGTTCAAGAAGTCTTATCATAGTAGTATACTGTGAAGTACAACAACTCATGATTAAAATATCTTCGTCTGTTTTTTTTAAACAAATAAAATGGTGTGGTTCTTCAGAAGATATTTTTTCGGATGTAAAATAATAAACCTTTCGTTCTTGAATTGCTCTTATAAATAGTTCTGAAGGTATCTTCATTACAATGTATTCTGTAAAAGTTGATACTCCTCGAAAATTTGCTTTACAATATCTAATGAATCTGATGAATCAGTAAATAATCCACTTTTTTCATTGATGTTTATAAAAAAGTCAAGTTGATTAATCTGGTACCTTGATGATAATTTCTTTGCTAATGCAGACTCGTGTCTTTTCCACTCAGGGAAAAGATGAGAAAAATTTGATAGGTCAAAATGATCATCTTTACCAAAATGATCAAATATTTGGTTAATAATTTCAATATCAGTAATAGAAAAAACTTTTGTATTTGCATTAATTACTGATGTATAATTATATTTATCTATTTCAGTTATATACTCTTTTGCATAATCTGAAGCAACATCATCTAAAAAATTACTACTTTCAAGAATATCTCTCGTTGCAGAAGGTACTGGGCCATTTGGTAATGCATAATAATCATCACCGGTAATTGTTCTACCAAATTTTCTTAAATGTAACCTATCAGAAAGCCAAATTAATTTAATAGCTTTCATTTTATTGATTACACCACCATTTTTAAAGGCTAAAATGTTAAGGGCTTGGACAGATTTTTTGTAGTTAAATCCTCTCATTTGAATATTTCTAATTGCAATATAATTATTATAGAATTGAAATTAGAAAACAAAAATACAACAATAAATTGAACAATAAACGAATTTAACATTTACCGATCATTATTATTTTATAAAATATTAGATTAAAACACTAATAATCAGCATCTTAAATCAAAGATGAAAATACAATCATGCTTTGATTTCACTAAATGGGTTTTATGTGTATGATGAAATCAAATATATTTTAAGCTAAAACTTCAACTAATTCCGCAGATTCATCTATTTGAAATCTAACTCTAATAATAGCTCCAAAGTTTTTTCCTTTAATACATTTCTTTAATTCTTTCCACTTGTTTGCAAGAAACCAAGAAGCTCCACTTGTACCCCACTCTCCTAATCCAGCAACACAAATCTGAACCCTATTTGGAAAATATTTATTTCTTATTTTAATAATTAATGCATAGTCAAATTCACTATCAATAAAAAATGTTTTATTCTTTTCTCTTTTTGAAGTGATTTTATTCGATTCAAACGCATAAAACTTATTTTCCTCACTACTTAGAATACTTATTGTTTTAGAATTATTATATCCGCCAAGAGAACAATATGAAATATCTAATTTTTCATTTAATTCATCATCAGATAATAGCTTTGGACTTGACTTCAAATTATTAAAAAAGGAAATAGAAAGATATTTCGATGCTCTAGTTTCAGAATATGAAACCGGATTTGTCATATTAAAAATTGCAGAAGAATTGGGCTTTAAATATGGAAATGGATCCTTGCTTGAATAAACAGGGTTTAATATCATTTTGCCATAAACTATGTAATAGTCATTAGTTTCACCTCCAAATATTTTTTTAAACCCAAGTCCTTTAAAATATTTTTGAAAATATATAATTAGTCTATCTATAAAAACAACTAAAAAACCACCGAAGATATTCATCAATAAATCATTTATATGTTTGTTCATGTATGAATATTTTACGATTTGTATGATCAAATTTTGAAGCAGATACTAATTTACAATAAGTTTCATCAAAAAATTAAGTATTAATACCAAAATAATCACATTAGATATTCACAATTTGAGGAGTAATAACATCCTCTCAACAGGCAATAAGTTGAATAAAAACAATCAATTATTCGCGTGTTCCATGCAGAACTACTAGGAACCCAAGGAGATAGAAGATAATTATTCTACATATTTTGGCCTGTATCCTTAAACTCAAGTGTTTTTTTTGATATTTCTTAACGAGATAAACATAAGGAAGAATCCGCCAATTCCTATCAAGCTTTTAATTATAGGACTGGTGATAAATTTAAAAATATAAATTCCCAACAATAATCCACCAATCACAAAAAAGTATTTCCATAATTGGTTTTTAAATATTTTTTTCATTTGAAATGATTTAATTTTTTTATTATGGTATTGTAATTAATTTTTTTAAAGATTGTAAAGTATTTATTAAGCTGATTATAATAAATTAAAAAGATACTATATAAATAAAATATATAAACTTTAGAATGAATATATAAACTTTAGGAATAAAGATATTCCCCTAGTTGGAAAAATATTTGTAGATATTATGTTTTTGTTTTGTTGAAGAATACTGTAATTTTTAACGTTAAATAAGTTGAAGCAGTTTAACTCCATATCCATCCCTTTTCTAATCTGTAACCTTTTAATATTTGCATCAAGAAAAAAGAAACCTGTTTTGCTAAATGCTGTGGATTGATTTATTCTATGTGTTCCAACTGTTTCTATGGAATAATGTTTAAAAATATTAAAACTTAGCTTAAATTTTTGATCAAACAAAAAAGATTTAGTAGAAGGGAATTGCAAATTAGTCATATTTGAATGTTTAATGTATAGCCAAATAAGATTAGCATTGTAATTAAGGTTTAATATTTTAGATATGTTTTTATCAATAGAAATATTGAAATTTAGATTTCTAATTTGAAAGCCCAATAATGTATTATTAACTAACTGCTCTGTAAAAGAAAACTGATGCTGAATTTTTAATCCAACCTTTGCCTTTAGATCAAAAATATATTGGCTAAGTCCCGAATACAATAAAACTGATCTACGTGAATTAGGTTTTGGAATAAAAATAGAATTATTAATATTGTTAGAAAAAGAATCAGACAACATTGTATTTGCAATAGTATAATCATATGAAATACCAAAATTGGAATAGAAAAGTTTGATTGATTTTTGATGCGAATAAACCAAATTAGCCTTATGCACCTTTTGCTGTTGAAACATTTGCGAGTAGGATTGAAGGCTACGATAGTTTAATAATATCGCTCCTTCATAAGAACTAGAAATGTCTCCAAAATTGTTTTGTAATTGATATGTAGCTTCAAGGTATTTTTCATTATCAAAGTTATATGTAAAATTTAAATTTGGCAAAACAAGAAGACTTTGATTTAATTTATTAATTGAATAAAAAGGTTGTATTGATTTTACCAATTGTAGACTAACTGGTAATTGAATATCCGAGCGAAATTTTTGTTTCTTAATTTGGTAATGGGCAGAAAAATATGCAGTACTGTTTGTAAAAAAAGCATTGTTACCATTGTCATTCAAATATGGGAAAAAATTACCTCCCTTAATTATTGAAAGGTTGCTTTTGAGTTCTTCTTTCAAATACTTGTAACCAAACTTGTATTCTTGTAGTACTTTTTCTGACGGAATTTTATACGACACATAAGCATTATGAAACCATGTAGGATAATTAATTGATTGCTTTACTGTATCATAATATCCATTTTGGGGAGTTATATCAAAATAATAATCTTTTAATACATTTAAATGCTGATCATTTACTCCATAACTACTATAGATTCTAAATTCTACAATACCTTTATTTTTAATAGACGGCATCCAGTTAAAATCATTCGAAATTTGTTTGTCGTTTTTATTTAATAATTGCTCAAAACTATTTCTATTAAAATCGATTGATCCATTATATGCGTCATGACTCATACTTAATTTTAATGAGTTATTTAAAAAATATTGAGTTTTATTAATCATTAAATTAAATGCAGAATTAAAAACTAAAGGTTTATTAAAAACTAATTGCTTGTCTGAGTATAATATGGTATCATTTGCAAGATATGCCAACGTTTGTCCATTGTAGTTAAAACGATTTATATCAGAATAAAGGTTGACATTCCACTTAAATTGTATATCTGATTTTGTTTTATATACTATATTTGAACTAATGTTAGATGATTTATTAAAATAGTAATAATTAAGGGGAATATCGGGAGGAGATACGCTATTTAAAGATAAATCAATTCTATTCTTCTTAGATGAAATATTATCAATAAAATTAGAATTGCCTAACTGTTTTGCATCTTTACTATAATCAATTCCTGCGTTGTTATATGCTGCACGGCTGACTAATTTTAACCTCTTACTTAAAATTATAGGTGATATACACGCCTCTATTTGATTAGGGGCTCCAATACCTATCTGTGAAGTTCCAGAAAGTTTTAAACTATTTTCATTTTGTAATACTAAATTGAGAGCAACATTATCTGTAAAAACCTTGTCTTTAAGTACCTTGATAGGTTGATGGTGACTTATAATTTCAACACTTTTAATTAGTTCCTTTTTTATTACTTTAGTTGCCATTCCATACCTTCCATCCATAACATCATCCCCTTCTAGATATAAATTTTCTATTTTTTTCCCATTGTGATATATTGTCCCATCCTCTGCAATTTCCAAACTGGGTAATCTTTTAAGAACATCTCCGATTGTTCTATCCTCATTAGTAGAAAAATTTCTTACAAGAAATGTTGAAGTGTCTCCATTTATCTTTACACTAGGTCGATTTTTAACAACTATATCTTCAAGTATTTTTGTTTCAGTAACAAGATGTATATTGTAATGCGTTATTGAGCTATCAAGTTTTATTTTTTGTGATTTGAAGCCAACGTAACTTACATTTATCCAAACACCTTTATTGAAATAAGGTAACTTGAAATTACCATATTGATTCGATGATGTATAACCAATAACTAAACTACGATCATTCAAGATAGTTACTGAAGCTCCATGAAGAGGTTGCTTCGCAGAATCTGTAACAACTCCTGTAATACTATAGGTTTGTGCATTTATACAAAGCGGTGTAATTGATAATAAGAGCGTTGCTATTAAGTATAAAAATGGAATTAAAGTAGATCGTTTCATGTTAACACATATCGATATTTATTTTAATTCCATTGGATTATATTTTTTTATTTTTTGAACGGCTTTATCACTAGGATTATCAATATTTCTTATGTAAAGTCGTGCATTGGGGGCTTGCGCACTCATAACTCCTTCAGGATCGACTTCAAAAGCTTTTCTTGCTATGTTTAAATCTTCTAAATTGGTTGCAATACTAAATTGGGAATTGAAGAATGAATTTGTGAAGATATTAGGATCATCATTCTTTGAAATCTCCTTAAAAATAAATGATATTTCGTTGGCAGTATCATGTGCCTCAAGTATTAAACCTGGTAAACCATGTAATTTCCATGGCCCATCTTGATAAGGAATTTCTTTTGTAAACCATGCTTCATATGTACGACCACCAAATTTTCCAATGGCCTTTTGGCAATCGTAATTACCAATTTTTTTTATTTCAGGAAATACTGCCCATTCTATTTCTTGTAAATCAGTTTCGGTGTGGTAAGATTTTAATCCAAGTATTGTTTCAATTGATATTTTTTTGGACAATGAAGATTTCACAATTTCTTCAGTAACAATAGGACCGGACTTTCCTATTGTTAGCATTGGGCCACCTGCAACTGTTGGTATTGAGGCCAAAGGCATACTCATCAATCTTTCTTGTTCTTTTTTACGAGCTTCTAGTATTTTTTTATCATTATCATTAAACAATTTTTCAGTGCAATACCTACTACTTCCTTGACCAATTGATAATATCATATTATTTTTATAAGGAACATCTTTGTTTTCCAAATCTCTAACATAACTGAACTGATATAATACATTCAGTTTAACTACATCCTGTGAGAAAATAAAATTTGAAAATAGAAGAAAGGCGAGAAATTGTGCTGAAATTTTCATAGTTTTTTTTGATACTTTAAATTTCGATTGTGGTTAACTCGAAAATCATTAATAATAAATTAAAGATCAAATTAATTCAAATATGAATTAATTAATTTAACGAACGAATACCATAAATGCTATACAAAAGAATAGGTCATTTCATAAGAACTAGTAAAGTTCTATAGTATTTTATTATTTACTACATATGATACAGCTTCAGAAATATTCTTAACATCTAATTTCTTAAGAATATTCTTTCTATGAAACTTAACTGTTACAATTTTTATTTTCAATTCATCTGCAATTGCCTTAATTGAAAATCCTCTAATTGATAAAGTAAGTATTTCTTTTTCTTTTGGGGTAATTTCAATTCTATTCCGTTTTACCCAATTATTTTGAATTAAATCATATTCAAAAACTTCAGAGCTACCCTTTTTGGTAATCTTTACATTACCAGCTTTACTTTTTGATGAAAGAGATACGACACAAAGGGCCAACCATATGTTTGCATCTTTATCTAAAACCAATGGTGTGAGATGATGATTTACTAAAACTAGTTTTTTGCTTTTTTGAATAAGATGAAAGTCGTAGGAAATGCTATAATTTTTTCTTTCATTCACTGGTATACTTGAATAAAATTCAAAACCGGCATGGTTTATTTTTAATAGCATTTCAAGTTCATTTTGAGGAACATTATTAAAATAAAAAAGATAGCCAGAATTCATAACGCTCTGAGGAGTATTGCCACATAGAAATATTGGATTATCAGAGACGTAGAGAAACCCTTTTTTGTAATAATCAATTATATAAACACAATGATTTGTTGTTCTTGAAAATGCATCAACCGCTTCTAATAACAACTCAATTTTGGAATAGTCCAAATCACTCGGCGGCTTACTTAATATAAGAGGTTTAAAAAAATCACTAACGTTCATAGTTTTAGTACCTAATTTAAAGAATTAATACTCAAGCCAATTTCAAATTACATTTTATATTAATTATACCTATACTAAGGTATAGGTATTTTAGGATTTGACATTCTTTCGAATTGGAATTAGTATAAAATTACCAATTTCAAATTTTAAAATCTATCTATTTGCTTATAACCAGTAACACATTTTTTTATTATTATTGAAATCTACTGAATAGAATATTTGTATTAACTCTTTTAAAATATCATATCATTAATAGACTCTACAATAAAAAAGATGTGTTTTGATATTTAAAATTTTAATAAATCTATTTGCTGTGCATTCGTGAAATTAATATGAAGAAAAAAATGAGAACCGAAACTAATAAAATGCTACCTAAAGGATGGAAAATATTTTATTTATTACTACTAATAGCTTATGCTTTTTCTTTATACATGCTTTTAAAAAATGATTTAGAATTATTTATTCCTGTACTTGTAATTTTTCTCTTTTTATCAGAGAATTCATATAAGAGAATTACAAATAGTAGGGATGTAAAATGGATTGACTTATTTTATTTCAAAGCAAGGAAATAAATGTATGCTTATCTTTCAAGATTAAAATAATATTAAAAAGTATACGCTTTATTAATATTGTTATTATTAACTATTTTTCAATTACATATTTACAAAAAAACGTCAAACCCATCATAGACGTCTGAAATCTCTTCTTTGGTAATCCCCAAATACCTCCTGCTAACCTGCGTGCTCGAATGGTTCAATATCATGGATATTTTCAAGAACACGTCCTCTGACCTCTGATTTTCTTCGTACAGGAACCTGGCACCCGATTTGCGTAGAGAGTGCGTGGAGACCCTCTTCTTTCGGATGCCAACAAACCGAGCACCCAATTGAAGCAACCTATTGGTGTGGCGAAGGGAGTAATTGAAGATGGTGCTTTGGAGCTCTGGCTGCTGCATCAGTTCATAATATTCAATGAGTAACCCCTTTAATACAGCCCCAACTTTAATACTACGTTTCTTACCCGTTTTCTTCTCATTTAAGACAAGTTCGTCCTTGTTTAATACATTTCCCCATGTGAACCTTGAAATGTCAGAATAACGAAGCAGAGTCCTAAATCCGAACTCTATTAATAACGCCATCTGAAAGTTCTTTTCCTTTTGGAAGTACCTGTTCAAACGTTTCAATTCGTCAGTGGTTAAATAATCACTGGTTTTTTCAATAGTGGTGGTCATAAAATGCGTTTTTGCTAATGTAGAGCCGCAATGTCTTAAAACCAGCCTTTCCCCTCATTTCAAGTCATAAAAATGCGCTAAAAATAGCGTTGCATAGAATATCAACTAGATGCATGTCTCTTTATTATATTAAGGGACATCGTTGATTTTAACTTCCTTTCATGTGGTATGAAGTCATTTGGAAGATTATGCCAGAAAACTTTTAACTTCTGATCACTGTGTTAAAATATTTTTCTGGCAAATGCAAGCGATTGAAAATGTTGTAACTACGAAATTGGATCAGCCCAAATTCCTCTAGAGTTTTCATTAAAATTATCTAACACGATACATGAGGACCTTATTAGATTCCACACTACAATATCAAGTATAACCTATTGAAAAAGAACATTTAGTCAGTATCCTCTAAACTAAACACCTCCTCAATGGACTTATTGAAGACCTTACAAATCTTCAACGCCAAGACAGTTGAGGGAACAAATTTCTTCAATTCAATGGCGTTGATGGTTTGTCTTGTGACAGAAACCTTCTCCGCCAACTGTTCTTGTGTAAGATTATTCACTGCTCGTTCCACTTTAATCTTGTTATTCATTGATAGAGTTTTTATAGATTAAAAAATGAAACCTAAAAATGTAGATTATGATGATAGTAAATAAATTATACACCATCACGTGGAAGAATGGAATGCCGTGGATAAAAACGATACAAAAAAAGAGTAAAATGTAATTAAAGAACACTGAGTTTTGTAATGAGCTCAACCTAATTTGATTGATATACTCATCCTCTTTTTTTTCTTTGGAGAACATAACTAACAGACCCCCAATTAAAAAAAGAATACTAATCAAATTTGGAATGACTTGTATGTGGTCAATTCTAATGGCGGACTTTTTTTGACCTCCAAAAAGTTCATCACCAAAATATCCAAAAGTGATAATTTCTGGACCATTTGTAAAATTGGAAATAAACATAAAAATTACACCAGCTACAAATGTCGGTAGTAAGAGTAACCAACCAATTTTTTTGTAAGTGTGTGGAAGTAATTTAGATTTCATAATTGTAATTTTTATTAAATGTAAAGTATAATATACATTTAGACAAATATTTTATACATTTTGTATATAAAATTTTACAATATATTGACAATCAACATTTAATAAAAGAATAGGTCCTGTAAATTATAAAGACCATTAACATCCTCACGTTTGATACCTACCAAAGAATGATTGAATAGTTAGGAAATTTATGTTTGATTTTACATGTAATAAATTTGAGTAACTAATTTAAAATATTATTATTGGCAAATTGGATCAGCACAAATTGATCTAGCGATATTTGTTTGGCACATAATCAGGGTCAAATTCATTGGTATCTAACACCAGTTCAATATCAATTTGTTTGGTCATGTATAAATCCATAACCTGTGAGAAGAAAGCTGCAACGTCTTCCTTATACCCTGATATTCCAACTTTCTCACATGAAACATGGTTCTTTGTCATCAGACTATCAATGATTTTCATGAAATAATTGAATGACTCCTTTTGATAGAATGAGTCTCTAAATTCAGCATTCCTTGTAAATGCAAATACCGCAACTGCTGGGTATGCTACTTCTGTTCTTCTTCTATTTCTTCTTGACATTGTTGTTGGTTTGTTTTACTAAATAGGTCTTCTTTATGGTTCCTAGTTCCTCTTCTGCAATAACATGTGCAGCTAATTTTTTTAATTGGTCTTCTGTTATTATTATCTTCATACGTCTGGTGTGTTGTTGTGTTAATGGAGTTAGTTTCATTGTTGTTGTTTAATATAAATACTACGATGTGATACATTTGTACTCAATTTGAAAAAATATTTTTATTGATCTCATTTTACGAATGGGATGGATATTACACAATCCCCACAGACCCGTTTTATGTCCCCAAATTTTGATCATCTTTTCGTTTCCGATACATTTATCGATACCTATGAAATACAAAGAATATTCGGGGTATTCCACTGAACAGTTGTATCTATCATTAAAGTTATACGGCAAAAAGTTGCAAAAATTCATTGTGTTTTTTCGTGGGGAAGAGGGGTCGAGCGGAATTGGGGTGATGGGGTTTGAAGTCAGCGACTTCGTCATGGTTCGTTCCACTCACCTATTCGTTGAGGATAGTTTATTCAATTAACTTATCTATAAAATATGAATAGTTTCTTCTGGTGTTCTTTACCTGCTGTTCCAGCTCAATTAAATTATATGCAGATAAAACACTGGTAATATCTTTAGCTGGAGTTCCAAACACAATTAAATCAAATCTAGACCACCCCAGCTTTTCTACTAGTTCAATTACATCGTAACAAAAGAATTTAGATTGCTGGTCTGGCAAAGAACGAAAATCTATTTCAATTATTTTTCTGATTTTATTTTGATATTGCTTTATACTAGAACTATCTATTACAATTTCTTTTTCTTTTACTATTTCTTTTGCTTTATCTTTTACTTTTTCTTTTAGGTTATTCGGGTTTTCCAATAAACCCGTTGGGTTATTTCGGGTTTCTTTTGATGGACGACCACCCTTCTTTCCTTTGATCCGATTTAGCTTTACTGTTTCCTCGTATTTGTTTATGTTGTAATCAAATAATTCTGTTGCAGTTGCAAAGAACATTTCAGCAACAGGATTCATTTCAACCAAATCGTCACCAGTGTAATAGTTAAAGATGTTTGTAAAAACAGCAGCTTTATCTTCAACAGTTAGAAATTTCAAGTGCTTACTCCATGATACCTTCATTAGTATCTGTGGTGGCATCCCAATTGGTGCCTCTTCATTATTGTCATTTACATTAGCTACGTCTGCTAATTCTGTTTCTTCTTTGTATCCCATAGTATTCCAGTTTCTAATAAATACAACCAAAATCAGCAAAATCCATTGTTGCCACAAAAAAGATGGCAAGTTCCACGTCTTTCTTAAATTCTGCAGTATTTATTGATAAACCACCTATGAAGAACCAAAAAGCTATTGTAAAAAGTGAATTCGTTAGATTACGCATCGATACCATTGAAAAGAACAGACTGGATCGTCTTTGTGCATTGACTCGTCGCCAGAAGAGCGACATCGTTCGTGAAGGTCTATTTGAGCTTTACAAATTAAAATACCCTGAATGCTTGGTCGATTAATTTCAATCCAAAGCATGATTTTTGACCACTTCTACTATTAACTTGCTACCTTTTGATACCATGTTTTGTTCTTTTTTCAAGAATTTAAAAAATATTTTCAAATTATTTTTTAACTCAAAAGCATTGATATACCTATTTTATTAAATTTATTTTTAATGTTTCTACCCAATTATTATTTGGATAGAATTAAATTTTTATTACCTTCGCATTTCAATTTGAAAAGCATGAAAAATAAATTCACTGACATTGACATCGAAGCATTCATCTTAAGTAATAACAAAGATGCAGATTTTAAATCATTGCTAGAAATGACTATGGAATATGCAGAATATGTAAAACATCCATCTCATCCTGTTGGCGATTATAAAGCTGTTTGGATTGAATCATCATTAAAGCACTCCATTTTCATTAAAACATTAAAAGAAATTACCAAGGAAAAAGAATACTCTGCTAAATTACTTCGTGATTTTGCCACTGCACCATTTAAATATTTTGATGGAGATGCGGAAAAGGTAACTCTTTCTATACTCAATCAAAAACTCATTGGTCTATTAGTTAGATACCAAAGAGCAAATGCAATTTTAGACACTAGAATGACTGAAAATAATACAACGCATGATGGAAGCTACACTTACAACACTAAAAAAATATATTGGGTAGATGACATGGGCAACAACGTTCGTAACGTAACTAGAAACGATGGATCAGAGGAAACTAATGAGAAAAATATGATCACCAAACTAGCTCGTCTATATAAAAAACTCAAATACAAGACAGATACTGAAGCAATAATAAGGGAAAATGGAAAGTTCATTAAACCTGATTTAGTAATTGAAAAGGACAACCTTAAGCTTGTAGTTGAAATAAAAAAATCTGATGTAGCGGCTTACAATAAAATATTTGCTACTTACGAACTTTGGATTCTTTATAAAAGCATTTACATGAGCGATACCGGTTCATAATTTTTTTTGCTCAATTTTTTTTCTACCCAATAAAATCCTGGATAAATGAATTTTTCAAACATTATTAGAGCGCCATAGTAGCTCCATCAAAACAGAAACAAAATTTGATCACCAATAAAACCACTGGTATGAGATACCAAGAAACAAGGGCTCGATAGAATGAGCCACATGAGCTGCAACTAAAGTGCATGTTGCTGCAGAAACTGCCACAGATCTTTGAAATTTAAAATTTAATTACATGAAAAATGTAACCAGCTTGGACATTAATTTATTGTCTCCAAGTAAAGCAAACAGCAAGATCTACTCAAAAAGAAAAGTAGACATACTTGCTAATTCGATGCACAAGTACGGACAACTTGAGCCGATAGTGATTAACAATAAAAATGTAATACAATCTGGAGTATTACGCTGGGAGGCGGCTAAATAGTTGAAGTGGGCGACCATAGAAGTAGTGGTTGTTGAAGACTCAAAGACTTCTGAAGCGTGTGTAGTAATGCACAATCTTCAAAGAGTTAAAACTCAAGAGGAGATTATTAATGAATCCCAATATTACTTGAGCCTATTTCCACCTGAACAAGGTAAACGTAATGACTTAGATTCAAAAGCAGTAGATGAAAATGCTACACCAAAGGATAAAAAGAAGGTCACACGTTTTGATAAAGCTGCCGAATTATTAGATCATTCAGTGTCTGCATCAACAGTAAGAAGGATTGATAATGTAATTCAAGCAACAAAACAAGCGAAGGCGGATGGATTGAAAGAGTTGTTGGATATGAAAATTGAAGAGAAGATGCGAAGTGGCGAATACACACCAGCATCTGCTGAAAACTTAATCAAAAACTATCACAAGTTTGCTAAAGAAAGAGCAGAAGAAAAAGGTAAGGAGATTGTTCCAAAGGAAGTGGATGCTAGATTCAAATTATATAACGAATCCAGCGAATCCATGAAGCAGGTTAAATCGGGAACTGTTCAAACAGCAGTTTCTTCCCCACCTTATTTTCAAGCTCGCAATTATGGTAACTCGACACCAGACAAAGTTGAAATCGGTCATGAGGAGACGCCAGAAGAGTTCGTTGAAAGTTTAATGCCACATTTTAGAGAGGTGCATCGTGTGTTAAAAGATACTGGGTCATACTTTATGAATTTCGGCGAGTATGGCGGAATGGGTTATAGTCCATTGGTATCTAATATGTTGATACTTCGTTTGCACCAAGAGGGTTTATTCAAGTGCGTGAATGAAATCATCCTTCATAAAAAGAACATGAAGCCAGTGAATTCAAATAGGCATTTGATGAAGAGTTATGAGAAGATTTTCCATTTGGTTAAAGACCATGAAAAATACTCTTACTACCCGCTTAAAATTTGGCGAGATACACCAATGATTGTGAATAAGGCGTTCAAAAACAGAGGTGCAAAAGGAACTGTTAAGGCCAACGAATCAATTCAAAGACCATACAGAAACTTTCGTGACTTCATTGATCTTCAAGAATACGAGGATGTGATGACAAGTGCAGGTGCTAATACTACTGTATTCAAGAAGATTGATCCCGAATTTGATCATGCGGCACCTTATGACAGTAAACTATGTCTATTGGCAATACTTACCACAAGTCAACCGGGTGATTTGATTTTAGATCCCTATAGCGGTTCTGGTTCAACAGGTGAAGCCGCACTTATGCTCGGTAGAAACTACGTTGGATTTGAAGTCAACAAAAAGTATCATGAATTTGCAATGAAGAGAATACCAATCATGACAAAGGATTTCAACGAAGAAGACGCTTTGATTTTGGATAGTCTAACTACCAAATAATCAAATATTCTGAAAATTTTTGCCGGAAATTTTTAACGCAGAATCGAGGTTTGATTTTAAACAGCCCTCCCTGTGGGTAGGGAGAACGGATACGAACAGGCAAGGGGGCACCCATCCCCTTGCTTTAATTTTTAACCGCTGAATTGTGTTTGCTTTAAAATTTAAACCGGCAACACATAAAGCAAAAATCATATTGCTATGATACAAATTTTTAAACGATTGTTTGGCACAAATAGACCAATCAATCATATGGAGGAGTTTATGATAGATGACAACATGCCAAGCACTATTGCTGGCCTTGACTACAAAGACGTGTTAAAAGTAAAAGGATACTTAGAACGTTTAAGAGTTGGTCAGTCATATCCTATTGAATTAAAGTTCGAATACGCAGTTCGTAAAGTTGCCAAAGAACAATTTCCTCATTACAAAATCACAGTTAGAAAAGTTGGAGGAAACTTCAAAAGAGTTTTCCGACTTGCATAATACTATCTATGAAAGTAATTAAACTAGCGTGTGCTGGTTGAATGGTAGAGTATTTTAGCATCGACCAGCCACGCTTAAATTCAAATCTATGGAAAGTAATTTCAGCAACAATCAAGACCCAAGTAAAAATGAACGAGTCACTGGTCATGACTTAAAGTTAGTGGAGGACTTAATGAAGTCTCTCGCTCAAATTGAATACGAGTGCTACAAAAATTAGCTCTCGCAAAATACTACAAACTATGAACGTAATATTATACAAGAGAGTAAGCACCGATGATCAAGCAGATCGTGGGTTTAGTTTACAACACCAAGAGAAGGTATTAAACGACTACTGTAACCTACGTGGATACAATATCATTGATACCTACACTGAAGATTATTCAGGTAAAACTTTTGATAGACCTGAATGGAAAAAACTAATGGCTTACATTAAGAAGCACAAGAAGTCAGTAGACCAAGTGCTGTGTCTTAGATGGGATCGCTTCTCAAGAAATCAGTATGATGCTTTAACTACCATTAAGGAATTGGAGAAATTAGGAGTTGGCGTTGGTACAGTTGAGCAGCATATTGATTTCAGCAATCCCGATAATAAGGTTCTGCTTTCCTTATACCTTACATTACCAGAGATAGAAAATGATAAAAATTCTATTCGCACAACAGAAGGGATGAGACGTGCTCAAATTGAAGGATGTTGGACAGGTTCAGCACCTAGAGGGTATTCAAATTACCGTGATGGCGAAAAATCAACATTGAAACCAAATAACGACGCACCAATAATAATTGAAGCATTTGAGAAAATGGCTAGTGGAGGTTTTGCTGCTGACGAAATTAGACGATGGATTAATCAGCAAGGGATGAAGATGCACAAACAAACTTTTCTTGACTTGATACGCAACCCCGCTTACATGGGAAAAATTTACGTGAAGGAATGGAAGAAAGAACCATCACAATTAAGTCAAGGACTTCATCCACCATTAATCAGTGAAGAAATTTATTACAGGGCTAATGAAGTTCTTAACGGACGTAAGAGAAAGATGAAGTTCCATGACGATAAATCTGACTTATATCCATTGAAGGGGTTTTTAGCATGTCCTGTTCATAATAAACCCTTAACAGCATACGGAGCTTTAAGCAGGAACAAATCCATTCATCACTATTATGTATGTCCCGTAAATCAATGTAAAAGTCGACATAGAATTTCTGCAGCACATAAGTCTGTTGAAGACATTCTTGAGATGATTCAACTGTCTGCACAATCACTTAATCTCTATCGTAAAATACTTGAAAGGATCTTTGATCGTGAGGACTTTCAACGCAAGGTTGAAATAGAAAAGCTACAGAAGGAAGTAGCAAAATTTAAGTTGCGCAAATCTACTCTTCAGGAGCGATTTTTAGACAACGATATTGATCCACAAGAATACCATGACCTTAAAGCATTGGTTGAAAAGGACATTGTAATTGCAGAGTCAAATCTTAATACTGTTTTGAAGGTTGGTAGCACCTATAAGAACTATATTACCAAGGAAGTACCTATGTTGGAAAACCTAGTGCAGTTCTTTCGTAAAGCTGATGGACGTACCAAGAAGAAAATCCTTGGTTGTATTTTTGATGAAAAAATGGTAATTGAAAATGGACGAGTTGCAACCACCCCCTTTTCTAAACCAGTGTCAATTTTACTTATGATAATCAAAGAGTTAGAAGGGTCTAAAAATAAAAAGGAGGTCGAAAATGACCTCCTGTCTATTATGGCTCCCCCTTCTGGACTTGAACCAGAGACCCTCTGATTAACAGTCAGATGCTCTAACCAACTGAGCTAAGGAGGAATATGTTTCCCATGGTTGAGTACCACGGGGTTGCAAAAATAGGAAA